>WBZT01000150.1_pt1 | contig 59095 bp, 48 predicted proteins | sample 5204241 | NCBI WGS metagenome assembly WBZT01 (sample SAMN12344358, study PRJNA552823) | activated sludge metagenome | biome: Activated sludge suspended growth; feature: Nitrification reactor; material: Wastewater; isolation source: activated sludge from nitrification reactor of wastewater... | reverse complement strand
CCGATCCGCAGACCGTCAGGAGTCCCATGTCACTGCCTCCCGTCATCCTTTGGTATCGCGATGATCTGCGTCTGGCCGACCACGCCCCCCTGCGGGCGGCGGTGGCGAGCGGTACCCCTGTCATCCCGCTCTTCATTTTCGATGAGACAACGCCGGGGCATTGGCGGGCCGGCGCGGCCTGCCACTGGTGGCTGCAACATCAGATGACCAGGTCCCCCGGAATTTACGTCGAGCCCAGTTGCAGCACCATGCGCAGGTTCGTGCGCGGTAAATCCGTTTTCGTCGCATTGAGTTCCGCGTAGAGTTGCTCGCTGGCCTGATCGGTACGGCATTCGCCCCATGGTGCAGGCGTACCTTCAGGGTGCCCCCATGGGGTCCGGCAACAGGTCCGCTGCGGTGGTGGGGAGGGCCCGTAGCAGGCGGCGCGCCGGGCCGGGCCGTTTGAGATGTTCGCGCAGGCTGTTGGCCAGCGCTGTCTCGGCCCGATCGGCGCTCATCTTGGTGGTATCGACGAGGTGCTTGCTCTGGGTGTTGAGCTGGCGAAAACGCACCTCCTCGGGCAGTTCGTCGACGCTGATGTGGTGTGGCGCCTCCTTGCGGCTGACCTTGCGTGTCGTGAGCGCATGTTGCAGGGTTTCGATTTCCTCTTGCAGCGCCGCTTTGCGGCGCATAAACGGCTCGACACGCATGGGCGCGATGGGCTCCTCCAGGGTCAAGGCGGCGAAGTTCGCCAGACGGCGGGTGAGCTTGCCGGTGGCGGAACGGACCTGTCCGTCGCGCTGGCGATAGTCGGGGTTGACGACCCGTAGGGCGTCGGAAATAGCCTCGGTGCGCTAGTCGGCCAAGCGATCCAGGCCGAAGTGTTCGCGGGCATATTTGAAGAAGTTTTCCTGCGACCAGCGGGCGAACATGGCCACGGCCAAGGGGGCTGCCTCGGAGCGATAGTCGGTGCACAGGATGGCGGTCTGATGGCCGCGCTCGGTGTGCTTACGCAACTCCCGTACCCATAATTCGGTGGTGGCCCGCTGACACAAGCGCTGGCGGGCGACATAGTGGCGCGGCCATGGGGTTTGGCTGCCGTTATAGACGCGGACATGTCCGTCGATATAGAGCACCCCGGCCTGCTCGGGGGCGGCGGCCATCCGGCGCGCGCATAGCGCCGCATTCTATGGCGCCGGGTGATCGTCCTGAGCCAACAGCGGGATCTTGGCGCGCAGGGTGCGTACTTCCGGGATGCGATCAAGTTCCAAGAGCTTGCCCCACCCGCCTGGGGCCTTGTAGTGCAGCGACGCGATAGTTCGATCCGGGCCAGCGCCATGAAGGCCAGCAGCAGGAGACTGTCGAGGCCGTAGTAGCCCTTGGGCAATGCCAAGTGGCGCTCGATGCCTGTGCGAGCAGACCAACAGCGGGCAACGCCGGCAGCGCACACAGCAGGCCGCCATGGGGCACATCCAGCGCCGGCGTAAAATCAGGGGCCACCGCAGCGAGTTCGCTGACGCTGGCGGCCAAACGGCCCTCGATCCGCCGCGCCCATGCCCATAGGGCGGCACGGTCGGCGCTTGAGCGTGCGCTCTTGCTCGTCAGCGGCGCGACAGGCTTTTTTTTACCGGCTGGTGCAGCCGACCCGCACGCACCGCCTTGGCGAGGGTGTCGCGCTTGATGCCCAGTCGAGCGGCCACTGCCGCGGTCTCCAAGCCCGCATCGAATATCCGCAGAGCCTCGTCGAGCACCGCCTGAGTCAACACCGCCGGAGTCAACACCGCCGGACCGCGATGGCCCCGTGGTCTATAGAACCCTTTTGGTCCCTCCTCGCGGTAGCGCTTCACCGCTCGCTTGAGGCTGATCTTCGTCACTCCGAATGCGCGCACCATCTCCGCCTGCTTGGCACTGCCGTTGACACAAAACTGGGCGGTGATCATCCGAAAAAAGCCATGTCCACTGCCTCGGGGACGAACACCGGCATGCTGCCGTTAAAGTAGGTCCCGCGCCCGTCGCGCTTGCTGAATGCCAACAGCAGGGTGATGTATGTGACACCTGCGGGGAAGAACGGAAACTCGGCCTGCGGCATCGGTACGGACTCCGGCAAGCGTGGCTGGGTTTGGCACACCGCCGATCCGCCCCAGCGAAAACCGATACCGGTTCAGGGGGGGTAGTAAGAGCCAAGCCCCAGTACAAGCGCCGGTCCGCCACCCTCAGGAGAATTCCGCCATCAGGCCCCACAGCAAATCTTGAGTCAGGATAGGCGTAACCATCCCCCCCTTGTCTGGCGTCCTGAGCGCGACTAAGATCAGGATCAGATCCGGTCTCGGGTGGTTAATTTTCCTATCCGGTGGGGAGTATTCCATGGGTCCTAGCTCGTCCGATCACCTTAACCGCTCCCGTCGCCGGTTGCTGCTGGCCGCCGGGCTGGTCGCCGCCGGGGTGCCCTGGTCAGGCCCCTGGCGGGCCATGGCCGCGACCCTCGCGAGCCCGCACCCGGATGCCCCGGTCTTGCCGCCTGGCAGTGCTCAAGGTCGTGATGTGCTGATCCTGGGCGCCGGGATCGCGGGTCTGGCGAGCGCCTACGAGCTGCACCGGGCCGGGGCCCGGGTGCGGGTGCTGGAGGCGCGGGACCGGGTTGGCGGGCGCTGCTGGACCTTGCGTGGTGGCGACCGCTTCACCGAGATGGGCGGGGTCGAGCAGCGTTGCCCCTTCGCGCCCGGGGATTACCTCAATCCGGGCGCCAATCGTATTCTCCCCTGGCAGCGCGGCGTACTTTCCTACTGTCGCCGCCTCGGCGTCCCCCTAGAACTCTACGCCAGTGGCCCCAAGGGTGAAAACTGGGTCCTGCGCCGGGCTCCGGGTCATCCGCTGACCGGCCGGCCGATCCGCTTTCAGGAACTGGATCGAGACGAGATCGGCTATGCCATGCAGCGTCTGGTAGAGCTGTTAGGCCCAGCCGGTGGGGAGACGGACTCGGATCGGGCCTTGGCCGACTGGGCTCGCGCTTACGGTGACCTGGATAGTGCGGGGCAGTACCAAGCCGACGCCGCCCGGGGCTACCGCGTCCCGCCGGGTGCCGTGGACGCCCCGGGGGAGATCGGGACCCCTCTGCCGGCCGAACAGCTCTGGACCTATGGCACCCTGAACAAGACCCCGGCCCGGGTCAACAGTGCCACTTTTCCTACCCCGACCCTGACGGTCTCGGGGGGCATCGACCGTATTGCCCTGGCCCTCGCCGAGCAGCTGCCGGCCGACAGCATCAGGCTCGGGGCCGAGGTGGTACGGCTGCGTCAGGACGCGACCGGAGTCACCGTGCGCTGGCGCGATCGCGCCTCCGGCGCAATGCATGAGGAGGGGGCGGCCCAGGTGATCTGTACCATCCCCTTTGTCATCCTCGCACGCATCGATACCGACCTGGACCCTGCCATCAAGACCATCGTCGCCAACCTGGCCTATGCCCCGGTGGTGAAGGTGGGGCTGGCCTTCAACCGCCGTTTCTGGGAGCAGGATGAGCGTATCTTTGGTGGCTATTCCTTCATGGACGATCCGGAGTTGATGTTGATCTATCCGAGCGCGCATCTGGGCTCCGCTACCGGGGTGCTGACCTGCTATTACCTGACGGAGGGGTCTCTGCGCATGGCCGGTCTCTCGCCTCCGGAGCGGCAGCGGGTGGCATTGGGCGATGTGACCCAGCTACACCCGGAGGCCGTGGACGCCTTCGCTGGGTCGGTCTCGGTGGCCTGGGCACGGATACCCTTCAACGCCGGTTGCTATGGGGCCTGGTCGAGCAACGCCCGCAAGCGCGACTTGCCACGGGTTGCGGAGGGAGACCGGCGCCTGATCTTCGCCGGGGAGCATGTCAGCCAGGTCCCCGCCTGGATGGAAGGGGCTGTGCAGTCGGCCCATGCAGGGCTCAAACGTCTGCAGGTCCAATGGGGGCAGCCAACATGAAACCCGTGCCCCTGTTTTCGCGCTGCCTGTTGTGCTGCTGCCTAGCCCAGTGGGCCTATGTCCAGGCGGGCGAGCCAATCACCCTCTATGCCGAGCTCTGCGCAGGCTGCCACGCTCAAGGTCCGACGGCTCTGGCAGACAGCCCCTATCCGCCCCTGTTCGGCAACCGGAAGATCGCGGCCGGCGGCCCGGCCTTTGTCGCCTTCAAGGCGCTGCAAGGGGCCGGCAACATGTTTCCCTTCTGCGGCTTCGCGAGCGATGCCGATGTTGCGGCGGTGGCCAACTATCTCGCCGACGCCAATGGCAATCGCGACCAGCCTTTGGATATCCAAGGTGCCGCCGCCCTGAGACCGGCGGCCGGGGATTGCTCAGGCCCCCACGACTGAGAGGCTGGGTGGCCTGCAGCCCCCCTACTGCCCTGTCCCCGGCGTCATCGCGGTAGGGTCAGTTCTGCAATCAAGCCCCCGCCGTCGCGGTTCTTGAGGGTCAGGTCGCCGCCATGGGCGCGGGCGAGGTTGCGGGCAATGCCCAGGCCCAGGCCAGTGCCACCGGATTTGCGTCCGCGGGAGCCTTCCACCCGGAAGAAGGGCTCGAAGATCCGCTCCATAGCCTCGGGCGGGATGCCCGGACCTCGGTCGGCGATGGCGATGCCTACCGATTGGTCACCATCGCGTATCCCCAGGTCCGCCGCCCCCCCATAGCGCAGGGCATTGTCAAGCAGGTTACCGATGCAGCGCTTGAGTGCCAAGGGCCTGCCCAGGTAGGGCCCCTCAATCCGGCCCTCCAGACGGATCTGGCCACCTGCCTCCCGGGCGTCGTCACAGAGGCTTTCGAGTAGGGCCATAAGGTCCAGCGGGCGGGTCTCCTCGCGAATCTCAGCCCCGCGCATGAAGTCGAGGGTGGCATCGACCATGGTCTGCATCTCGTCCAGGTCGCGGCGGATCTTCTCCCCCAGCCCCTCGTCGTCCAGAAGGTCGGCGCGCAGGCGCAGGCGCGTAAGCGGTGTCTTCAGGTCATGGGAGACGGCTGCCAGGATGCGCCCCCGGTCGTCGACGAAGCGCTGGATGCGCCTTTGCATGGTGTTGAAGGCCCTTGAGGTCGCCGCTACCTCGACCGGGCCTGTCTCGGCAAGGGGCGGCCGGTGGATGTCTTTGCCCAAGGCATCGGCGGCACGACCTAGTGCTTGCAGAGGCTGCACCAACCAGCGCACCGCGAACAGGGACAGGGCAGTGACACCGAACAGCAGGGCGCCCAGGCTGATCGAGAGTCGCACCGGCCAGTCGAAGACCTCTCTCGGTACCTGGCGCTCAAACTGGACCCAGGTGCCGTCGCCCAGTCGCACCTGGACGAAGAAGCGACTGGCCATGGTGTGTATCCCGTGCATCCTGCCCATCGCCCTTGCACCCATGCCCAGCCCGGAGGCCATGGGTCCGGCCATAACGAAACCCTCCAGGGCGACCCGTATCTCGGTGCCTTGGCCAAGGCGATCGCGTAGCTGCCGGTAAACCAATTGGGCGCCGGCGGCCTGAGTATCCTCAGGCGGTGCTGCCTGGGGTGCGTCGGCGAGGATGATGTGCAACTGGGGGCCGCTCAGCAGGGGGAGCAACCGGGTCCGCTCCAGCGGCGCCAGGGCGTCCAGGAGCTGGACGATGCCGACGGTGCGCTCGATCACCTCGCTGTGAATGGTCTCGTAGATGACTTGGCCCCGGTCTTGCATTTGGACCCAGGCCGCTATTGACATGGCTGCGGTGAATCCAACCAGCAGGACCAGGGTCAGTCGCCCGAACAGGGATCTGGGCCAGAGGCGCATGAGAGCGATCCCTAGGAGATGGAGGAGACCCGTGCGGCAAGGGTGTAGCCAAGCCCCCGCACGGTCTTGATCAGGCTGGGCTCGCGAGCGTCGTCCCCCAGGTGCCTGCGCAACCGCCCGATCAGTACGTCGATGCTGCGATCGAAGGGGCGCGCCTCCCGCCCCTGGGTCAGGTCAAGGAGTTGATCGCGACTTAAGACCCGGTTGGGGTGGACCAAAAAGGTTTGCAATAAGCGGAACTCGGCCTGACTCAAGGGCACCACCAACCCGTCCGGAGAGGTCAGGTGCTGGGTACGGGTGTCCAGGGTCCAGCCGGCGAAGGCGAGACGCCCGGGTGCGTCTGCCAGGATATCCAAGGGCAGGTCCCGTACCCGGCGTAGCACCACCTTGATGCGCGCCAATAACTCACGGGCGCTGAAGGGCTTGGCGAGGTAGTCGTCGGCGCCCATCTCCAGGCCCAGCACCCGATCCATCTCGTCACCCCGGGCCGTGAGCATGATCACCGGCACCTTGGAACGCGCCCTCAGGTCGCGGCAGAGGTCCAACCCATCCACCCCAGGCAGCATAAGGTCCAGCACGATCAAATCGACCCGGGTCCGCCCCAGGGCTGTCCACATGCCGCCGCCCTCGCCAACGGTACTGACCTGGTAGCCGTTCTTCTCCAGATACTGCTTGAGCAGTTGCCGGATCTCCGGGTCGTCGTCCACTACCAGGATATGGTCTGCGGGGCTATTCATGAGTTGCACTTTAGCCGATTTGAGGGCCGGCATGCTGCAATAAGGTAAGGTCATGTAAGCCGGGGCCGGGGGCTTACACGCGCTTACATATTGCCAGATTGCGGACATCGTCCCCTTACAAGAGGGGGCTTTAATAAGGTTCAAGCCGAGCAGCCGTTCGGCGTAGCCCTTCATAGTAAGTCCATTAGGAGAGACTCATGAAACAATCAACAAGCAAGATCTTCGCCCCGCTCGCCGCGTCTGTGCTGGCGCTCGGTGTCGTCGCCGGCGCCCTGGCCGCCGGTGGACAGGGGCCGGGCAGTTACTCCGGCATGATGGGGCCCGGCATGATGGGTGGCCCAGGCATGATGGGGACCAGCGTCGCCGAGACAGCCGATCGTCTGGCTGCCATCAAAAGCGAGTTGGGTATCGGCGCTAGCCAAGAGGACGCATGGAACACCTATCAACAGGCTGCGATCACCCAGTCAGCCCTCATGAACGCCCATCGGCAGACCATGTTGAGCGGCCCCATGCCGCCGTCGGGTGACCAAAGAATCGCCATGCATGGACAGGGCATAAATCAGATGCAGCAGATGGCTCAGGCCACAGAGGCGTTGTATAGGATCCTGACACCGGAACAAAGGGCCAAGGCCGACGGTCTCCTCAGGTTCCAGCACGGACCGGGCATGGCGTGGCAGCGCTGATCGAGGGGGGTGCGACCCCCGGGAGAGGGTTCCATGATGGGCAACGGTTTCGGATTTGGATTCGGCACCCCCGGCCTTGGCATGATCGTGGTCTGGGGCCTGATTATCATCCTGGTCGTCTGGCTGGGACGCGCCATCGTCGGCATTTTGCCGGGCGGGAGCAAGGGTGCCAGGCAGATTCTGGACGAACGCTTTGCCCGCGGTGAGATCGATCGCCGCGAGTACGAGGAGAAGCGGCGATTGATAGATTGATGGGGCATCGCCCCTTTGATTTCGATATGGCCGTGGCCGTCGGGTACTACCTGTAGCATCAGGGGGCGGATCTTTCCGGAAGCGTCCCCATATCTCGCCAAGGCCAACCAGGTACCCAACATGACTCAAGAAATCCGAATCGGCGTAAGCGGCATGACCTGCGCATCCTGCGTGACGCGAGTGGAGCGGGTCCTTGCCCGCCAGCCCGGGGTAGCGTCGGCGGCGGTCAACCTGCCAGCGGAGACCGCCGTGGTGCGTTTCGATCAGGCTCAGGTGCCGCAGTTGTTGGAGGCGGTGCGTGGTGCCGGTTATGCGCCGGTGCTGGAGTCCGCCACCATCGGTGTCGGCGGCATGACCTGTGCATCCTGCGTGAGTCGCGTGGAGCGCGCCGTCCAGACCCTGCCCGGGGTGCTGGGGGCGACCGTCAATCTGAGTACCGAATCTGCGACGGTCGAGTACCTTCCGGATACGGTCAGCCGCGAGCGCATCACCCAAGCCATCCGCGAGGCCGGCTATGAGCCGGCCGAACAGAAACAGGCGCCGGACCAGCTCAAGGCGCGCCAAGCGGTCGAACTCGCTGGGCTGCGCCGGGACCTTACTCTCGCTGCTGCCTTCACGCTACCTCTGCTGCTGGTGAGCATGGGGCCCATGCTGCTCCCCGGGCTCGGTGCCGCCCTGTACCGTCTGGCGCCCGAGGCCGTCTGGGGTTGGGTACAGTTGGCCCTGGCCAGCCCGGTGCTGTTCTGGGCCGGTCGGCGCTTTCTCGCCTCCGGCGGGATGGAACTGCGCCACCTGGCCCCTGGCATGAACAGCCTGGTCATGATCGGGAGCCTGGCGGCCTACCTCTACTCCCTGGCCGCGCTCACGGTCACAGCCCTCTTCCCCGCGGGCACCGCCCACCTCTACTTCGAGGCGGCGGCGGTCATCGTCACCCTGATCTTGCTTGGGCGCACCCTGGAGGCCCTGGCCAAGGGCCGCACCTCGGAGGCGATCCGCCGCCTGGTGCGCCTGCAACCCAAAATCGCCCGAGTGGTGCGCGCCGGGGCGGAGGTGGAGATCCCGGCGGACGCGGTGGTGCCGGGGGATATGATTGCGGTGCGGCCCGGAGAGCGTATCCCGGTGGATGGCGCCCTGACCGAGGGCGGCAGCCATGTGGACGAATCCATGATCAGCGGTGAGCCGCTGCCGGTACACAAGGAACCGGGGGACGAGGTAGTGGGCGGAACCCTGAACGGCACCGGGGCCTTCCGCTACCGCGCCACCCGGGTTGGGGCGGACATGGTGCTGGCCCAGATCGTCCGCCTGGTCGAGGATGCCCAGACCGGCAAGCCGCCCATCCAACGGGTGGCCGACCGCATCGCCGCGGTCTTCGTCCCCCTGGTGATGGGCGTGGCCCTGCTGACCTTCCTGGTCTGGCTCTGGCTCGGGCCCGAACCCTCCCTGAGCTACGCCTTCGTCGCTGCCGTCAGTGTCCTGCTCATCGCCTGCCCCTGCGCCATGGGGCTGGCCACGCCCACGGCCATCATGGTCGGCACCGGGCGCGGTGCGGCCTTGGGCATTCTATTCCGGCGCGGTGCGGCCCTTGAGACCCTCGCGCGGGTCGATGAAGTGATCCTCGACAAAACCGGGACCCTGACCGAGGGCCGCCCGGCCCTGACGGACTTCCATAGTTTCGGCACCCCCGAGGCCGAGGCCCTGGGCCTGGCCGCTGCCTGCGAGCGGCACAGCGAGCACCCCATCGCCGCCGCCATCGTCCAGGCGGCCAAGGAGCGGGGGCTTGCCCTGGCCGAGGCCGATGGGGTCGAGGCGATCCCTGGGTTCGGCATCCAGGCCCAGGTCGAGGGCCGTCAGGTGGCCGTGGGCGCCCAGCGCCTGATGGATCGTCTGGGTGTCGTCACCGATCTCGCGATCGAACTGGCGGGACGCTTGGCGGGGGACGGCAAGTCCCCGCTCTATGTAGCGGCCGATGGCATTCTGCTGGCCGTGCTGGCGGTAGCGGACCCGATCAAGCCGAGCAGCCGGGAGGCCATCGCGCGGCTGCATGCCCTTGGCCTGAAGCTGACCATGCTTACCGGGGACGGGCGGCGCACCTCCGAGGCCGTAGCCCGACAGGTCGGCATCGACCGGGTGGTAGCTGAGGTCCTACCCGCTGACAAGGCGGCGGAGGTCAAGCGCTTACAGGGGCAAGGCCAGCATGTCGCCTTTGTCGGCGATGGCATCAACGACGGCCCAGCATTGGCCCAGGCGGATGTGGGCATCGCCATCGGCACGGGCACGGATATCGCCGTGGAGGCGGGTGAGGTCATCCTGATGACCGGCGATCTGAACGGCGTGGCCGATGCGGTAACCCTGGCGCGGCGCACCCTCAGCACCATCCGACTCAATTTCTTCTGGGCCTACGCCTACAATGTGGCCCTGATCCCCCTGGCCGCCGGGGTCTTCTATCCGCTGACCGGCTGGCTGCTCAACCCCATGATCGCCGCCGGGGCCATGAGCTTGTCGAGCCTGTTCGTCGTCACCAACAGCCTGCGGCTGCGGCGTTTTGAACCATCCAAAATTGCTTCCCAACCCCTAACGGAGACCTAAACCATGTACGCCTTTTCCACGAACTTCAATGGTCCCTTCGATCAAGCCATTGCCCGGGTCACCGAAGCCCTCAAAGTCGAGGGCTTCGGCATTCTGACGGATATCGATGTCCAGGCCACCCTCAAGGCCAAGCTTGGGCTTGAGAAGCGGCCCTATCGTATCCTCGGCGCCTGCAACCCGCTTTTGGCCAGTCAGGCCATCGATGCCGAACCGGACATCGGCCTGCTGTTGCCCTGTAATGTGGTGGTTCGGGAAGAGGCGGATGGCACCGTCGTGGTCGCCTTCATGGACCCGGAGGCCGTCCTGCAACTGGTGGACAGGCCCGAGGTTGCCCTTCTCGCGGCCGAGGTCCGCGGGCGCCTCAACCGGGTACGCGACGCCGTGCGGGCTGGCTGAGTGGGCTAAAGGCAGAACCTTCGGTCCCAATCGCGGACCCTGGCAGCCGGTCGGATTTGACCTTCGATGCAGCCCCACTGGCGCAGCGCCAAACCGCTGCGATCACCGCGGACACGATAGCTTAAATTGAGGTCAAAACTAGCCTGGACAGCGATCCACTCTAGTCCATCCGGATACCTTGCGGTCTAGGATGCGCAAGCTCGGCAATCGAGCGCGCACCCTTCAGGCCCTGAAGCCGCTTGCCTCAGATAGCCCTGGCCTGCTCCAGGGCATTGCCGACATAGGTCTCCGGGGTCAACTCGCGCAGGCGGATCTTGGCTTCCTCCGGGATTGCCAGGGCATCAATGAATCGAACCAGTTCCTCGCGGCCGATGTGGTGTCCCCGGGTGAGTTCCTTGAGTCTTTCGTAGGGTTTGTCGATGCCATAGCGGCGCATCACCGTCTGGATGGGCTCCGCCAGCACCTCCCAGTTGGCATCGAGATCGGCGGCGAGGCGGATGGGGTCGGGCTCCAGCTTGGCGATACCGCGCTGGGCGGACTGGAGGGCAATGCTCAGGTGGGCAAAGCCAACGCCCAGGTTGCGCAGCACCGTGGAATCCGTCAGGTCCCGCTGCCAGCGCGAGATGGGCAGCTTGCGGGCCAGATGTTCCAGGATGGCGTTGGCCAGGCCCAGATTGCCCTCGGCATTTTCGAAGTCGATGGGATTGACCTTATGGGGCATGGTCGATGAGCCTACCTCGCCGGCGATGGTCCGCTGGCGGAAATAGCCCAGGGAGATGTAGCCCCAGAGATCGCGGCAGAAATCGATCAGGATGGTATTGAAGCGGGCCAGGGCGTCGAAAAGCTCCGCCATATAGTCGTGGGGTTCGATCTGAGTGGTGTAGGGGTTCCAGGTCAGCCCAAAGCCTTCGACGAATCCCTGGGCCAGGCCGGGCCAATCCAGGTCGGGATAGGCGGCGAGGTGGGCGTTGTAGTTGCCCACGGCGCCGTTGATCTTGGCCAGCAAGGGTACCCCGGCGACCTGGTCGCGCTGGCGGGCGAGGCGGGCCGCCACATTGGCCAACTCCTTGCCTAAGGTGGTGGGGGAGGCGGGCTGGCCGTGGGTGCGCGCCAGCATGGGCTGGTCCGCCAGTCGGTGCGCCAGGGCGCGGATAGCGGCGATGATCTCGTCCATCTGGGGGAGCAGCACCTGGCCCCGTCCTTCCCGTAGCATCAGGGCATGGGCCAGATTGTTGATGTCCTCGGAGGTGCAGGCAAAGTGGATGAATTCGCTGACCGCCTCCAATTCCGTATTGCCGGCGATGTGTTCCTTGATGAAGTACTCCACCGCCTTGACGTCATGGTTGGTGGTGCGCTCGATGTTCTTGACCCGCTGCCCGTCCTCCTCGGCGAAGTTCGCGACGATGCCCTCCAACAGATGGCTGGCATGATGGGACAGGGGTGGCACCTCAGGAATGCCGGGGTGCTCGGCGAGGGCTTGGAGCCAGCGGATCTCTACCAGCACCCGGTGCCGGATCAGGCCGAGTTCACTGAAGATGGGCCTCAGGTCTACGGTCTTGGCGCCATAGCGGCCATCGATGGGGGACACGGCGGTCAGGGTGGAGAGTTCCATGGTGGGTCTCGTACTTTTCAAAAGGTGGAGTCGCTGGGGACCTGGGTCCAGGTGGCCCGGGGGTCACCTGAATAGTCAGAGGTTAGTTTATCCTGGCAGCGGTGGGCTAGCTATGAAGACTGGGGTCTCCGTCCGCCATCAAGCCACTCGCTCGCAGCACCCGGCGCCGAACGGCTTGGGTCAGCACCTCTTCTCCGCCGGGACGGACCAGGGTCAAATAGTTCCGGGCGCGGGTGATGCCGGTATAAAGCAGTTCCCGGGTCAGGATCGGGCTTGGGTTCTCGGGCAGGACCAGAGCGACATGGGTGAATTCCGAACCCTGGGATTTGTGCACCGTGAGGGCATAAACGGTCTCCACCGCCTGGAGGCGGCTGGGGAGGACCCACTTGATGCCGTCCTGGCCATCGCCCGCGGGGAAGGCCACGCGCAGGATTTCTGCTTGCCCCGGGTTTCCAGGATAGGCCAGGGTGACGCCCATATCCCCATTCATGAGGCCCAAACCATAGTCGTTGCGGGTGACGAGCACCGGACGACCCAGATACCAACCCCTGGTTGCCTCGATAAGCTTGGCCTCCTGGAGGAACTGGGCGATGCCCTGATTGAGCCCCTCGACGCCCCAGGGGCCACGCCGCAGGGCGCACAGCAGTTGGAATTGGCCCTGGGCCTTGAGAACCGTACTCGCCCAAGCGTCGAATGCGGCGGTATCCGCATCCGGGGCGGGGCGGTCCTGGTGCAGGATCGTGAGATAATGGCGGTAACCCACCCGGGGCGGGAAGGGTGGTGGCTCTCGGGTGGCGGCGGGCGTCTCAATGAGCGAAGCGGAGGCTAGAGGTGGCAAGGTCGGCAAGATGGCCGAAGGTACACCAGGGGGCGGGGTTGGGCCAGCGGCGGCTATGCGCCCGTCCCTGATGAGGGACCTAAAGCCCGGTTCCTCACTGGTATCGACTGCGATCAGGGCGAGATCGGGATGGTCATGGGACCAGATCTTAAGAACCGCGGCGCTGTCACCGGCATTCACCGCCTGCGCCAGTTGGCCGATACCGCTGTCCGCGGCGAAGCGGTGGCTGTGGCGCAGCATGACGATGGCCTGATCGAGGGGGGTGCCGGCCGGGTCAATCAGGTCCGGGTCGCATCTCTCCCCCGTCGCGGCTGTCAGCCAATCGCGGCTGTCCGGGGTGTAATGACCCCCGCCTGCCCGCTGGCAGAGTTGGCCGAGCACGGCCCCGGCCTCCACCGAGGCGAGTTGGTCCTTGTCGCCGAGCAGAATGAGGCGGGCACTCGGCGGCAGGGCCGCGAGGACGGCCGCCATCATTTCCAGATCGATCATCGAGGCCTCGTCGATGACCAGGACATCCAATACCAGAGGATTGCCGGCGTGGTGGCGCAGGTGGCGGGTGTCGGGCCGGCTGCCCAGCAGGCGATGGAGGGTGGTGACGATGACGGGAATTGTGGCGCGCACCGCCTCGCCGTTGGCGAGTCTAGCTAGGGGCAGGCTGGCGACAGCACCCGCGATCGATTCATTCAGGCGCGCGGCGGCCTTGCCGGTAGGGGCCGCCAGACGGATGCGCAGGGGACGGGGCGGTTTGCCGGGATTCAGCTCGGCCATGGCCAGGGCCTGTAACAGGGCCAGGAGCCTGACCACGGTGGTGGTCTTGCCGGTCCCCGGCCCGCCAGTGATGATGCTGAAGGCGCTGGGGGCGGTCAGGGCGCAGGCGAGCTTCTGCCAATCAGGCCTGATCGTCGTGGGTGGGAAGAGGACATCCAGGGTCTGACGCAGGGCATCCAGCGGCAGGACCTGCTTTTGAGTCGCGGATCGCGCCAGTCGCGTCCGGATGCCAGCGCTCACGGCCTGTTCGTATTCCCAATAGCGGCGCAGATAGAGACGCGGCCCGGCCAGGACCAGCGGCGTGGCCCCGGCTCCCGTCCCAACCAGGTCGGGATGGAGGAGGGCGGCCAGCCAATCACTCAGGCTCAGGCCGTTCAGAACCTCGGCCGGGCGCAGGTCGGAAGGGTCGTCGGGTCCGTCCGCACCCTCGGGGGGCAGGGATAGGGCGAAGGCTGGATCGCGCAGGGTTGCCTCCAGGTCCAGGCAGGCATGGCCGCGCCCGAGCTGGTGGCTGGCCAGGGCGGCGGCCAGGATCAGGAGGGGCGGGGCGTCCGGTGCCTCTGCCCAAAGGAAGTCGGCGAAGGCAGCATCCAGAGGGCGCAGCCAATCACGCTCCGCCCAGCGGGCCAGAAGTCGGCGTAACCCCTCCTGGCCCTCGGGACTGGCGACCAGGGCGACAGGGCTCGGCTGGTCGCTTCCAGTCGGACGGGGGTGGGTGCCTAGGGCCGCCTGGCCAGCGGGGGGCAGGGCATTGGCGCCTGGGGCAAGATCGCCCGGGTTTGTGGGGCTCAGGGCAGCTGGGTTCATACCGTCACTTACTCGGTGGCGCCGGAAAAGAGGGTGTCAAGGGCCTCGATCAGCACCCGGGGCGGGCGCTCGCAGTGCATACCTTGGCTCGGCGCCGCAAGGCCGCGCAGAAAGAGGTAGACAGCACCGCCGACGTGGCGGTCATAGTCATAGTCCGGCAGGCGCGCCTTGAGCAGGCGATGCAGGGCCAGGAGGTAAAGGACGTATTGCAACTCATAGCGGGCGTGAAGGATCTCGGTGCTCATGGCGTCGGCGGTGTAGGCCGCGGCATCGGGGCCGAGCCAGTTCGATTTGTAATCGGCGACGTAGTAACGGCCCTGGTGTGCGAAGACCAGGTCCATGAAACCCTTGAGCATGCCGTTGAGCCGCGCGGGCTGGAGCGCCGCCCGCCGGGCACCGCCGAGGGTGTGGTGGCTGACAAGACGGTCGATCACCTCGGTATCGACGCGGTGAGCGGCGAGCCAGAACTCCATCTCGGGTACCAGGGTGGTCAGGTCGGCGAGTCTGACCGTGACGCCTGGAGCCTCCCCCCGTGCCGGCAGGTGCAGGGGTTGGGTGATAAGCTGGAGCAGCCAAGCGGTCAGGGGATCGATCCAGGATTCCCAGCCCCGCGATTGGCAAAGCCGGGCCACCCGGTCGCGCAGACGCCCGGGGTTGGCCGCGATTGCGGCGAAGCCCAGGGTTGCCGCCCATTCGAGAAGGTCGTGAAGGAGGGTGCCGGCCTCAGGTCCACGGGGAAAGGCATGGGGGGAGCCCGGGGCGGGCGTTGCCTGCGGCCTGGCCGGGATCGCGGCGGCCCCGGGAATGGGCGAGTTTAGTTCGGGTTCCTGGCGCACCGGGAGGAGCCCCTGAACCCGAGGACTCCCGGACGGATCCGGCGGGGTTTGCGGTGGAGTCAGGGCTGCGGTTGCCGATGTCCGCGCGATCTGCATCTCCAGGAAAAGCTCCTCGGTCGGCGTCTCAGCGGCCTTGGGGACACCGCCAGCGGCATCCCATCCGTCTGCCTGGACACCCTCGCCGGCAACAGCACCGAGCGTTTTGCCGATGGCCGAATAGCTGGCGATCCACCAGGGCTCAGAGACTACCTGGCGGGAGACACGCGCAGTCCCCAGCCGAGCTGTAGCTGCCAAGGGGCGGAACTGTTGATGGGTCGGTGCGGGCGCCGGGACCAGGGCCAAGTCAGCGCAGTCCCCACGCCAGTCCGTGAGCGCCGATTCTAAATCCGCGGGCGTCAGTGGCTCCCCACCCCTCAGCAGATAGCCGCAGGCCCCTTGCTCCAGTCCCTTAATCGGCGCCAGGCCCACCCAGGTGGCATAGCAGGCGCGGGTCAGGGCGACATACAGCTTGCGCAGGTCCTCCCCCAGACGCTCGCGGTTGGCGCGCTCCAGGACATCGCCCTCGACGGTAAGTGACAGCCGGGGCTCCCCCTGGTCGTCATGCCATTTGAGCGGCGAATCCTTCGCCGTGACCGGCCGATAGTCCGCCGCGAAGGGCAGGAAGACCAGGGGGTATTCAAGCCCTTTGGATTTGTGCACCGTCACCACCCGCACCAGGTCGGCGTCCGTTTCCAGGCGGATCAGACGGGCATCGCCCCCAGAGCCCTGCTCCGCATCCTGGCACTCCTCCGCCAGATAGCGAATCAGGGCCTGCTCGCCATCGAGCAGAACGCTGGCCTGTTGCAGCAGTTCGGCCAGGTGCAGGAGGTCGGTGAGGACTCGCTCGCCACTGAGCGCCAGGTCAGGGGCGAGCGGCGCCTCTCCCGACTCCATCCCCGGCAACCTGGTCGCATCGGCTAGGGGGTAGGACCCCAGGGTTGCAGGGGCCACTCTTTCGCGCATTGCGCTCATACCCAATAACCGGGCCGGGACCTGAAAATCGTTGAGCAGCCCTCGCAACATCGGCAGCACCCCTTGGCGGCGCCAGAGATCGCGGTAGCCGCGAAACTGGAGCACGCGCCCCTCCAGGGCCAGTTCGTCCTGGTTGAGCTGGTCCAGCTCGGCCCAGCTCAGGCCGAGGGTCTGGGTGGCCAGGGCGGCGCGCACCAGACGGGTGTCGTCGGGTGCGGCGCAGGCGGCCAGCCAATGTCGGAGTTCCGTGGCCTGGGGACTCTGGAAGACCGAATCCTGGTCGGAGAGATAGACGCTGCGCACCCCGCGCCGGGCCAGTGCCCGGCGGATGAGGTCGGCCTCTGTGCGCTTGCTGACCAGCACCGCCAGATCCGCCGGGCGCAGTTTCCGGAGCTGGTTGGGCTCGCCAGCGGGGATGAACCCCGCCAGACCCGCCTCGCCATCCACGAGGAGACGGACTATCTCGCTGGCGCAGGTCTCGGCGATCTGGTCGCGGTAAGCCTCCTTGGTGAGGGGGTTGCCATGGTCCTGGGATGGCAACCACCAGACCGTGAGGGCGGGCTGGGGTTGACCATCAACCTGGAGGGCGTCGGTGCGCCCCTGGGCCTGCGCCTCGATGAAGGGCACCGGATTCTCTGCCCCCAGTCGAAAGAGGAAGGCCCCCTGACCGGTCTCGCGCTCCTCAGCCACCAGGAAGCAGCGGTTGGTGGCCTTGACCATGGCCTGGGTGGCGCGGAAGTTTTTCTTGAGGGTGTACAGTCGGCCGGCGCAGGCCTGCCGCGCCTGGAGGTAGGTGAAAATATCGGCCCCCCGGAAGGCATAGATGGCCTGCTTGGGGTCGCCGATAAGGATCAGGGCGGTGGCGGGGTCGTTGTTTGCCACCCGATAGACGGCGTCGAAGATGCGGTATTGCACCGGGTCCGTGTCCTGGAACTCGTCGATCAGGGCGACCGGGAACTGGCGCCGGATGGTATCGGCCAGGCGATGGCCGTGAGGACCCTGGAGGGCGGCGTCGAGCCGGGTGAGGAGATCGTTGAATCCCATCTGGGCGCGGCGGGCCTGCTCGCTGGCAAAGCGCCGGTGGACCCAGTGGGCGGCGTGACAGAGGATTGCGACGCGCGCATCGGGTAGGGAGTTGAGGGCGTCGGGGAGGCAGAACATCGCCGCTGGGGCCGGGTGAACGGGTGGATCACCCTGCTTCCATGCCTCCTGGAGACCTTGCGGGGTCAAGCGAGTCCAGGCCGAGCTGTTGGCGTCCAGCGCAGGCCAGACGGCCAGCGGATCCGTGGCCCAGTCACGCAGAGCCCGCAGCCAGGGGGTGTAATAGCGGGACTGTAATTTGTGTCCGTTCACACGTTTCGCGGCGACCGCATCATCGAGCAGGGTTTGCAACTCATCGACCCAGCCGGTCCAAGGCGCCTTGATCTCGATGAGGCGAAGGCCTCGCTCATCGCGCGCGGCGCCGATCGACAGGGCTGGCTCAGGCGCGTCGTCAAGCCGGTCGGCATGATCGACCAGGCCCTGCAGGTCCCGCCCCAGAGCCGCCGGGTCCGACCACCAGGGGCGAATCTCGGCGACGGCCTCGGCGGTGAGGGGCACCATGAAGGTGCGCCAGTAGTCACGGACCGCCTCGGCGAGCAACTCCCTCTGGTCGGTCTCCAGGGTTTGGGTGAAGAGGCTGCAACTGTCGAAGGCGTGCTCGCGCAGCATGCGGTGGCACCAGGCGTGGATGGTAGAGACCGCCGCCTCGTCCATCCACTCGGCGGCCAATTGCAACTGGTGGCCACAAGCTGGCCATTCATCCAGCGGATACTGACGACGCAGGTCATGCAGCAGGTCTTCCCCCGGGGGGGGCTCAGTGATGCCAGCCGCCTCGGCGCGGAAATAGTCGGCGGCCTCTGTCAGGCGGGCGCGGATGCGGTCGCGCAATTCCTGGGTGGCGGCCTCGGTAAAGGTGACCACCAGGATCTCCGGCGGGGTGAAGGCCCGCCTCTCCCCGTCCAGTGGGCCATGGCCCAACACCAGCCGCACATAAAGGGTGGCGATGGTAAAGGTCTTGCCTGTACCAGCGCTGGCCTCGATGAGGCGGCTGCCCTGGAGGGGGAAACGCAGGGGGTCGAGTGGCGTGGGGCCGGTCGGGTTAGCCGCTGGCAGGGGGGGCGGCGATGTCGTACTCTTCATGCCGTGGCTCCGGTGGTTTGGGTCGGAACGGCCGGTTGGCGCTGGTTCTTGGGGGCGTGGAGGGCGGCATACAGGGGGCGCAACAGGGTCTCGGCCCAGGTGGCAAAGTCGCCACGGGCGGCGAGGGCGGCGAAATCCGGATAGACCCGCGCCAGATAGGGGTCGGTCTCGACCTCGCCGGTTCGCTGATAGCCACCCTCGTAAGTGATACGCGCGGCAACCGAGTCACGCTCTTTCAGCCACTCGAAGGCGGTCCTGGCGGCCAGCGGCAGGGGACAGCACATGCCTTTTTGCCATGCCGCTATCAGGTTGATCAGCTGCCGTTGGGCCAGCTCGGGGTTGAGCGGTGCCAACTCGACATCGCCGACTTTGCTGAGGATGGTCGTGGTTAGGGGCTCCCCCCCCAGGTGCCCGGCGAGGTGGTCCACCCAGTGGCGTATGAGCTTATCCCCCCGGTAGTGTTGGCCCCGAACCAAATCGCTGCTCTCTAGCAATACCCGGCCCCGCTGGCCGTCCGCATGGACCCGGATACCGCTCAGCCAATCGGCGAGTTCCAGGGTCTGACCATCGACTGAGGTCGAGAGTTGAACGGCCTCTTCCTCCTCGATCAGCCGCGGCCAGCGCGCGAGGGCATCCTGGTAACGCCGAAAGAGATCGGCCATGGGTGCCACTAACTCCTCGGCGAGGGCCTCCCCAAAGGCGCCGGGGGCCAGTTCGCCCCGCCGCTGGATACGCTCCAACCGATCCGTCCGCACCGTCTCGATCGCTTCATCCCGAGACACCGCTCGAGCCTGGGCGCGGATCAACTCGTCGTTAAGCTGCCAGCGCTGGAGGGGGTTGAGCGCGAAGGGCTCCTGATCATCGCCAGCCGGGTCTTCCAGTTCAAAGCCCACATTGAGCCGGCGATTGAAAAAGGCCTTGACCGGGGCCTTCAAAAAGTCGGCCAGTTCGTGGAGGGTGAGTGGCTCCGTGCGGACCAGGGGGGGCAAGGGCAACTCCATGTCCCCCGCGGGTTCCGCCCTTGTCCCCGAGGCCACGGTCTCCGTGGCGGGTCGCCACTCTTGGGCATAGGTGAACCAGGAGGAGGCGTGCGGGTCCGCCGGGAAATACAGAGGGCTGAAGGGCTGGAGGGGGTGCACCAAGGTGAGGGCGTCCACCAGGGCGGTCCTGCCCTTACGGATAGCGTCCCTGGCCCCGGCCTCCTCATGATCGGCCAGCCGCCAGCCGGCGGCCAGGTGATCGCGCAACTGGCCCACCAGCACCGAGGGCGGGCGTGGGCTGTTGTCGGTGATGCTGCGCCCGACCCAGGAGAGGTGCAGTCGCTCCCGTGCCGACAGCAGGGCTTCAAGAAAGAGATAGCGATCGTCCTCGCGCCGCGAACGGTCGCCTGGCCGGTAGTCCCGGCCCATGAGGTCGAAATCCAGGGGCTGGCGCTGGCGGGGGTAGTCGCCATCGTTCATGCCGAGCAGGCAGACGTGGCGGAAGGGGATGGAGCGCATGGGCATGAGGGTGGCAAAGGTGACGGCGCCGGCAAAGAAGCGCTGGGAGAGCCCGCCCTCGTCGAGTTGGGACAGCCAATGCTCGCCGACGATGGACAGGGGGAGTGGCTCGGTTAACCCCGCCTCGTCGCAGACCTCCTGCCACTGCTGCAGGGCCGTGTCGAGTTGGAGCAGGGTAAAGGCGTCATTACTGTCCTCGGGGGCCAGGAAATCCGCCATCAGGGTGCGCAGGCGGTCGCACCAGTCGGCGACGGTGGCAGGCTCCCGCAGTTGCCGCCAGGTCGCGTCCAACTTGTCGAGGAGGCGCACCAGGGGACCGAGCAGGGCGGCATCGAGTCCGCCAATTTCGTCAAAGGGCTCGATGCCCCGCCAGGATTGCGCCTCCTGGCCAACGGCATATCCCAGTAGCATGCGGCGCAGGCCGAAACGCCAGGTGTGCTGAGTGGTCCTTTCCGGACGCTCCGGCAGGTCCAGGCTGGTGCGCTGCTCGGCGTGGAGGCCCCAGCGGATGTTGGCTCCCCGCAGCCAGCGATGGAGGCGGGGGAGTTCATCCTCACCCACGCCGCAACGGCGGCGCAGGGCCGGAACCTCGAGTAAATCAAGCAGGTCACTCACCGCTAGGCGGGACTGGGGCAAGGCCAGCAGGGTCTCCAGGGCCTGAACCAGGGGGTCGGTGGCTCGCCGGCCCTGGTCAGCGACGCTGAAGGGGATATAGCGGGGGTCCTTCCGGTCCACCAGCCCGAACACCGCCTGGATATGGGGGGCATAGGTATCGATGTCCGGGACCATGACGATGATGTCGCGCGGGGTCAGGGTCGAATCGGCATTGAAGGCCGCGAGCAACTGGTCGTGGAGGATCTCGACCTCGCGCTGAGGACTGTGGGCGAGGTGGAAGCGGATGGAGCTGTCCTGTTGGGGGTCCACCGCTGGCCAGCGGTCACGGGTCTCGGCCAGGGGGCGCAGATCCCGGATGTCGTCCTGGAGTTGTCCCAGCAGGGTTGGGACTCGATCGGGATCGCCGCCGGATTCGAAGAGATCAATGCGCTGGCCGATGGCCTGGAACTGGTCTTGGTACGCGGCCCGTGCCGCCTCGTCGTCATGCTCGTCGAGCAGACTGATGAAGTCCCGCCCCTGTTTGCCCCAGGCCGCCAGCAGGGGGTGGGCATGCAGGTGCATGGTCTCGGCTGAGAGGTCTGCTGCCCCGCCATCCCGGCGGTGCTGGCGGGTAGGTACCAGCCGCAGCAGGTCCTTATCCGCGACGATATCGGCCCAGAAATGCTCGCAGGGGTTGTGGACGCACATCAGGACCTGAGTCCAGCGCGCCAGGGCCGCCAATACCTCCAGGGCCTGGCGCGGCAGGCTGGAGATGCCGAAAACCAGCAACCGGCGCGGCAGGCCGGGCGGGCGTTCGTCCCCCGGCCAGTCTCTGGCGCGGCGCAGAAAGGTCTCGTGAATGGTGGCCCGACTGGTCTGGGAGTCAGGGCCCTGGTCACCCGCGCCTCCGGGGTGACCCCTGTCCTCGGGGACCCCAGGGCTGGCCTCGACATCCGCCAGCAGTTCGCGCCAGAGCGAGGCCTGCCAGCGTTGCTCCTCGGGTAAGGGGTTGCGGTTGCCGCGGGCATCGATCAGGACGTCTGCCCCCAAGGTCCAGGCCGCCAACCAGTCGGCGCGATAGACTTGATACTGGTCAAAAAGATCTGCCAACCGTTCGGCGAGCTGAAAGCGCTTACGCCGGTCGGCATCATCGGCCAGGAAGCGCTGCAGTGGCCTATACTCTGGCCGGGCCATGACCGCTGGCAGCAGGCGCAGCAGGCGCCAGACCAGGCGCGATTTGTCGAAAGGCGAGGTTTCCGGCACCGCCTCGGGACCCAGTACCGCCCGATAGACCCGCCACAGAAAGCGGGATGGCAGGGAGATCTCCAGCGCCGCCGCGATGCCAAGACCCCCACCCCCCGTAACCTCATCGCCGGCACTGGGATCGGCCGCCAGTGCCAGCTTGAGCCACTGGGCGATGCCGTTGCTCTGGGCCAGGATGATCTCCGGTTCCAACGGTGCCAGGGGATAGCGTCGCATCCAGGTCACCAGGAGGTCCCGCAAGGTCTCCGGCCGGTTACCGTGAACGAGCATCAGGCCAGGAGGGAGGGGGATGGTGGTCACAGGGGACTCCTAGCGCGTCAGGGCGGATGGGAAAGCAAAGGCTAAGATTATCTCAACCCCTGGACAGATGCTGTCGCACAAACCCAGACCACCGGGCGGGCTCGCGGACCTCTCCCTATAATGTCCACCTGGCACCTTTGATGGGAAACCAGTTTCGTGAACTCCCCACTCCTCCCGACGGCGGCCGATCTGGAAGCCTGCCTCCTGGCCGACAGGCCTGGCCTGCGCCGGCGTTTGCGGGGCTTGCGGCAGCGCCTAGAGCGGGGCCAGCCCAGTGCTGAAGGGCTGGCCCGGCTCTGGCGGGAGATCGCAACATCCCAGGCGGTTCTGGAGCTGCGGCGAGCCTTGGTGCCGGAGATCCAGTTTCCTCCCGAGTTACCGGTCAGCGAGCGCCGGGACGAGGTGGCGGCGTTCATCGCCCGCCATCAGGTCGTGATCCTCTGCGGCGAGACCGGCTCGGGCAAGTCCACCCAGTTGCCGAAGATCTGCCTGGAACTAGGGCGGGGCCTCGCCGGACGGATCGGCCACACCCAGCCGCGGCGCATCGCGGCGCGCACCCTGGCGAGCCGGGTGGCCCAGGAACTGGGCGGCGAGACCGGCGGGCTGGTGGGCTACAAGGTGCGCTTTCACGATCGGGTGCGCCCCGAGACCTGCATCAAGTTGATGACGGACGGTATCCTGCTGGCGGAGTTGCAGCAGGATCGCCTGCTGCACGAATACGACACCCTCATCATTGACGAGGCCCACGAGCGGGGCCTCAATATCGATTTTCTGCTCGGCTATTTGCGCGGCCTGTTGCCGCGGCGGCCAGACCTCAAGGTCATCGTCACCTCCGCCACCATCGATCCCCAACGGTTTGCGACGCATTTTGCGGATGCCGGAGGCCAGCCGGCGCCCATCCTCGAAATCAGCGGGCGCACCTATCCGGTGGAGGTGCGCTATCGCCCCCCCGAGGAGGAGAACGCGGGTGAGCGCGACGACGAGATGCAGCTCGCCATCTCCCAGGCTGTGGACGAATTGGCCCGAGAGGGGCGAGGCGATGTCCTAGTCTTTCTCTCCGGGGAGCGGGAGATCCGGGAGACCGCCGAGACCCTGCGCAAGCATCATCCGCCCTCGACCGAAATCCTGCCGCTCTATGCCCGCCAGAGCCCGGCGGAGCAGGCGCGGATCTTCCAGGCCCATGGCACCAGGCGCGTGGTGTTGGCGACCAATGTCGCCGAGACCTCCCTCACCGTGCCGGGTATCCATTACGTCATAGATCCCGGTTTTGCCCGCATCAGCCGTTACAGTCATCGCGGCAAGGTCCAGCGCCTGCCGGTGGAGCGCGTCTCCCAGGCCTCCGCCAACCAGCGGCGGGGGCGCTGCGGACGGGTTGCCGCGGGTATTTGCATCCGTCTCTATTCCCAGGATAATTTTGAGTCGCGGACGGAATTCACCGAGCCCGAGATCCATCGCGCCAATCTGGCCGCCGTCATCCTGCAGATGAAGCTGCTGGGCTTTGGCGAGATCGGGTCCTTCCCCTTTGTGGACCCGCCGGATGCCCGGCTGGTGGCCGATGGCTATCGTACCCTGGAGGAATTGGCGGCCCTGGATAGTCAGGGCCGACTAACGCCCCTGGGCCAGCACCTGGCCCGCCTGCCCCTGGATCCACGCATCGGCCGCATGCTGCTGGCCTCGGCGGAACTGGGCTGCCTGACGGAGATGCTGGTGATCGTGGCCGCCCTGAGCGTCCAGGACCCGCGGGAACGGCCGCTGGAAAACCGCCAGGCCGCCGACGGGATTCACGCCACCTTCAATCATGAGGATTCTGATTTCCTTGCCTTCCTCAACTTCTGGCGGTTTCTGGAAAGCGAGCGCCCGCACCTGACCCGCAACAAGTTCCGCCAGTTGTGCCAGCGCCATTTTCTGTCCTGGAACCGGGTCCTGGAGTGGCGGGACGTTCACACCCAGTTGCATGCCCAAATGGCGGAGCTGGGCTTTAAGGTCAACGAGAAGCCCGCGGGTTACGAGGCCATCCATCAGGCCCTACTGCCAGGCCTGTTGAGCCATATCGGCTTTAAGGACGCGGGGCGAGAGTATCAGGGGGCGCGCCACAGCCGCTTCATGATCCACCCCAGTTCCGGCCTCTACGACAAGATGCCCAAGTGGATTGTGGCAGGGGAACGGGTGGAGACCAGACGCCAGTACGGACGCATCGTCGCCCGGGTCCAGCCGGCCTGGATCGAGGAGGCCGGCCGCCACCTGATCCAACGCACCTATTCGGAGCCCCATTGGCAGGCCAGCTCGGGCCAGGTGGCGGCCTATGAGAAAGTGACCTTGTTCGGCGTCACCCTAGTCCCCAAGCGGCGGGTCAACTATGGCCCCATCAATCCTGCAGAGGCGCGCGCTATCTTCATCCGCTTCGCCCTCACCGAGGGCGACTTCGAGACCCGCGCTCCCTTCTGGCGCCACAACCGGGAACTCATCGCCTATATCCAGCACCTGGAGGCCAAGTCGCGGCGGCGCGACATCCTGGTGGACGAGGAAGCCATTCAGGCCTTCTATGAACAGCGGGTGCCCGCTGGTATCTATTCGGCGCCCCTGTTCGAGCGCTGGCTGCGCCAGGCGAGCCGTAAAGATCCCAAGCTCCTGTATCTGCGCCTGGAGGATGCCATGCGCCATGAGGCGTTGGCGGTTACGGCCCAGGCCTTTCCTGACCACCTCCAGGTGGGGGCGACGGCTTTGCCGCTGGAGTACCGTTTCGACCCCGGTCAGGATGGCGACGGCGTCACGCTCGTAGTGCCTGCCCCCTTGATCAATCAAATCTCACCAGACCGTTGCGAGTGGCTGGTCCCCGGCTTACTCGTGGAACGGATCAGCGCCCTGCTGCGGGGCCTACCCAAGACCTGGCGCAAGCTCCTGGTGCCGATTCCCGATACGGCAGAGCGCCTGGCCGCCCGGCTCCAGCCTGCGGACCGGCCCCTGATCCAGGCCCTGGGCGAGGCCATCAAGGATATGACCGGCATTCAGGTACCGGAGGAGGCCTGGGATCTGACGGAGATACCGGGGCATTTACGAATGAAGTTCCGCCTGGTGGATGCGGCGGGACGCAGCTTGGCGATGGGGGACGACTATCCCCAACTTAGACGCCAGTTTGGCGGCAGCGGTCGCCAGGCCTTTGCCCAGATTCCCTCCCAGGGCCTGGAGCGGGAGGGCATCACCCGCTGGGACTTCGGGGAGCTGCCCGAGAGCCTGGATCTCGACCGGGGCGGTATCCGCCTGCGCGGCTATCCGGCCCTAATTGATCAAGGGGATAGTGTTGCTCTGCGGTTGCTTGACTCGCAGGAAGGGGCGGACCAGGCGCAGCGGGCAGGCTTACGGCGTTTACTGATGCTCAATCTGGGTACTGAAGTGCGGCAGTTGCGCAGGAATTTACCCGGGCTGGACCGGATGCGTTTGCAGTATGCCAGGGTGCCGGACGCGGCGGCGGGTACTGAGGGTGCTGGCACTGAGGTACCTGGGGCCGCCGGCAGCACGGAAATCGTGACGGCGGAGGCAGGGCGACAAAGCCGGCCGGGTGAGGGGGTCACCGCTGGTGCCCCCGGCGCGGTGGGCGGTAAGTCCAACCCGCAGCCCAAGCCCCTGGATCTGGTGGATGAGATCCTCGCCCTCATTTTCGACCTGACCTTCATCGAGGCGGCCCCCAGCATCCGGGACCGGGCCAGTTTCGAGGCCCGCCTCTCCAGCCGCAAGTCTCAGATGACCCGGGTCACTACGGAGGTCATGGCCCTCGTTGGCCGTATCCTCGACGACTACCAGGCCCTGCGCCAGAGTCTGGCCGCCATCACCCAGAGCAATTGGAGGCCCTCGGTTCTCGACCTCAAGACCCAACTCGATGGCTTGATTTACCGCGGCTTTCTGTTGGCAGTGCCATATGCCCATCTCAAGGACTACCCGCGCTATCTGAAGGCTGCCCGGGAACGCCTGGACAAGCTCTTCCATGCTGCTGGCAAGGACCAGCAGCATCTTGGAGAACTGACACCCCTACTGGAAAAGTGGCGTGAACGCACCGCCGCCGTGCGGGCCGCCGGCCGCTACGATCCCCGCCTGGAGGAGATGCGCTGGATGTTGGAGGAACTCCGGATCTCCCTCTTCGCCCAGCGTCTTGGCACCGCCTATCCCATCTCCATTAAGCGCATCGAGGCGCGCTGGCGGGAATTGGGTTTGTAACTTTGCGGTTGAGGCCTGGGAGGTGGGTAAGACGTCCGTCCAATGGATCTCGATGTCAGATGCTTCGTGATGGCGGCAGGTTGGCGCGGGCCCTGAACAGCATCCACCACCACCCTTCATGCGGGGTTAGGAGCAGGTAGGGATGGCGTCTCGGCGACCAGTGCCCGTACCTGGGCGAGCAAGGATGCTAAAGCGGTGGTTGCCGTGGGGCTTAGGGTGTAGTGGGCATAGTCGAATGATTGTCCAGCGACTGTAATCAGATAGGCGGTGGGTTCCCGCTGGTATAGGGCTTGGCACCAGGCGAGGAGTTCCCGGGGGTCCAGGAAGTGGGCCATGGTGGAGATGGCGCTGTCATCGGCGGTCAGGAGTTGCACCCTGACCTCCCCCGGTTCACCTTCCACGCAGGCATCGAGAAAGATCACCCGGTCGGCGGCGGCGATGTCCGCTACCAGTTCGGCGGTGAGGATGTGGCGGGAGATGACCCGGACCCCCGGGGAGAGGGGACCAGCCGCTAGGGCCTCGGCCGCCAGAGGGCCAATGGCGTCATCGCCGCGGATGGGGCTGCCGTAGCCAATAATCAGGGTGTTGGGGTAAGGCATATCGGCATTAGGGTGCAATCCTCGGCCTGAATTCCGGTATCTCCGCCGGGATGCCAATGAGAGGGTTACGCAGCTTGGTTAGCGGCGGGTCAGTCGATCCACAATTTGGCCTGTCCCGTCCTTGAGTTCGATCAGCATTGGCATCTGGCCGAAGGCGTGGGAGGCGCAGGAGAGGCAGGGGTCGAAGCAGCGGATGACGGCCTCGACCCGGTTCAGCATGCCTTCCTGGAGGTGGTTGCCATCGACATAGGTCTCGGCGACCTGGCGGATGGCCTGGTTCATGGCCAGGTTGTTATGACCCGTGGCGATGATGAGGTTGACCCAGGTGATAAGCCCGTTATGGTCGATTTTATAGTGATGCATCAGAGTGCCGCGCGGTGCCTCAGCGACGCCGATGCCCTCGTCGCGGTTGCTGCGGGCACGGGCGCGGACCCGGGTGTCGAGAATTTCCGGGTCCTTGAGCAGGCGCTCCATCATCTCCATGGCATAGATGATCTCTACCAGACGGGCATAGTGATAGTGAAAGCTGCTGGCGATGGGGCCAGACTCTTGGAGCATGTGGAACTCGGCCAAGGCCACGTCGGCATAGGGCGTGCCGCAGTTATTGGCGTTGTTGAGCCGGGCCAGGGGTCCGACCCGATAGACCCCCTTGGGGTAGTCCATGGGTTTGTAGTAAGGGAACTTCATGTAGCTGAAGTCCTCCACGGCCTCGCCGATCAAGCGCTGGAATTCCCAGGTGGGCACCCGATCCTCGACGATACGGCCGCGGGCGTCCTTGAGGCGCAGGAATCCATCGTAATGCTCCAGGTTGCCCTCCGGGCTGACCAGGCTCAGGAACAGGGTGTCCTGGGTGCCGAAGTGTGATGCCTCGTCCTTGAACTTGGGCACCAGGGTCTTGAACAAAGCATAGGTACGCTTGGCAATCTCCAGCCCTTCCGGGAGCAGCTTCAGAAGGGTCTCGCGCTTCTCCGGCGTCAGGGCCTCGCTGACCCCGCCCGGGACCACCCAGGTCGGGTGGATCTTCTTGCCACCCAAGGTTTCGATGATGGTCTGGCCGATCTGCCGCAGCCGGATCCCATCCTTGGCCAGCGCCGGGTCCTGGCGCATGACGCCGAAGATGTTGCGGGTGGCCGGGTCCGAGTCCCAGCCCAGCAGCAAATCCGGGGAGGAGAGATGAAAGAAGGACAGGGCGTGGGACTGTGTTAGCTGGGCCAGATTGATGATGCGCCGCAGCTTCTCGGCCGTCGGCGGGATGCTGACCGCCAGCAGGTGGTCGCAGGCCTTGTTGGCGGCCAGAATGTGACTTACCGGGCAAATGCCGCAGGTGCGGGCTGTCAGCGCCGGCATCTCGCGGTAGGGACGACCCTCGCAAAACTTCTCGAAGCCGCGGAACTGGGTAAGGTGGAAGCGGGCGTCCTGGACCTCGCCCTGATCGCCGAGTTGCAGAGTAATGCGGGCGTGGCCCTCGATACGGGTGACCGGTTCGATGGTGATGGTGCGGCTCATGGAGGCGGTGCGGTCCCCTGCGGTGGGTCGGTGGTTGGGCTTGGCGAGGTGAGGAGGGACAAGATACCAGGTCCCTCAGGCCCCAAAGCGGGTGACCTTGCTGGGGTCCGGGAGGCGCCCCGCTATCAGCTCGCTGAGGACGTAGAAGATAGCGTCGGCAGGGGGCGGGCAGCCGGGAACGAACACATCGACCTCGACGCAAGCGTGGATGGGCCGCACCTGGTGAAACAGGGGCGGTACGCTAACATGGGGGATTTGAGGCTGGGTGGTCACGGTCTCCCGATAGGCCCGGTCTATCACCTCCTCCAGTTTAAAGGGGTTACGCATAGCCGGGACATTGCCATTAACGGCGCAGTCACCTAGGCTGATCAATAGGTTGCAGTGATTGCGGAATTCCTGGGCATGACGCAGGTCGTCTTCGTTGCTGATGGCCCCCTCCAAGAAGCCCACATCCACCTGTTCGGGTAGGACCTTGGTATCCACCAGGGGGCTATAGACGATATCCAGTTGCTGGGCCAGGTCCACCAGGCGTTGATCCATGTCCAGGAAGGACATGTGACAGCCGGAACAGCCGTCCAGCCAGGCGGTGGCCACCCTGATCCTGGCGGCGTTCATTGGGAGTGCCTGCGGCGGGCAAGAATAGGCAGAAAATGCTGGTCCTTGACCATCTCGCCCGCAGAGGTGCCCTGCTTTACCAGGGCGCCAGTGGGACAAACCTGAACGCATTTGCCACAGCCGGTACAGGTCTCGCTCTCACCCCAGGGTTGCGCCAGATCGGTGATGATCTGGCAATCGCTGCCGCGGCCCATGACATCCCAGGTATGGGCGCCTTCGATCTCGTCGCAGACCCGCACGCAGCGGGTGCAGAGGATGCAGCGGTTGTGGTCCAGGCGGAACAACTCATGGGAACTATCCATCTGGTAACGCGCCTGGCGGTAGGGAATGCGTACATGATCCACGCCACACTTTTGGGCCAAGGTCTGTAACTCACAATGGTTGTTGGAGACGCAGACCGAACAGATGTGGCTGCGTTCGGCAAACAACAGTTCGACGATGGTGCGGCGGTAGCCTTGCAGCCTCTCAGTATTGGTGGCGATTTGCATACCCTCGGCGACCTGGGTCGAGCAGGCAGCGAACAGGCGGCTTTGGCCAGCGATCTCCACCAGGCAGAGGCGGCAAGCACCCCAGATACTCAGGCCATCTAAATAGCAGAGGCTCGGAATGGGGATCTGATTCTCCCGGCAGACCTCGATGATGGTCTCGTCCGCACGAGCGGAAAGGTCTATCCCATCGATCGTCAGGGTGACGACCCGGACACCGACTTGGGGATTGGATGGCGGCATGGTTGCTCCGTTGGGGTGCGCGTTGAGAGGCCAGGCTGGAGGGCGGGGCTAGACCCTGCTCAGTTTGGCCTCGTATTCCTCACGGAAATATCTCAGGGTCGAGAGCACTGGGTTGGGCGCCGTCTGGCCGAGTCCGCACAGGCTGGTGGCCTGGACCACTTCGCAGAGTTCTTCCAGCAAGGCCAGGTCCTTCCGGGTGCCCGTGCCCTTGGCGATGCTGTCCAGAAGGGCGTGCATCTGCTGGGTGCCGGCGCGGCAGGGGATACACTTGCCGCAGGACTCGGTCATGCAGAACTCCATGAAGTAGCGTGCCACGTCCACCATGTCGGCGGTCTCGTCCATGACGATCATGCCCCCGGAGCCCATGATGGTACCCAGCGTCTTGAGGCTGTCGTAGTCCACGGGGATGTCCAGATGGGTCACCGGGATGCAGCCCCCGGAGGGGCCGCCGGTTTGGACGGCCTTGAAGGCCTTGCCACCGGGGATGCCGCCGCCAATGGCCTCGATGATCTCCCGCAGGCTGGTGCCCATGGGGACCTCGATGAGGCCTGTGTTGTTAGTGGTGCCCGCCAGGGCGAAGACCTTGGTTCCCTTAGATTTCTCCGTACCGATCGACGCGAACCAATCGCCACCGTTGCGGATGATGGGGGCGATGTTGGCGAAGGTCTCGACATTGTTGATGAGGGTCGGGCAGCCCCAGAGGCCGGATTCAGCAGGGTAGGGCGGCCGTGGCCGTGGCTGGCCACGATTGCCCTCGATGGAGGCCATGAGGGCGGTCTCCTCCCCGCACACGAAGGCCCCGGCGCCCAGGCGAATTTCCACCTCAAAGCTGAGGGGGGTCTCGGCGATCTTGGCGCCCAGGAAACCGGAGCGCTTGGCCTTGCGGATGGCGGTGGTGAGCCGCTCCACCGCCAGCGGGTACTCGGCCCGCACATAGACATAGCCTTTGGAGGCACCGATGGCATAGGCGGCGATGGCCATGCCCTCCAGTACCCGGTGGGGATCGGACTCCAGCACGGCCCGGTCCATGAAGGCCCCGGGGTCGCCCTCGTCGGCGTTGCAGATCACGTATTTTTGGTCACCCGGTACCTTGGCGACTGTGGACCACTTCAATCCGGCGGGATAGCCACCCCCGCCCCGGCCGCGCAGACAGCTGGCGGTGACCTCCCGCAACACCTCGGCTGGAGTCATCTCACTCAGAACCTGGACTAGGGCAGCATAGCCACCGACCGCCACATAGCCCTTGCAACTGTCCGGGTCGATAATACCGGAGTTCTCCAACACGATGCGCTGCTGGCGGGCAAAGAAGGGCTGGTTCGTGGGGCAGCGCAAACGTTCCAGGGGTGCTCCGCCCACGCTGGCCATGATCTCGGCAGCGTCCTCGGGCCTGACGTCCCGATAAAGGGTCGAACCCATCAGATCCGCGCCCGGCTCGGCAATTGCCACCAGCGGGCCAGCGGAGCAGAGGCCCATGCACCCGACACGCTTGACCTTGCATGAGGTGTCCACGTCCTCATGGGCCTGGTTCAGGGCCGCCAGGATCGCCGGGGCGCCGGAAGACTGGCAGCTTGCGGCCATGCAGACGCGCACCTCATGCCGGATATCCGCTTCCTTGGCGCGGTGGCCCTCGGCCTGCTCGGCCAAATCGTCCAGATTCATGTCAGTCGAGACTCTCCAGCTTGGCGATCAAGGGATCAGGGGTCTGCTTGCCCTGCATGGCGCCATCCAGGACGACGGCGGGTGCCAGGCCGCAGGCCCCCACGCACCGGGCGATCAGCACCGAGAGGCGGTTATCCTCCGTAGTTTCCCCTGGGCCGACCTCGAAGCGCTCCTGAATAGCCTCCACTAGCCCTCCCGCCCCCTTGATATAGCAGGCGGTACCGGTACACACCACGCAGGCGTGACGGCCCTTCGGCTTGAGCATGAAGAGATGGTAGAAGGTGGCGACGCCGTAGACCTTGGACAGGGAGAGGTCGAGGGAGCCGGCCACGAAGCGCATGGCGGTCTCGTCGAGGAACCCAAAGGCGTGCTGGACGCTGTGGAGGGTTTCGATCAGGGCGTGCCCGGCATAGCCGTTGCGGCGCATGGTGGCGTTGACCAGCTTCCAGCGTTTGTCGTCGCTGGGTAGCGGGGGCCGGGATTGCAGCAGGGTCATGTCCCCTCCGTGTCGAGGGCCATCAAAAGGGTCAGTCGGGATCAGCCAAGCCTAGGGGCCGGTCACAGGGTCTGGATCTTGTCTTCCTGTTCTCGCAACTTGGCGAGGGCGGCCTCTTGCTCTGCGATCTTGTCCCGTTCCTTCTGGACCACGGCCGGAGGGGCCTTGTCCACGAAGCTGGGATTGGCGAGCTTGGCCCGGGCCCGTTCCACATCCTTCTGAATGCGAGTGATCTCTTTGGCGAGGCGCTGGAGTTCGGCCTCCTTGTCGATGAGGCCCGCCATGGGGATGAGGACCTTCATCTCTCCGACCAGGGAGATAGCGGATTCCGGGGCGGGCTCTCCCGAGCCCAGCATCCTGATCGACTCAGTGCGGGCCAGGAAGTCCAGATAGGGGCGGCTGGCCCCCAGCCAGGCAAGGTCCTGGGAACTGGCGTTTTCGATCAGGATTGGCAGGGGCTTGCCGGGAGGGATATTCATTTCGCCCTTGATGCGCCGCACCCCGAGGATGAACTGCATGACCCAGTTCATTTCGGCCACGGCAGCGGGGTCCGCCAGGCTGGGATCGGCGACGGGGTAGGGGGCCCGCATGAGGGTATCCCCCTCGACACCGGCGAGGGGCCTGACCTTCTGCCAGATCTCCTCGGTGATGAAGGGCATGATGGGGTGGGCCAGGCGCAGCAGCGTTTCCAGGGTCTGGACCAGGGTGCGGCGGGTGCCGCGCTTGGCGGCCTCCGAGCTGGTCGCAGCGGTCAGGATGGGTTTGGAGAGCTCCAGGTACCAGTCGCAGAAGTGGCTCCAGGTAAATTCGTGGAGGGCTTGGGCGGCCTGGTCGAAGCGGTAGCCGCGGATGGCCTCATCCACGCTGGCGATGGTGGTCTGGAGGCGGTCGCGAATCCAGCGGTCGGCGGCGGAGAATTCGTTGTCTCCCTTGAGGCCGCAGTCCTGTCCCTCGGTGTTCATGAGGACGTAGCGCGAGGCATTCCACAGCTTATTGCAGAAGTTGCGGTAGCCCTCGGTGCGGTTGAGGTCGAACTTGATGTCGCGTCCAGTGCTGGCCAGGGCGGCGAAGGTGAAGCGCAAGGCATCGGTGCCGAAACTGGGGATGCCGTTGGGGAAATCCGTGCGGGTGGCCTTAGCGATCTTGTCTGCCAGGTGGGGCTGCATCATCCCACCAGTGCGCTTGGCCACCAGGGGCTCCAACTCGATGCCATCGATGAGATCGATGGGGTCGAGGACATTACCCTTGGATTTCGACATCTTGTCGCCATGGGCGTCGCGCACCAGGCCGTGGATATAGACCTCGCGGAAGGGCACCTGGCCCATGAACTTGAGGCCCATCATGATCATACGGGCGACCCAGAAGAAGATGATGTCAAAGCCGGTGACCAGGACCGAGGTGGGGTAAAAGGCCTGGAGGCGTTCAGTTGCCTCCGGCCAGCCGAGGGTGGAGAAGGGCCAGAGGGCGGAGCTGAACCAGGTGTCCAGCACGTCTGGGTCCTGAACCAGGGGGAAGTCCGCGGCCAAGCCATGGCGCTCGCGCACCTCGGCCTCGGAGCGGCCCACATAGACGTTGCCCTCGCCGTCGTACCAGGCGGGGATGCGGTGGCCCCACCAGATCTGGCGGCTGATGCACCAGTCCTGGATGTTGCGCATCCATTCGAAATAGGTGTTCTTCCAATTGGCGGGGACGAAGCGGATGCGGCCGTTCTCGACGGCGGCGATGGCTGGCTCCGCCAGGGGCTGGATGCGCACGTACCACTGGTCGGTGAGATAGGGCTCGATGACGGCGTTGGAACGGTCGCCGCGCGGCACCATCAGCTTGTGGTCGCGCAGACCTTGCAGTAGCCCCAAGCCCTTCAGGTTGGCGACGATGCGCTGGCGGGCTTCGTAACGGTCGAGGCCGATGTAGGCCGAAGGGATCAACTCGCCCTCCTCCGGCTCATTGGCGCGGAGGGCGGCATCCGGGGTGAAAATGTTGATGAGGCCGCCGTGGGGTTGGGCGGCGATAGCAAGTTCGTCGCGATGACGCAGCCAGACGGCATGGTCATTGAAGTCATGGGCCGGGGTGATCTTGACGCAGCCAGTACCGAACTCGGGGTCGGCGTGCTCATCGGCGATGATGGGGATGCGTCGTCCGGTCAGCGGCAGTTCCACCAGCGCACCAATCAGGTGCTGGTAGCGCGGGTCTTCCGGGTTCACGGCCACGGCGCAGTCCCCGATCATGGTCTCCGGGCGGGTGGTGGAGACCACCAGGTAGCCGCTGCCATTGGTCAGGGGGTAGCGCATGTCCCACATATGTCCGGCCTCTTCCTCCGACAGCACCTCCAGATCCGAGACGGCGGTGTGCAGCACCGGATCCCAGTTCACCAGGCGCTTGCCACGGTAGATGAGGCCCTCCTCGAAGAGGCGTACAAAGACCTCCCGCACCGCTGCTGACAGGCCCTCATCCATGGTAAAACGCTCGTGCTCCCAGTCCAGGGAGGCGCCCATGCGCCGCAGTTGGCGGGTGATGGTGCCGCCGGATTCCTCCTTCCAGGCCCAGACACGTTCGATAAAGGCGTCGCGTCCCAGGTTGTGGCGGGTCTTGCCCTCCTTCTCCAGGAGACGCTCGACCACCATCTGGGTGGCGATACCAGCATGATCCGTGCCTGCCTGCCACAGGGTCGGTTCGCCGCGCATGCGGTGATAGCGGATCAGGGCATCCATGATGGTGTCCTGAAAGGCGTGGCCCATGTGCAGGCTACCGGTCACGTTCGGCGGGGGGATCATGATGCAGTAAGGGTTTTCGCCCGGGGCGGTGGGGGCGAAGTAACCCCGTTCCTCCCAGATCCGATACCAACCTTGTTCCAGGGCCTGGGGGTCGTAATTCTTGTCGAGCATGATGGCAGGTGAAGGCGGTGGGCCAGCGAAACGAAGGCGAAAGTATAACCGATCGACCGTGGGCGGGGGTCTTGGTGGTCGCACCCGGTGGTCGCGCCCGGCCTCGATTTGCCGCCAACCCTATACCCGTAACTTACCCTGCCCCATGGGTGGCAGGCCCCCAGGATCGTCACCTTTCCGTAGCATTCAGGTGTCATGCTGGCTTTATTTTCCGCCGTCCTAAGCCAGGTGAACCGGTTTGGATGTAACATGCGCGGCACTCGGGGGCGGCCTAGGGCATTCCGCCGGATTTCTGGCTGAGACGCTTTGGCGGCGGGAACAGGCGGGTTTGCTCGCTGGCTAGCCCCGCCTAAGCCCCTGCTCATTTCATAATTTTTAAAATCTTTAGAGGTAAGCGACGCGATGGACACCCAAGCCAAGAAACATGTTTTCGCCTTCGAGGAAGGTAATGGCAAGGATAAGAAACTGTTGGGCGGCAAAGGCGCCAACCTGTGCGAAATGACCCAGCTTGGGCTCAATGTCCCGCCCGGTTTCGTCATCTCCACGGCGGCCTGCCTCGAATACCTGGCCTCGCCCTCCCGTGTACTGCCAGATGGCGTCATGGATGAGGTTCACGAACAAATGAAGGCCATGGAGACCAAGACGGGCAAGGGCTTCGGCGATCCGGATAATCCCCTCCTGGTGTCAGTGCGCTCGGGTTCAGCCATGTCCATGCCCGGCATGATGGACACCATCCTCAATCTCGGCCTCAATGCCGCAACCCTGAAGGGCCAGATCAAGCAGACGGGCGACGAGCGATTCGGCTACGACGCCTACCGCCGCTTCATTCAGCTCTTTGGTAAGGTTGCCCTGGGGGTCCCGGATGAACTGTTCGATAAGCAGTTCGATATCGTCAAGCACCAGGCGGGGGTCAAGGAGGACGTCGGTCTCTCCGCCCCGGACCTCAAAGATATCAGCGAGCGCTTTATCAAGGTCGTGGAGGAGTACACCGGCAGGCCTTTCCCGGCGGATCCCTTCGAACAACTCGAGATTGCCATCAAGGCCGTTTTCAATAGCTGGATGGGCCGCCGCGCCGTCGATTACCGCCGCCAGTTCAATATCACCCCGGATCTGGCCAATGGTACCGCTGTCAACGTGGTGACCATGGTCTTTGGTAACCGAGGGGATGACTCCGCTACTGGCGTTGCCTTCACCCGAAACCCCGGCACGGGCGAGAACAAGCTCTATGGCGAGTATCTGGTCAACGCCCAGGGCGAGGATGTGGTGGCCGGCATTCGCACCCCCATGCCCATTGATCGCATGGATGCCGAGATGCCCCGCCTTGCCCGTGAACTGGAGGAGTTGCGCGCTAAGCTGGAGACCCATTACAAGGAGGTCCAGGACTTCGAATTTACCATCGAGCGCGGCCAGTTGTTCTGCCTCCAGACGCGCAACGGCAAGATGAACGCCCAGGCCATGGTCCGCTCCTCGGTGGAGATGGTCGGCGAAGGGCTCATCACCCGGGAGCAGGCACTGCTGCGCATCCAGCCCGACCTGCTGGAGCAGATGCTCTTCCCGCGCCTTGACCCCACCCACCGTGCCGAGCCGGTGGCCCAGGGCCTGCCGGCCTCGCCCGGCGCCGCCCATGGCATCGCCGTCTTCGATGCCGATCGCGCCGAACAGATGGGACGCGACCTGGGGCAGAAGGTGATCCTGGTCCGCGAGGAGACCAAGCCCGAGGATATCCATGGCTTCTTTGCCTCCCAGGGTATCCTCACCTCCCGGGGCGGCAAGACCTCCCATGCCGCCGTGGTGGCGCGCGGCATGGGCAAGCCCTGTGTCGCCGGTGCCGAGGGTATCAGCGTGGATGTCGCCCGTCGGGAGGCCTATGTGGGCCATACCAGCTTCCGTGAGGGGGACATCATTACCATTGACGGTACCACTGGCAAGGTCTATCTGGGCGCGATCCCCACGGTGGAGCCAGACTTCACCAACGAACTGAACGTACTCCTCGGCTGGGCCGACAAGGTCGCCAAGCTCAAGGTCATGGCTAACGCGGACACCCCGGATGATGCGCGCCGCTCCCTCAAATACGGTGCCGTCGGCATCGGCCTGGCCCGTACTGAGCGCATGTTCAACGACGTAGAGCGCCTGCCCATCGTCATCGAAATGATTGTGTCCGAGAGCCCGGAACAGCGCCAGGCCGCTCTGGACAAGCTGTTGCCACTGCAGCGCAAGGACTTCCGCGAGCTCTTCGAGGTGATGTCCCCCTATCCAGTGACCATCCGTCTGCTGGACCCGCCCATCCACGAATTCCTGCCCAACGAGAACCAGTTGGAGCGCGATTTGTCCGAGTTGCGCCAACTGGCCGCAACCACCCGTGGCCTGGCGGTTCTGGCTGGGACCATGGGGCTATTGCATGCCAGTGATCATGCCCGCCAAGAGGTCAATGCCATGCGCCAGATGGTCGATCCGGCGATGGTGGAGGATGCCATCGCCAAGAAGGAGACCATGCTGCGCAAGGTAAGGGCCCTCTATGAGACCAACCCCATGCTGGGCCATCGCGGCGTGCGTTTGGGTATCACCTTCCCCGAGATCTACCAGATGCAGATCCGCGCCATCCTGGAGGCGGCGGCGGAGTGCTCGCGCATGGGCATCGAGGTTCATCCTCAGATCAAGGTGCCCCAGGTTTGCACGGCCCAGGAACTGCGCAAGGTCAAGTCCTGGGTGGATGCCATCCATGCCGAGGTGGCGGAGCACTATGGCCACCCCGTGAGCTTCAAGTTCGGCACCATGATTGAGGTGGTGCGGGCCTGCATGCGCGCCGAGTCCCTGGCCGAGGAGGCGGAGTTCTTCTCCTTCGGGACCAATGACCTGACCCAGGCGACCTTCTCCTTCTCCCGGGAGGATGCGGAAAACAAGTTTCTGCCCCTCTACAACAACTCCGGTATCCTCCAGGACAACCCCTTCGAGGTGCTGGACGTCAAGGGCGTGGGCAAGTTGATGAAACTGGCGGTGGATTGGGGCAGAGGCGTCCGGCCTGGTATGCATGTCGGCATCTGTGGCGAACATGGCGGTCATCCCGCCTCCATCGCCTTCTGCCAAGAGGCAGGTCTGGACTATGTGAGCTGCTCGGGCCCCCGGGTTCCGGTCGCGCGCCTGGCCGCCGCTCACGCCGCCTTGCAGGCTTGATCGGCTGAAAATCTCTGGCCAGAGGGATCTGGCCGGACATTCCCTCCAAAAAACAGGGGCCGAAGCTAGCTTCGGCCCCTGTGTCGTTAGCGGGGGCTTAGCCCGCCGGCGCCGATGCTCGCGATCAGCGCTGCCCTTCCAGCTTCGCAATCCTCTCCTCTAACGGCGGGTGGCTCATGAAGAGCCGCTTGATGCCGCCCCCGATCCCACCACTGATACCGAAGGCGGCGAACTCGCCGGCTGGAAGATCGCGCGGCTCCTGGACGCGCTGCAGGGCGCGCAGGGCTGACGCCATCTTATTGCGGCTGGTCAGGCCGGCACCCCCGGCGTCGGCGCGAAACTCGCGATGGCGCGAGAACCACATCACGATCATGGTCGCCAGGATCGACAGCAACACCTGAGCCACCATGGAGACGATGAAGTAGGCCGGTCCATGACCCTGCTCCGTCTTGAAAATGACCCGATCCACGAAATGGCCGATGATGGTGGACAAGAAGATCACAAAGGTGTTCACCACCCCCTGCACCAAGGTCAGTGTCACCATGTCGCCGTTGGCCACATGGCTGATCTCGTGGCCCACCACCGCCTCCACTTCATCCCGGTTCATTTGTTGCAGCAGGCCCGTGCTCACCGCCACCAGGGCGTCGTTGCGGTTCCAGCCCGTGGCAAAGGCATTGGGGTCCGGTGAGTCGAAGATACCCACCTCCGGCATCTTGATGCCCGCCGTTTGGGACTGGCGCTCCACGACGGTTATCAGCCATTGTTCGAAGGGAGTGGTGGGGCTGTCGATAACCTGAACGCCCATGGAACGTTTGGCCATGCCCTTTGACATGAGGAGGGAGATGATCGAACCGGAGAAGCCGATCAGCGCCGCCCAGACCAGCACGGCCGACAGGTTAAGATCAACGCCATTAGCCTGCAACAGACCCTCGAAACCCAGCAGCTTGAAGACCAGGCTGATGACTACGAGTACGGCGATGTTAGTCGCGAGGAATAAAAAGATGCGTTTCATGTCGATTTTCACTCTTGTGGCAAAGGGGCAGGGCGGTTGCCAGGCCCGGATCTGATGGGCGGCGCGCAGCCGCTCTTAGCGACGATTTTGCCGGAAGACCGCGGTCCCACGCCATCCTGTCGGACCACAAACTCGGGTTCAGGTTCGGGGAAAAAAAGGCTGGACAGGTTTGGTGGGCCTCTATAAAATCCCCGTTCTCGATTGATTCGGGGCCATAGCTCAGCTGGGAGAGCGCAACACTGGCAGTGTTGAGGTCGGCGGTTCGATCCCGCCTGGCTCCACCAACTATCGGGTAACCAGCCGAAAGCTAGTCCCTCACCCTTGGCTGGTTATCACAACTTTCCCAGTCCCCATCGTCTAGAGGCCTAGGACACCGCCCTTTCACGGCGACAACCGGGGTTCGAATCCCCGTGGGGACGCCAATTAAAACAAGCGCTTAGGCCCCGTTCGCGGGGCTTTCTGCTGTTTGGGAAATATCATTTTTTATCACCACCCTATCAAACCCTATCCCCGCCCTCACAGGTGCATTGGGGCGCTGGAATCCCCCAGGGAGGAGGGCGACATGTAACGCGCAAAATGGTTTGATAAGTAGCGAATAGTGGTTTGATACAGAGAGAAGGGCCGTTTAGAGGTAGCTAAAGGGAGGTTGAATCGGCGTAGGAGGCGCGACGGGAGCCTTGCAGGGCGGCGAAATTATTTTTTTCTTCCGGCGCAGAGGTCACCGCCTACGCGATGACCGCTCATTACATCGGGGAGCCATCGCGCGCGGTTAACCGGAATTTTCCAAAGCGTTCACCCGAGCGGCAAGCGCCTGGATTGCTGCAATCAGCGGGGCAATAAATTCGTTGTAGCGTAATCCTTTGGTGCCAGTTTCCGCGTCATCGATATACCCGGCGAAATCATGGTCACCCAGCGCGGCGGCGACTTCTTGGGCAATGAGGCCATAGTGGTATCTGACCCCCGGGGCTGGCGTCAGGACGGTCCCCGTAGTCAGCCCATCGGCGGCCAGTACGGGTGTTACCGTGTTGCCACGATTGATCCACCGATATTTTACCGGACGCAGGGCCAGGACAAAATCCAGGCCCAGGTCGCAATCCGCTACATCAGTCTTCTCGTTGGCGTCAGAAACCGACGAAGCGCCGTTGGTCGTCCAGAGTTCCGTCCACCTGAGATCCGACGTGCCGCAGGAATAGGTGTTGGTTTCGAGTGGGACAAAGTTACCCGAGGACCCGACACCACAGCGCGCTGATCCTGCCGAGGCAAAGCCCACGGTATTGGCCGCATAAAAACAAATGCCAGTATCCGTGTCATTTTGGTGGGCATAGGTTGGGTTTGCGCCGGTGTTTCCTGGGGCCAGGAGCTTCCATCCGCCCGTCGCTGTGGTGATCACGCTGGGGTGGGCCTTGCGCAGATAGGATTCCCCGGATATTTGCACGGATAGCCAGTCCGCCGTCACGCTCACACTCGTCGCCTCCAGGGGAAGCTCGGACGGAAAGAGATAGCGCTTACTCATTCCACCAGTCCCTCCACGTCCAGCGTCAGCAGCTCGCAGGATGCCGCCAGAATCTGCATGTCGAATTTGGTATAAAACCCGAAAATTCTCAGCCGCTCGTAGTCGGCGCCATCGTTGTTGAAATCAAAAAACAGGGTCAGCCCGTCGCCTTGCTGCAAAATCTGCTGCACTTCGTCGCCCAGCCGCAGGCTGGTATCGACATAGCAGGTGGCGCGCAGTGATTTGGCAAAACCGCGCTTGACGAAGGTGACGGTGCCAAAGGTGGGATCACGTTCGCGCCGTGAAAAGCTCAGAATCGACGGGGATACCCCCCACTCGGTAGCTCCCACCCCGAAGGCGCGTCCGGCGCCGACAATGGACAGCAGGGGCGGAATGGTGCTGATGTCGCGCGTCAGCGTGACCTCGACCTTCAAAGTCGCGCCCTGGGCGACGGTGGTGATGGGAATATTGGCGTAGCGATAATTCAGGCCGTAAGCCGAGCCAGTGATGACGAGTGATTTGGTGATGGTCTCGCTCAGAGATCCTGATAGATAGATTTTGCAGGTGATGGTTTTGACATTGACGCACCCCGCAAAAAACAGGCGGTCAATGGCACTGACGGTAGTATCGACGTTAACGGTGAAAACAGGATCAAGAATGTTGGAACTGCTATCGCGGCCTTCCAGGTAGGAGTTGGTGAGGTAATCCATGGCGGCCCAGGCGTTGGAGACGCCGAGGTCTACCCAGCGGGCGGCGATGGTTTCCGTGGCGGATAACACCGCCTCTGAAGGGCGGATGGTGTTTTCTCCCGCCGTCAGCGCCACCGCCGCTACATAGTCGTGATTGTTGGCCGTGTCGAAATAGGAGGATTCCAGGGCGGCCGCGGCGCCTGATGTCCAGGTGGGGCTGTTAGAGAGGCGGACGTTGGTGGTGTAGGTAAAACCACCCGTGGTGGCGGATACGCTGATCTTAGTCCAGTAATAACTGTAGCTGCCTGGGTTAGACCAGGTGGCCGAGGTGTGGGCATATTTGCAGCGATAATCGTAGTAAATGCCGCTCACCTGGTAGCGAATCACGGCATTGACGGCATAGGCGGTCGATGTTGCCCAGGCCGCATAGAGGTAGGTGGGGGACGAGCCGGTATAGGCCAGGGTGACGTTGCGCGGCACTACGATTTCCATTATGCGGCCCTCAATAAGGCGACATCGCCGGCGTCACGCTCGCTCGGCAGGCCGTCCAGATCCCATTTTTTAACACGGTCATCCAGGGATTTTAACGGCTGGATTTGCGCGGCCGAGAGGGTGGCCATGTCACGGCGTAATAAGGCGATTTCTGCCAGTAGTGCGTCAAAGTTTTTATCCTGCCGTTCCTGGCTATCCTGTGGCGCGGGTGGCAACGGCTCGCCAATCGGCTTGCTGTCAGCCGGCGCCTGATCGGGGTACAGTTTTTTTAATAGCGCGTTGAGCAGGTCGAGTTGGCGTTTCTTCCAATCCTCGTCCAGGGCATATTTGGCATCGAGCGCGGCCATCGCGGCCTCATGCTGCTTGGTGAGCGAGCTTTGCAGGTCATCCAGTGATTTCAGCAAGCGCTCGGCGTCGCTAACCTGGGTTTGGGCTAGCTGCTCCAGAGTGAGCAGGTTTGCCAAATCTCCCTGCTTGGCCAGCCGGTAGGCGCTGGCGGTGACGTAATTGTCGGCGCTGTCGCCGCTAATGCCGGTGATAGCGCGATCGAGCGCTACCTGGTCAGGCAGCCGTTTTGCGCTGGCCCATTCTGCCAGGGCGCGCCGGGATCTGGCCAAATTGATCTCGTCTAGCGGCAATTGGTTGCGCAGGTTACTCAGTGCGGACTTGATGCTGGACAGCAGTCCTTGGGCCGCGGTGAGGAGTTCCTGGGTGGCCTCACGCTCTTGCGCCAGTGATTCCATGCGGGCGACGTGGGCCGCTTCCAGCGCGTTTTTCTCGGCCTCCAGCATCTTCTGCCTGGCCCGTTGCTCGTCTTCGATTTGATAGAGCAACTCCAGAAATGGCCGGTTACGCTCATCAGCCGCCGCCAGTTCCAGCCGGCGCTGTAATTCGCGAGCCAGGTCATCCTCGCCAAGGGCCCCGTAGATGCGATCTAGCACGCCGTTGAGTTCGTTGAGCGCGTTGGCCTCATCCTCAAGCAGCCAAATGCGCTTTTGCAATTCGCGCAGGGAGGGGTCTAACGCCGCCAGTTCCCGGGCGCGCTGGGCAGCCAAGGCGGCCTCGCGGCCTTGCGTCAACTCAAGCAGCCGGACCTCCATCTGCGCCCGCTGTTCCGCGATTTTGGCCAGGGCGAGAATGCCCTCCTGCATTTTCATCAACGCCTTATAGGCCTCTAGCGCTGAGTCATCGAGGGCGAGCAATTGCCTGAGGAATTCCGCAATGGATTGGGCGGTAAAGTCGCCACGATAGCCAGCATTGAGCAGGGCGTTTTTGGCGTCGTCTTTGGCCTTTTGGGCGTCAATATCCTGGGTTGGGTCTAACGCAATCATCAAATCCTTCAGCGCCTTGCGCAGGACTTCGATGTCACTGGGCAGTTTGTCCAGCGTATCCCCCAGCAGCTTCAGCGCCTCATCCAAGGTGATGAAAACGCCCACCATTTTCATGGCTTCGACATAGGCCTTGCGTCCTTCTGCCGTTTGCAGGTCCAGGCTCTCAATGTACTTGCGGAATTGGGCACTGGTGGTGATGGCCGTATCGCCCATGCGGCCATTTTCGGTGTTCCATTTTGCAATGGCTTTCAGCATTTCGTCGCGCGTCTTGATCGCGCGCTCCTCTTCGGTAAAGAAATGCGCGTAGTAGGCGGCCTGCAATTGCGCCAGTCCATCCATGCCGATTTTGGCCTCATCGGCGGCATCAGCCAGGGCGTTGGCCAGATCCACAAAGGCCATGCCAGTGGCGTCGATGTTATTGCCGGTGAGGGTGAGCGATTGATCAAAGACGCCCAGATTTAGGACCAGGCGCGCGATGGCCTCCCCTGTCGTTTCGCCCGACTGTTTCATGGCGTTGGCATAATCAACAATCTTCAGGGCGTTCTCTACCAGAGAGCCGTCAAGCTCCAAGGTTTTTTCCATATCCTGGCCCTTCAGCGCCTCAGCAAAGCCAACGGCGAGCGCGGCTGACTGCATGCTGATCTCGATCTGATTGGCCATGTCCTCGGCGGTGCCGGTCAGGTCGCCCACAATCGCCTTCATGACGATGGCCAGTGCATCGCCGGTAGCGGCAGCATGATCGATGACCTGGGTGAACATCAGATCAAACGCCTCGTTGGCGTCCATCGCCAGGCGCATGATGCCGTTTTTGCTCCAGCCCTCTTCTGACGCTTTTTTCAGCGAGGCCTCAACCTGGGCAGCGACATCCTTGCCGTAAAATTGGGCCAACACTTCTGAGACTTTGGCGAAGCCTTCAAACGTGGCGCGCATCTCTTCAGCGTCCAGGTTTTTGGTGCCAATGTCGGACATGCCGAAGGTGAGACCAAAGGCACCCTTCACGCCCACGTTGTCTTCGAGCATGCCGGTGCCATTGTGGGTGATGGCGGCATAGGCGCCGGGGCGGGGCTCTTTGTCGCCGCCGAATAGCGATCCTAACGCGCCGCCGGCGAGACCGCCGAGCAACCCACCGACCAGCACGCCAACAGGGCCAAAGGCCATCCCCGCGGCGGCAATGGACCCGAGCGAACTGCCAATCGAGGACCCGATAGACCCAAAACCTTTATTGCCAAATAGCAGATTGCCAGCAATGCTGCCCAGAATGCCGCCGCCCGCCAGGGACCAGTTGGAGGCGCTGGCGAGATTGCCCAAAAAGCCCTGGACGCTATGCGACACGTCGCCAAAGGCGCCGAAAATCCCGTTGAGCCCTTTAGCGATGCTGCTGCCCAGGCTGTTGCCGGAAAAGAGGCTGCTCAGATTGGAGAAGATGCCACTGGTGCCGCTTGACCCACTGGCTACCTGGCCAGCAACGCTGGCCGTGCTCGTCCCGCCCAGCAGGGTGGTTGTCACCCCGACGACGATGGGCTTGAGGAGCATTTGATAGCTCACCTCGGCCAGCCATTTCAGGAGCATGTCCTTGACATTGCTCAACGTGTTGCCGGTGCCGGTGATGAGGTTTTCCCAGAGGCTAGCAAAGGTGTCGTCAATCCGCTTGACGGCGTTTTCCCACATGGTTTCCCAGACTTTGGCGGTCTGACTGGCGGTTTTTTGGGATGCCTCGTAATCCTTCTTGAGTCCGGCCAGGATCACGGCTTGTTTCTCTTGGGAAAGGCTGGCGAAATCCGAGGATAGCGCCAAGGCTTGCTGCGCTTCTGCATAAGCCCTGGCAGCGGCTTCCGCCGGCAGATAGCGCTCGATCATCCTTTGGACGGCGGCGTTAGCATTATCGAGCGCGGCTGTTATGACCTGGCCGGTATTCTGCCCGAGGTCCTGCATGGTGCCGGTCGCATCGGCAACGATCTTGACCGCGGCATCAGCATAGGCACGGGTCTTTTCGCCCCAGGCCTTCTCATTGGGGCCGCCGTGGTAATAGGCGAACTGCTCCCACAGGGTCTTGCCCTGGGCGGCCGCTTGCGCCAGGTATTTGGCCGCGGCCTCCGCCTGGCCGTTGAAGGTGCCCATATTGGCACCGAGGCCCTTGGCGGTGCTTTCCGCCATCTGGAACTCGCCCACGATCTTGGTCATGTGACCTGATCCGGCCGCGAGATCCTGCACCCAGCGGGCGGACTCCACTCCGGCACCCTTGCCGCGATTCGATTCCAGTTTCCAGATGGCATCGAGTTGGCCCTTGTAGAGCCCGTATTGCTGTTCCAGCGCAGCGACGGTTTGCGCCTCCGCCGAGAGGGCCTTGCTATGCCTGCCGGCTGACTCGGTAGCCTTATCCTGGGCAGCGGCGAAGTTCTCCAAGGCGGCCTGGCCTTCCTCCTGGGTCATGCGTCCCAGCTTGATGGCTTCGGCAACCGCCTCCTCCATCTTTTGGTATTCGGCTTTCTTGGCAATGGACTTGTCATATTGGCCATTGAGCTTGTCCATTGACGCAGCATTGGCGTCGATGGCGGCTTGGTGATCGCGGTAAAGTTTTATGGCGTCATCACCAACGGTCATGGCGAGTGATTGCTTGGTGGCCTTGGCTGCTGCGTCCGTTTCATCCAGACCCTTGCGCAGCTCATAGGCGGCGACGCGCAACTTCTGGAATTTAGCCAGCGCCTCGTCCGCGTCATTGGCGGCGTCATCCGCAATCCCAAAGGCCGTAATGGGCTTGAGGTCATCCGCCCGCTTGCGGGCCGCGACGTATTCATCAAGCGCCTTATTGGATGCTTGCAAGGTGACGCCATATTTTGCTAAGTCATCCTGAAAGGTCCTAAATCCTATCCCGGCGTTAAAATTGCTGATAGCGTCGAGGGTGTCCGCAAAACTGGAAGCGATGCCGGCAGCTACTTGCATGGCGCTACTCAAGGCACCAGTAATGCCCGTCGCTTTATCAGCACTGACCAGGAAACGATCCAGGGCGTTAACCAGCAGATTCCAATCCGCCTCCAGCCCCGTGACCTGTTTGCCATCGTCGTAGAGCTTATTCAGTCCTTGCACCAAGCGCGGGATGAGATCTGTAGCCAGGATCTCGCCTGACGCCAGCATCTCGCCGAGCTTCTGCTCGGTAACACCCATGGCCTCCGCCGCCAGCCGGAAGGCGCCCGGCAACCGCTCGCCCAACTGGCCGCGCAGTTCTTCGGCACTGACCACGCCTTTGGAGACCATCTGTTCAATGGCCAGCAAGGCGCCCTGGGTGTCGGCACTGGACTTGCCCAGCTTGGCCATGGCCAGGCTGACTGCTTCAAAGATATCCTTGGTGGCTTGACCTTCCAGCCGGGTGCCCTTGGTGGCCGCCGTCAGGTTGACGTAAGCCGGGGCGGCCGCCTTGAGGCTTAACCCGAGCCTGTCAGCGGTGGCTTGCAAATAGGCCATTTCCGCCGCGCCGGCGGTGGTGGAGCCGGTAACGGCGGTCAAACCCTTGGCAAGGCGCTGGCTTTCGACGTTGGCGGTGATAAAGGACCTGGCCAGCGCGCTAACCGACAGGGCGGCGCCGGCGGTGATGGCCATGCCTTGCAGCGATTTAGCCAGTTCGTTGACACCCGTACTGGCTTCCTTGCCCTTTTTACCGACGCCATCCACCGCCCCCTGCACTTGCTTGAGGTTGGTAATGGCCGCCGAGCCATCGGCATTGATCCGAATTTGCAGAGTCGTGGCACCGGCAGCCATGGCGTTACCTCATATTGGCTGGGAGGGAGGCGGGACGTTCTTGGTTGGCGCGATCAGCGGCGATGCCCAGAAACACCCGCTCCAGCGCCTGGATATCATCAAAGAGGGCGGGGGGATCACCGCGCAGGCGCATGACCGCTTCGACGCCGGCATAGTTCAGCCCGACTGGCAATCCCGACATACCGGCCCGTTGCCACTGGGTCTCGCAGGCGAGATAAAGGGCCGCGCTGGGCAGGTTTTCCGGCCACAACTCGACCGCCTGGCACTGGCCGCACCAGGTGTGTTCCTGACGCGCCTCCTGGCAGACGCGGCATGATGATTGGCCCTGGCCGTCGCCAGCGTCGCAGCGCCAGCGCAGCCAGGCCATCAGTTTTTTACCCGACCGTTATCATCAAGCTCGGTGAGGGCATCGCGTACGGACTTGACCACCCAGCTCGCGGAATCGAGCACGGCCCGCAGATGGTCTGGGTCAAAGGGCAAGGGTGCCCCGGTCTCATCGCCCACATCCTGCCAGTCGGTGATGCGATTAACCAAGGTGTCGATATCCGCCGCGATGGCCTCGGGGCTGAGGGCCTCGGAGATGGCGACAAACTTGGCCAGCATGGCGCCAGCCGATTCGATGGCCCCGGCCTCGGCCTCACTGCGCAGCCGCTCCACCTGATCCTGAATAATGTCGTGCTTACGGGCGGCATTGGCCGTGTGGCTGATCAGTTTGACCTTCAGGCGGATAGTAGTTTTTCCGTCTGGATCCGGCAGGGTGACAGGTAGCCAGACTTGGCGATCGGTTTTGAGTTTAAACATGCTCAGTGTCTCGGGTTGCGGTGACAGGATGGCCAGTTGAGGGGCCCAGCCCGGTCTCGCGACCGGGGGATGGGCTCCCCCGCGACTGACTAACGCGGGGGGGGAGGCGGTTTAGGTGATGGTGGTGGCAGCCTGGTCGTTTTTGAGCACGATGACCAGGCCCTTGTCGGTGGCCCCAGACTTGAAGCCGGTGAAATCGAAGGCAACCTCCACGCCGCCGGGACTACTGATTTCCGGGCTGGCCAGGGCTAGGCGGGCGTGGTCGAGCTTGATGGACAGTGACTCGTTGCCGGCGCCGCCGAGGCCATCGCCGCGACTCATGAGGAGTTCCAGGGTGGTATCGGTGCCGGCCATGGCCGCATCGATCAGGGCAAAGGACTCGAATAGGGCGGTTATCGACCCCTTAACCTCGGCGAAGCCCTCGGGCAAGTCCTTGCGCACCCCACCCCCCCCGATGCAATAGCGTCCACCATCCAGGGTATTGTCGAGGGTGATGCTGCCCGTTTTGACGCAGGCGGTGCTGACGCCGCCGACCAGGACGGTGCAATCGCTAGCGGCGAAGCCGGTGTGGCCGACGTCTTCCTGGCTGGCATCGAGGGGGGCGGTGGCGATGGCGTAATTCGCCCCTTGCAGGGACATATTGAGTGTGCAGGGGCCTTCGGTGGGGATGGTGAAGGTGGCCTGGCCAATGCGACAGCCCAGGAAGTGCTCGACCTTGTCGGTCAGGCCTGTCGGGACCCAGTTTTTTTCGACGATGAGGCCGACCGGCAAGGGGCCGGGACGGAAGGTGTGGACGTAGGGGTCGGCGCCGGTAGTGACGGGCACGCCGACGGCGTGACGCAGATAAAATCCCACCTGTTCGGGGCTGACCTCGATATTGAGGCTGCCGGATACGTCCAGGTTGCCGATCAGCGGCAGTGATCGCGAGCGGTCGCCGCTAATCGTGTTGGGTTGCAGCAGGTTCCTCTTCGCGACCAGGCCGCACTGGGTAAAATAGGCCTTACGTCCGGAGGTGACGCTGGCGGTGGACTTATAGGTGACCTCGTCGTAAATGCCGACGACGACGGCTGAGCCGGTAACGGACATGGGTTAATCCTCGGGGTGGGGAGATGGGGGAGCGGCATCAAGTAGCGAAGGGGGTGGCGGTGATGCGGGTAGTACAGGCGAACTCGGCGGTGTACCACCAGAGTCCGGCCTGTTCGCCGAGCAGGCGGTCACTGACGGCGGTGACAGGCTGGCAATCGGCATAGCGCCAGCCCAACAGGGCGGCGCGTAGCTGGTCCATGAGAGCGACGGCGCCGTCCTGGCCCCATAAGTGGCGACTGACCAGGGAGACCCCCAGGGTGAGGGTGCGCTCTTGACAGATGGCTTGAGCGTGCAGGGTGGTGGCGGCGCACCGCGAGCCGGGATAGGCCAGCAGCAAGGCGCCGACCGGGTGGTTGAGGCGGTAGTCTTCGGGCTTGGCCGGGAACAGCTCCACCAGCAGGTCGGGGAAAGCGGAGACCAGGAGAGCATGGGCGGCATCAAGCAGTTCTTGAGTGGCGATCATGGCGGGGTAATGGCTCGGTAGTTGCTCATAGCGTCGCCGCCAGGGTGAAGAGGGCAGCCTTCTGATCAGACACGCTTAACTGAGTTAGAGCGGCATCAAGGATGGGGTTGTCATATTCCCAAGTCTGAGCTTTCTCAAGAAAGGCCAGTGCCGCGAAATCGGCCACCGGATCAAGCGTCGCTTTCCAGGCCAGGAAACCAGCAACCAATCCCGCCGCCTCGATAGCCAGCATACCCTGGAGAGCAGAGATGCTCTTGGGCACCCGCGCCTGCAGCTCTTCCGGCGTGAGATCCCGTACCGACCACCGCTGCACCCAGGCCCCGTTGTCATAACGGGGGGGCGCTTCAGTGAGCACCTGGGCAGCCGGGTTGTATGTTGGCTTATCCACCGGCTGGATTGGGTAGACACCGAATTCAGCCAACAACTCATCCGCCATCTGACTGGGGAATGAGACGTTAGGATGCTCGCCGCGCAGTTGCGAGGGCTGGTAGGGGTAGATGTCAGGGAGTTTGATATACACGTCTGATTCCTAGGCGGGACGAAGAGCAAGGGTAGCTGCCGCCCAAGATGCGTACGCTGTTGTACTGCCTCCACCAAAGGCGGCGGGGGTATAAGCGCCGCCCTGCCACTCGTAAACCGCCATCCCCGAGGCGGCAACAAGATATGTGTTCTGGTAACAGGTCGCCCCCAAAAAGGTGGACATACCACTGGGTACTGTCAGAGCAGAAAGGCCATTACTGGAATTGCCAACATCCGAGCCACTACCCATCACGACGATCAAGCTCTTAGGCGTCGTTGGGGTAATGCTGGGAGGGGTAACGGTAGCGCCATTGATACCCGTCGCTGACGTTAGGGCGACATCCAGGGGCGTGGTCGCATGAACACCGCGCCAGACCTGCGCCAGCATCACACGATACTGTGAGTTAAACCCGGACGCCCCGGTAGCAACGGTGTCAGGAGTAGCGCCCATGATTTTGGTGTACACACCAAAATTCGTCTTCTGGGTATCCGAGGAAAAAAGCTCGACTTGCTCCGTATACCCACTCGTCACCATCTTAACGTCGTAGTCATCAACTTGAGTGCCGCTCGACCCGATGACGATCAAAACCAGATCCCCCGCCTGGGGCGAGGAGGCGAGACCACCGGATAGTGTCGTTAAATCGACCGAAATCTGCCCCGGCTCGGAGAAAGTCGTAGCCGCTTCCGAGTTCGTCGTGCCCCCTACATACTGGGGATAAGCCACTTTCGGTGTCGCTCGGCGGAGGCGGTGGGAGAGCATTATGCGGCTCCCACTAAGGCGCCATAAACCTTGGTGCCGACCTTCCACAATTCGATGACCGTGTATTTCGTCGTGTCGAGTGTGGGGGCGCTGCCGCCAACCCAGGTCACCCCGGAGGTGCCAAAGGTGGAGTCGGTCCAGGTGAGTGTGTATCCCGTACCATCTAAGACCATCAGTGTGACGCTTTCACCAGCCGCGAAATTAGTGCCCTTGGGGGTGCGGTTGCCGGTGAGCGTGATAAGTTGGATGGAGCCGTTGCCGGGATCAATCTCAAAGGCCGCACCATCGGTGATGGTATAAACATCCTCGGCAATCGCGCCGATGATGGTCGGGTCGGTGAGGGTCTTGTTGGTGAGAGTTTGTGAGTCCGTAGTCCCGACAATCGTCCCACTGGGGCCGGTCATGGTGGCGGCGGAGCCCAGTCCCAGGCTGGTGCGAGCCGTAGCCCCAGACTCTGCGACCCAGGTGGTGCCGTTACCAACGATGAGATTACTGTCGGTAACGGCTAACGCCGCAATAGCCGCAACCGGCGTGTACTGCGTCGCCGTCAGGTGTTTGTAATCACCATCATTCAGCCCTGCCATCTGGTTGTGCAGGAGTACCAGTGGCGTGGCGACTGACGAGGCCCAGCCATTGGCGGCGTCGTGATACCAGGTGAGGGTGCCAGTATTGCTCACCCGCCGACCCGAGACGACGATACCGATGCGATCGGTCAGCGCCCAGCCGGTTTGCTCGCCGATGTAGCAGGCAGCGGGATAGCCGACTGGAGAGGGGGAATCGATGATCGTGGACTCAGCAGAACCCAGTACGGCACCGACAATCGCACCGGATGAATTAACCCGGTAAACGTCCGCTTTGACTTGCATCAACGCGTTGCGGGAACTGGACTTGGCGTAAAGGACGAAGTCCCAATTGCCAGCGGGGATCAGTGTCGTGCCAAGCGGATGCGTGGCGTAACGATCCATCTCGACATAAGTATTATTGCCCGTCGTGACGGTGTGACCCGTCCCCGTGCCGCCGTCAGACTGGTTTTTGAGTTCGTGCCAGGGCGGCGTCGTACCCGCAAAAATTACGTCGTCGCAAAACAGGTAGGACGATGACAGGCCGCTCTGAGTGTCTACAGGTAGAGAATCACCCTCTGGCAGTTCTTGGACTACCCCAGAAGCGATCACCAAAGGACGACGCAGAGTCACGGCTTAGACCAGAACAATGGGAGGATGTGGTTCAAAATTGATCGCAGTTGCCGAAACCGCCACTCCCAGCCGCTGCACAGCGTTACCGCTGCCGGAAGGGGCCGTACTGACAAAGCCACCCGGCGTCGTAGCCAGATAGACCACGCCAGGAGTTGCCGAAGTCACTGCCGTATTCGTACCCTCGAAATAGACCGTGGCATTCGCTGGGGCCGTAACAGCGGCTAAAACAAAACCGTGAGCTTCCTTGCCTGCCGTGGTCGCATCGGCTTTGCGTACCTTGGCACCTGACGAGTCGTGGACATTAACGAAATCACCTGCCGACAGGTTTTCACTAGAGGCAATAGCTGCTGTGTCAGCACCGATGCCTACTGGCATCATCGAGGTGTCAATGCGTCCCGACACATCAAGCTGCACAACCTTGGCTGAGTCACCCGCTCCCGCCGACGAAGTCGTGCCATTCAGAACAGCAGGAGCAATGATGCCGCTGCCAGTCATCTTGACGACTTTGTCAGCCGCCGAAGAGGCAGAGGCGTTGATAATCGTGTCGTCAAGAATGCCGGAGGCGTTAAGTGCGGGGAGCTTATCCGCATCGCCAGCACCGGCAGAGGTGGTCAACGCGGCTTCTTCGGTCAGGACACCCGCGTTATTTTTGATAAATTTCTTGGTTGAGGCCGTACCCATCGGAGACTCCTGGAATTAAGGGAAGATGACCGGCTCGCGCGGTGCAATAAACAGCTTGGTGGGGGTGAGCGGGAAGCCTATCACCCAGCTAAAGAGGGCGGTGGGCGGCAGGACCTGGGTGGGCACGCCGTTGAGCCCCAGGAAGACCGGCATCCCGGGCGTCCAGGACCACGACCCCTCGTCCGCCTCGCCCATGGCCATGACCGCCAGGGCGTCGCCTGGGGCGGCGGCATTGAGCGTCAGGCCCAACAGGCCCAGCACCCCGGCCAGGTCATCGCTACTGGCATAGCCGATGCCGCCCGCCCCATCACTGCGCACCAGGCGCTGACCGCCGGTGGCCTGGGTCGCGGTGTAGTGGTGACTGATTGCCCCGGCGGGGCCGGTAGGCCCGGGCGGGCCTGGCGGGCCTTGCACCCCCAGGTCCAGGGTCAGGGCCGCCGGTCCCGCGAGGGCTAGCTCGACCGCCAGCGGCGGGGTTAAGGCCAGTTCGACCGTCAGACAGGTCATGGGTGGGTCTGATCCCGTTCTACCGCCAGGGCGAGTGTCTCAGTGGAACGTACCCGGCCGTCAGGGAAGGTGATTTGCAGGTCGGCGTAATAGGTGCCGGGGACGATGGCGGCGGTGGTATCCGGCAGGAAGGTCAGGCTGACGCCGCCGACCAGGGGGTCGAGGGTGATACTGTCCGGCGCCGCTACCAGCGCATCGGTCTGGGCGTTACGCACCTGGAGGGCGGCGGCGCACCCGGTCAGGTCCACCGGGTCGCCCCCAGCGGTCTGGCGTAAGGTGCAAGCGATATCCCAGGTATCGCCGCGCTTCACCGGGCCGAGCCGCAGGGTGGCCATGATCAGGTCGTCGCCTCTGGGAGGGGCGCACCCGTCCATAAGGGCCTCGACGCCGTTAACCGGCGCCGGGACGTGCCATTGAGCGGCCTGGGCCGTGCCAGGCCGACCAGTGCCGCCGCCAAAGCGGTGGCGCGGGCCATCATAAAATCCCCGCTAAGCCGCCGCGACTCATGGCCCGGGGCTCGGTTTGGCTCCAGGCCCGGCCCGTGGTGACGGACGTCACGGAGGTCAGTCCCATCTTGCCATCGCGGATGGCATCGAGGGCGGCCAGGGCCTGGTCGGCGGCCGCCTTGACCGCCGCCGGCAAGTCGCCGTCGGGGCGGCGTTGATAGAGCCAGTAGCGGGCCAGGCAGAGCCCCCAGTCGCGCAGTTCCTGGGGGGGCGCCGCCAGGGGCAGGACGTAACGCTGGCGCAGGCGGGCATCGATCTGGCCGTCGGCATAGGCCCGGGCGCGGGCGACGACCTCCCAATCCGGGCTGTCGGCGGCGGGATCGTCCGCCGACAACTCGATCAGCACCCGCCCGGCCATAAGTGCCAGCAACTCCTCGTTGGTGGTGTAGCTCATGGGGAGCGGTCAGGCCTAGCCGGCCCCGGTAGAGCCATAGGCTAACTGGGGGAAGGTATAGCCCGCCACGGCGTCGGCCTCGATGCTGAACAGGAACTCGCCGGTCTTGACCACGTAGCTGTCGCTGGGGTCGGTCACCTCGGCGATGGTGGGGCGCTTGCGCTGCACCAGGATCAGGGGCCGCAGACCGCCGGCCTCGCCGAGCAGGAACCAGGCGGTAGCGCTGGTGAGCTCGGGCCAGACGATGGGCGCGACCACGCCCCGGTAGGGGTTGGGCTTACCGTCCTCCAGCTTGTCGTTGAGGGCCAGGACATTGGCGACATCGGCCAGGGCCGGGGGCACCACCAGGCGGATGTTGTTGACGCGGATCGGTCGACCCTGATCGCTCTTCATGGTGCGCAGGGCGGTGAGCCCCGCGCCCAGACTGGCAATGGCCAAGGCCTGGGTGGCCGCACTCAGGACCGCCGTACCCTTGTTGCTGAAGGTGGTGGCGGCGCCGGTCTTGGTCTTGATGTTGCCGTGATCGGTGGCAAAAAAGGCCTTGCCGTCATAGCCGAGGTTGGTGAAGGCGTTATTGAGGGCATCGCCGACCCGTTCCTCGGGGAAGTAGGCGGCCAGTTCGCCCTGGCTACGCGCCTGCACGGCATAGATGCCCAGACGGTCCGCCTCCAGGTCGCGGCGCTTGACGGCGATGGTCGATTCGTACTCCTCGCAGGTGAGGCTGTAGGTGCTGGCGGCGAGGTTGTGGATCTGCTTGTCGCCCACCCACTTGCGCCAGTTGGGCAGGGTGCCGATCCAGTCCATCTTCTCGATGATCTGGGTGGTATCCAGCACCGTGGCGAAATTCTGATATTGGGTATCGGTGGCGGCGAGGGCGGCATTGAAGGTCGCGCGGATGTTGGTGAACACCTCGCTGACGTTGGCTTTGTTGATCAGCATGGCTTAGGCACTCGGGACGATCAGGAGGGAGACGTTGGCGGTGGCCGTGGCCGTCGAGGCCCCGCCGCCCGTGAGGGTGACGACGTCACCGACCGCGACCGTATTGAGGGCGGTCGGGGTGCAGACGTCGACATCGCCGGCGGCACTGCCGGACTGGGTCAGGGTCAGGACGCCGGTGGTGATGTCCGTGCCGTTGATGGCCGCGGTGAGGGTGGCGTCACCCGTCGCCAGGGCGGCGTTCATGACCGATTGAATCTTGGTAATGACGCCGGCCACAGGGGAGACGAAACGCAGCACGGCGGCGTCGGCGGCCTTGGTGCTGAGGCTGCCCAGCGCGACGGGGATGGCCGTGGGGGCGCGGCCAGCGGCATTCACCGCGACCCAGACCCCCAGCGCATCGACGTCGACCACGACGCCAGCGGGGGAGCGGGTGCCGTCACCGCAGGTCTTGGCGACGGTCTGGTCATCGACCAGCCAGCAGACATCGCCGATCTCGGCCTTGGTAATGGCGTCGGTGCTGGAGGAGTTTTCCAGGCGGAAGGTGCCCTTGCGGACGGTGGCATTGACCGCCGCCGCCGTGACGCCATTGCTGACCTGTTCGGTGAAGATGCCTACCGGCACCAGGCCGGTGGCGGTGACCGCCGGCTTGACGTTGCCGCTGGCATCGAGCACGGCGAGGGCGCCGGCATAGCAGGTGATGCTGGCGGCCACCGGGTAACTGTAGTCCACGCCGTCACGGGCGACGGTGTTGCGATCCGCGGCGAGTGCGGTCATGGGCGGGCTCCAAATTTAGCGAGGGTCTCGGGGGTGTTGCCAAAGGCCGCGGCGATGGCGGCCTGCTGGCGATTGAGTTCCGGGTCGCCCGCGGGCGGGGCGCCCGCCGGGGCCGGAGGAGCAAGCACGGTGGGGGCGGCGGCCAGGTACTGGCGCAGCCGCTCCAGACCGCCCTCGCTGCGCGCCTGAGCGCGGTGGTAGTCGAGGGTAGCGGGGGTGAGGCGGGCGGCGGTCAGACCCTCTTGCAGCAGGGTCTCGATCTGACGCTCCAGCTCCGCGGCCTGGACATCGCGCAGGGCGGTTTCGGCCTGGGCGGCCCGATTCAGGGCCGCGTCGTAGTCGGCCCGGGGCACGTAGCGCCCGAGATCGGGGGTGGCGGCGGCGGCCTGGGCCTGGTTGAGTTCGGTCTTGAGGCTGGCGATATGGGCCGCGGCCTCGTCGGCGCTGGCGGTAGCCGGCAGGTCGAGGGCCTGCCGGATGGGTTCCGGGATAAGCATGGCGCTGAGTTCCTGATGATTGAGCGCCGGCAGGCGCAGGTTGGGACGATTGGTGAGGCCGGCGCTGGTCAGCCCCACCACGGCACGGGTGGCGGGGTCGATCAGGTAGGCCGGGGAGTAATAGCGATAGGCCCGCGCCCGCACCGACTCGGCCCCGGCGGGGGTCCAGTCCACGGCGGCAGTCAGCCCCTCCGGGTCGGCGCGGAAGTCCCGCAGCCAGGCGGCGGCGTCGGCGCGCTGGCCCTGGGGGGCGGCCAATTCGGTGGCGTGCTCCCAGTCCAGGGGCAGATCGGCGCCGTGCTCATTGAGGGCGGCGGCCAGGGCGGGCAGATCAGGGGCCGCGTAGGCGCGGCCGTCGCGCCCGGTGAAGGGTCCGGCGGGGGCCAGCAGCAGCCGCTCCGGCAAGGGGGCGGCGGGGTCGGGAGCGGGGAGGGCCCGGCATAACTCAGGCTGCAGGGAAACAACCTGATGAGGGGCGGCGGAGGAGATAGGAATCCACATGCCGCCAGCATGGCGCGCGCGCGGGGTGGATTCAGCTAATGGGGGTTAGCTTTTCGCGGCGAGGGACAGGGGCCAAGGCCCGGGGCCTCAGCGGCGTGAGGCCGCGAAAATGATCATCCTGGCCATGGCGGGCCGGGTCCGGCCGCCGTTACCCCGGACGGATGGCGCTACCCGTTTTAATTTCGCTTGTGTCTACTTTAAAAACGTCTGGCGACCCATTGGCCATAGGTAGGTAGCGGGTCGGGGCGCCAGCGCCTTACAGGGGCTCCTAGAGGCTCGGGCCGGTCAGGGCGCTCAGGGCGGCGGTGAGGATGGCCATGACCTCGGTCTGGGCGGTAGGGAGCAGGTCGCCGTCCGCGGTGATGGGCAGGTAGGGGCGCGGGGGGATGGGGGCGGGATGGCCACCCGGGCGGTTATACATCTTGTTGGCCGGGTTGCCGAACTGGTGGACGGCGGCATAGACCTTGGACGCCCCCACCCAGGCGCTGGTAGCGTCGCCGCCGTGGGTGATGCTGGACGCCAGACCCCCGGCGCTGACTTGCAGGATGGGATGGGCCGAGCCCCGGCGTTTGACGGTGGCGGGGCGCAGTTGCGGCCAGCCGGGGCCCTCGGCCTGGAAGGCATCCTCGGTGAGGTTGCCCAGGGCGCGGCCGATGTCCTCCATGACGGGGGTCATGTTCCCCAGGCGGGCGGTGAGGCGGGTCAGGGCGGCCTGGACTTGGGCGTCGTCGATGGTGACGGTGAAGCCGGTGGTGGACATGCGCTATACTCTCATCAGGACGGGCGACGCCAGAAATTATCTGCGCGCTGGCGCGGGGGCCGTGAATAACGGTCGCCGGGTGGAGGGACGGCAGGCCTCCCGCTCGTTCGACTTTCCTTATTCACAGTGATCCGCGCAGCAACTCAAATTGCTGTCCGAGCAAGTCGCTGACCTTGACCTTAAACGCCGCGCGGACCGACTCCTGGGCGCCACCTTTGCGGTCGATACGCCCCCCTTCAACCACGATCTTTGTCTTGCGGCCATCCTGGCTGGGCAGGACATAGAGGAGCGTGCCGTTCAGGGTGTCATACAGGACGGCCTCGGGCGCGGCAATCAGAAGAGGGATCTGTTTCCACTCCTCGGGCGTTAGTGCATTACCCGCCACAGCATGACGCTGGGCCTTGGGGCCCACCAACAACCGGTCGGAAAGCACGATTTCCCCGCTCGCGACGGTGCCGCCCCGCGCCAGGAGGGATTGAGCGTCCGCCGTGGTCAGATAGCCAATGGCCCATTCCCGACCGCGGGAGCCCGGCTGTGCCATGACCTGATCAACCCAGGCGGCATAGGCGGCGAGCCGTGCCGGTTGCAGGAGCTGGTCGCGCAGTGCCACCACCACCGCCTCACGAATGCCGTCGCTGAGCTGGGAGGCGGTGGCCATCAGCTTGTCCACCAGCGCCCGCTCGGCGCCGTCGCTACCGGGCAGGTGATCCCAGCCGGGATCGGCCCACAGGGTCAGGCGGTCGCGGGGGTTGGTGGGATCAGGGACGGACACGCCGCGTTGCAGCCAGCGGGCGGGGGTTTCGCCGGTGAGGGGATCGACGGGGCGCTTGCCGGGGGGCTCGCGTTCCAGGATGCGCACGTCTTCGGCGGGCTTGAGGCCCCGGTTGGCCAGTTCGCGATCAGATAAATACCTTGCTCTACATCTGCAATTATAGCCATTACTCGGCGCGATCACCGCCCAGGCCGGCGAGTCCAGCCGGAACACCTGCTCGTTGAGGGCGGCATGGGCGGGGCGGGTGCGGGTGTCCATGACCGCCAGGTACTGCGCCCAGGGGGCGCGGTCGATCTGTTCCATGGCCTGGCGGTGGCGCCCGGCCATGTAAGCACTCTGTAAATTGGTGCGATAGATGGTTTGCAGGCGCCTTAAACTGCCTTGCTGGATGATCTTGGCCTCCAGAGTCACCGGATCGACGCTGACGCCGGGACCCCACCAGCCCTTTTGCTGCAGGACCCCGACCAGCCGATCCTTAAACCACTTCTCGGTCTGGCCGCTGTCGATGGCCTGCTGCACGGCGGCCTTGATGTCGGCCAGCACGTCGAGTTTGCCGAGGTTGGCGACGGTGAAGACGTGGCTATGGGCAGGGCCGTCCAGCTCCCAGTAGGGGCCGGAGAGCTGCAGGCCCTTGGCGAGCAGGTAGTCGGCGGCGCGGTCGGGGCGCAGCTTGAACAGGGCGGACAGGTCAGCCATGCCGGTACTCCGGGCGGTGCAGTCCGCGCACGCAGCCGGGTTGGGCGTATTCCACGCCCTGGGCGCAGGTGGGGCGGCCACCGGGGCCGGCGGCGTCGTAGCGCAAGAAGAGGTGGCGGCAGCCTTGGCAAGGGGCTTTGCTGTCGCTGGTGGCCCCCCTCTCCCCTACCCCTCCCCCGCGAGGGGGGAGGGGAAGATGCGGGGGGTTAGTCATCGGCGGGGTCCGGGGGCCAGGGGTAGGGGCGGGAGGGGGCGGGCTCGCGGAAGGGGACGCGATCACGGTGCTCCTGTTGCTTGCCGGCGTTCCAGGCGCTGACGGGGCGGTGATAGCCCATGACGCGGCTCCAGATCTCGCAGCGGGTACGCTCGTGATCGGCGAGGGGTGGAGCGGGGGCGGTCATGGCTGGGCTTCCGCCTGGACTTCGAGGCGGCCGATGGCGTCGGCGGCGGCGATGCCGCGGGTGAGGAGCTCCTGGAGGAGGCGGTCGTCCAGTTGGCCGTACCAG
>WBZT01000147.1_pt1 | contig 59486 bp, 58 predicted proteins | sample 5204241 | NCBI WGS metagenome assembly WBZT01 (sample SAMN12344358, study PRJNA552823) | activated sludge metagenome | biome: Activated sludge suspended growth; feature: Nitrification reactor; material: Wastewater; isolation source: activated sludge from nitrification reactor of wastewater... | reverse complement strand
GCTCGGGCAGCCAGCACCGCCAACGGTTCGGCCCGGACCGGAAGGCAAGGAGCAATGGAAACAGACTCAAGGCAAGTCGTCTTCATGCCGGAGCTTACACCACCCTGCAAGAAAATGAGATGCGCCCGATTGATGAAATCCTTCTGGATTTTCTTTGCGCCTTTGCGTTAAAAACTTATCACCCCAAATCATACCGCCGCACGTTCGCATCCACTTCCTGCGACCACGCGTCAATGCCGCCGCGCAGGCAGCGCACGTTTTGCAGGCCGTGCCCCATGAAATACGCCGCCGCGTCCAGCCCCTGCCGGCCTTTGTGATCAATGATGACGAGCGGCTGCGTGTTCGACCCGCTAGCCATGATCTGCTGCATCACCGGCTGCGACATCAACACCGAGCCGGTGATGCACACCGCCTCGAATTCCTCGCGCGACCGCACGTCCAGAAGTTTCACCGCCGGATTTTGTTTCAACAACGCCGCCAGCTCCTTCGGCTCGATCAAAATCTTCGCGTCTTGTTCGTGGCTGGTGCGAATGTGCGCCAACACTTCACTTACATCCAGGTTGCCATTCCGCTCACAGACTTGGGCCAATGTTTCCGTCGGCTGAAAGCCACAGCTCGCGCAACCGCCGATGTGATAGCGGCGAAACAAGGCCCGTTGCGCGCCGGGAAAAGCCTCGAGCACAGCGCTCATGGGCGACTCAGGTTGAATGGTGTCGGTTGTCACTGGCAGCTAGTTTGCACGCAGAAACGGTGCGTGTCCATTCGGCGGTTTGGCTCTTACGCTTAATCTTCATCGTAATCTTAATCCCCGCCACGCGGAGATTAAGATTAAGAACAAGATTACGATTAAGACCGGACCCAATGCCTTGGCTTGTTCCGGGTGGAACGCGCCGTTACCCTTCGCCCATGGATTCCCCGGACTGGACCAGCCTCAGCGACGACGAGTTGCTGGAGAAACGAATCTCCCAGCTCGGGTTGAAGCTCGAGGGCTCCAAACTCCAGCCGCTCGTCCAACAGCTTTACGACGAGCTTTCCCAGAAAGGGCTCTCTTTTCATCCGCCCTGCCACATCGGCGACGAGTGGTTCGTGCCCGTGGGCATTCCGGCGATTTTCATTCCGTTCTTTCTTGCGCATGACCGGTTGCGGCAACTGGAGCGAAAAATCATTCTCGATGTCGAAGGCGAAACGGACGAGTGGTTCATGAAACTCATCCGGCACGAAGCCGCGCATGCTTATGCCTACGCTTATCCGTTCGTGCGCAAACGCAAATGGCAGCAGATTTTCGGCAAGTCGTCCAACGACGAGACGCCGTCCTTCTACCGTCCGCGTCCCTACAGCCGCAGCTTCGTGGTCCATCTGGATGATTGGTATGCACAGTCGCATCCCGACGAAGATTTCGCCGAAACTTTTGCGGTTTGGTTGACGCCCGGACTGGACTGGCGGGCGCGCTATCAGGATTGGCGCGCGCTGGAAAAACTCGAATACGTGGACGAGTTGATGCGTTCGCTCGCCGGCCGGCCACCGTTGCCGATGCCGGCCTACCAGGTCGCGGATTACGACTGTCTCAACGTAAAGCTCAAATCTTACTACGCAAAAAAGCGAAAGGAGTACGAGCATTCCTTCCCGGATTTTTACGATCGGGATCTGCGCCAGCTCTTCGCTGCGGACGAGGGAGTGGAAGGTCGCGTAAAAGCGTCGGTTTATCTGCGTCGTCACCGGCGGGACTTGGAAGATGCCGTCAGCAAGTGGTCGAACGAAAACAAATACCGCGTGAACAAGCTGCTGGCCAAGCTGATTGACCGCTGCGATCAATTGAACCTGCATATCAAAGCGTACGATCCGCGACAAAACATTCAGGTCGCGGCCTACATCACCACGCTGGTGACCAACCATCTGTTCACCGGAAAATTCAAGCGCACGAAGTAATGCCGAAAAGCAAACTCAAGATTCTCGCCCTGTTCGATGCCATCGCGCCGACGACGATTGACCAGGACTTGAGCGTCGAACTGAAGACGGACGATTGGAAGACCGAGGCCAATGTCCTCGCCGCGCTCGCGGAACTCGGCCACACCGTCGAACACCTCGCCATCTTCGACGACCTCAACCTGCTGCGCCAGAAGCTCGATGCCTTTCAGCCCGACATCATCTTCAATCTCGCCGATCAGTTCCGGAACAACCGCGCCTTTGACCAGAACATCGCGTCGTTCCTGGAGATGCACGGCATCACCTTTACCGGCTGCGGCTCGACGGGACTGACGCTTTGCAAACACAAGGCCATCTCGAAAAAAATTCTCGGCTACCATCGCATCCGGGTGCCGGAGTTCACCGTCATCGCCCGTGGCAAACGCTGCACCCGCCCGGCGCGGCTGAAGTTCCCCATCCTGGTGAAACCGTTGAAAGAGGAAGCTAGCTATGGGATTTCGCAGGCGTCGTTCGTCGAGACCGACGAACAGTTCAAGGAACGAGTGCAGTTTATCCACAACTCGCATGATTGCGATGTCATCGCCGAGGAATACATCGCCGGCCGCGAGCTTTACGTGAGCATCCTCGGCAATCACAAACTCGACGTGTATCCCATCCGCGAACTGGTCTTCAAGGAAGTGCCACCGGACGAACCCAAGATTGCGACCTACAAGGCCAAGTGGGACGAGGAGTATCGCAAGAAGTGGGGGCTGCAAAATCAGTTTGCCGAAGCGCTCGATCCCGCGCTGGCGAAGGAGATCGTGCAAACCTGCAAGCGCATCTATCGCTTGCTGACGATTGACGGCTACGCGCGCGTGGACCTCCGCGTCACGGCGAGCAACGAGATTTATTTCATCGAAGCCAACCCGAATCCCATTCTTGCGGCGGACGAAGATTTCGCGCAATCCGCGCTCAAAGCCGGTCTCGCTTACCCGCAACTCATCGAACGCATCATCCGCACGGGGTTGAAGACGGTGCGGGAGTGAGCCATGACGCGCGCGAGTATTCGGTTGGTCGGGAGCCGCGAAACGGATTGAGTTTTCCGCGTGCTCCGCTTAAATGACCCGCCCGGAAATATGGGCAATGGAATCCTGCGCACAGCCAATCGCCGCATCGCGTTGATCGCGATGGTCATCTTCGGATTCGATCAACTCACCAAGTGGATCGTGCTGAAGGCGCTGGCGCTCGGCGAGGAGCGGGTGGTGGTGGACGGCTTCTTCAAGTTCGTTCATTGGGGCAACACTGGGGCGGCCTGGAGTTTGTTTCGCGGCAACAACGCCTTCCTCGCCATCGTGGCGCTGGTCGCCCTCCTTGTGTTGTTTCTCACGCGGCATCATTTCGAATCCCGGACGCTCCCCGGCCAACTGGCCTTCGGCTTCATCTTCGGCGGCATTGCCGGCAACCTGACCGACCGCCTGCTCCCGAGCCGCCAGCAGGTGATTGATTTTCTCTATTTTTACCTCGAACGCCGCGGCGGCACGGTGGTTGATTTTCCCGCCTTCAACGTGGCGGACAGCGCCATCTGCGTAGGCGTGGGGCTGGTCTTCTGGATGACGTGGAAAAGCGACCGGGCCGACCGGCCCACGGACGCCGCCAGGTCCGTCAGCCAGTGAGCGAATCCGCCGCGATGAACCCGGCCCGTCAGGAAACTTTCACCATCGAACGCTCGCTGCCGGGCGAACGCCTCGACACGTTTCTGCGCCACCGTTTTCCGGCGGCGTCGCGCGGTGCGATCCAACGATTGATCGAACAGGGCCACATCAAAGTCAACGGCCGCACGGTCAAACCTACCCACGCGCCGCGCGCGGGTGAAGTGGTCGAGGTCGAATGGCCCGAGGCCCGGCCGGCGGAAGCGCAGCCGGAGGACATCCCACTCGGCATCCTGTACGAGGACGAAGCGTTGCTGGTGTTGAACAAAACCGCCGGTATCGTGGTGCATCCTTCGGCGGGCAACGAGGAGCACACGCTGGTCAACGCGCTGCTGCATCATTGCCGCGGCCAACTCAGTGGGATCGGCGGCGTGGCGCGCCCGGGCATCGTCCACCGGCTGGACAAGGAAACCAGCGGCTGCCTGGTCGTGGCGAAGAATGATGAAACGCACGTGGCGCTCTCGGCGCAATTCGCCGGGCGTACGGTCGAGAAAACCTACCTGGCCATCGTTTGCGGCGAACTGCCGCGCGACCAGGGCGAAATTCGCGCCGCCATCGCCCGGCATCCGACGCATCGCAAACGCATGGCGGTGCGCGACGAGGATGAAGGTCGCGAAGCCCACACGAGTTACCACGTGCTCGAGCGGTTGCGCGAGTCCACCCTCGTCGAGGCGCGATTGCACACCGGCCGGACGCACCAGATTCGCGTTCACTTCCAGCATCTCGGCCATCCCGTTGCGGGTGACACCACGTACGGCCAGCGGCCATCGAAACGGCTGGCGGAGTTGACGCGCTACGAACCGCCGCGGGTGCTGCTGCACGCTCACAAGCTGACCTTCACGCACCCGCGCACGGGCAAGCGCCTCCAGTGCGTCGCGCCGTGGCCGGCGGATTTTGAGGATGCGTTGCGGTTTCTGCGCGCGGACTGAAGACAGAGTGCACCGCCGCCGGACTGGTTACAGATTCCAGCTACCGCGGGCCCGCCGGCCATCACTTCACATTCTGCACCGGCACGGCGTTGACTTCGAATTCGCGTCCCGCCTGGATTTGCGCGCGGCCATTGATCGCCGAGTTTTGTAGTAATTCGGGAAACGATTGCGCGTTGTTTGCGTTGTTGAAGGCTTTCTGCAAAGGCTGCCGGCGGGCTTGGGCGAGGGCGTTGGTGGCGTCCACAAAGTTCCAGGTGAAGACAACCGCCTGATTCAACGTGCGATTGGTTCCGGTGACGCGGTATGCCACGGGCGTCGCGTCCGGCTGGCTTGCCCGGTCTTTGTCGGACAGTTTCGTGCCGTTCTGTGCCTGCCCGGCGAAGGCGGACGCCGCCGCTACCTTCTTCCGGTCGGTGTCCGCGAACTCCTCCACCACCCCGAGGTAAACGGAGCCATCCTGATCAATGACCCGGACTTCGTTACCACTCTGCGTGACCTGGAAATCTTGCAGCACCGGTGGCGCGATCCGGTCGGCGGCTTTTCCGGTCGGCGCCGCCTGGCTGAGGTTGGAAAACCGCTGCGAGTTGTCCCCCGGGCGATCACGCTCCAGACCGCCACCCCGAGCGAGGCTTGTCCTAGAATAGCTCCGCGCCGTCGCATCGGCATTCGGGCGAAGTTGCGTGTAGCTCTCGTCCACCGCTGGCTTGGGTCCGCTCGAATTGCCCGGCGTCACCGTGCTCGTGGCCAGCGCCGCGTCCGTTTGCGCCAGCGCGGCGGCGGCCGGTTCCGCCCGCGGCGTGGCTAGGGCGACGGATTCCGTGCGGCTCCGCACCACGACCGTTGGGGCGGCTGGGCTTGCGGGCAAACTTTCCAATGGTGCGCGAGCCTCCCGCTTCAATTGTTCACCGGGCGGTCCCGGCGATGGCGAGGGTTCGGCAGCCGTGGCGATGATCGCGCGCGGTTTGTCGTTCGACTCGCCCGCCAGATTTCCGGACGTACGCGCGGGCCTCACTTCGGGAAGCGAGGTGAGTTCACGTTCCGCAAGGCTGTCCCTCGTCGGGGCATTGGCCGTCTTGGGCGGCGCGACGGCTTTGCCCGGCTTCAACTCCTGCTTGGCCTGGGCCAGTTCGGTGGGCGTGTTTCCGCGCCGCAGCGACGGCAGCAGGAGCGCGCCGGTGATCAACACGATGGCCGCAACGGCGGCGCCAAACACCCAGCGCGTGCGGACGAAAGCCCAGAACCGCCGGCCCGCCGGGCGCGGCCGGCCAAACTGCCGGACCACTTCGCCTTGGAGTATGCCTCGGGTGGCGGGATGCAGGTCGGGCGGCGGACCGGCTTCGTCGGCGCGTTGTTTCGCATAGCGCCGGAGCAGTTTTTCGATGGGCCGTTCTTCGTTCATTCGCAGCTAGGGATTAGACGGGAACACGCCGGCTTTTTCTCCCGAAAAGATTTTGCGTGCGATGGCTTCCAGTTTGTCGAGACACTTGCTGAGGCGCGAGCTTACGGTTTTGGGGTTGAGCCGCAACTCGTTACCCAATTCTTCGTAGCTCAAATCGCCAAAGTACCGCAGCTCGATTATTTCCCGGCACGGCTCGTTCAATTGATCGAGCGCGTCGCGCACGAGTCCGGCCCGCTCCACGTTCAAGAGGTCCACGTCCGGTGCCGGCGCGACGCTGGGCGGGTCGGGCGTCAGTCCGGTTTCCGGATTTTCGGCGCTCAACGAGAGCGGGGTCTGGCCGCCACCGCGTTTGGCGGCGTGCTGTTTCTCGCGAAAGTCCCGCGCCTTGTTCGCCACGATGCGGAACAGCCACGTCTGGAACTGGCTGCCGCCCTGAAAGCTTTGCAGGTTGCGAATGACGGAAAGAAATGCCTCCTGGCAGATTTCGTCCGCGTCTTCGCGCGAAAAATCCGAGCCAAGCTGAAACACGAAGCGCCCGGCGACGGCGTAGTGACGGTTGAACAACTCGTCCCACGCGTCCGGCTCGCCGCGCCGGCAGCGGGCCAGCAGTTGCGCCTCGGATTCCATGGTGGCTTTGACCTTAACGGGCGCGGCAGCGTTTGAACAGATTTCTGTCGTTCACGGGCCGGGTGGATTAGGTGACGGTTTCCTCGACGATCTGAGTGGGGCAAAGGGGCGCCAAGCCAGCCACGCAAGGCGTCGTGGAATCAAACGAATGACGAATGACGAAATCCGAATGACGAAGGAAACCCGAATGACGAATGCTTCGGCCCGCAAAGCCTGGTTTAACCGATCGCCCATCCATTCAGGCACAAGCCTGTCCTACTTCGGGCAGGACGCGAATGAATTCCTGCCGGGGTTACGCGATTTGATATTTGAGCCTTCGTCATTCTTTCGTCATTCAGGCTTCGTCATTCGACATTTTCCGCTCAGCTTACCCACTGCAAATGTCGAAGAACCTGGCGCCGGCGGTGGCGCGGCTCACTTAAGCCCCATGACCAGGATGACCAGATCAATGATGAACAGCAGCACGATCGTGACTTCGAGAATCATCATCCAGCGGTTCGTCTGGTCATGCTTCAGCAACTGGTAGAGGTCGTCGAGGGTCTTGAGCTTGCCGTCAATGGTCCGGTGCCACTCGCCGAGGTGAAAGCGCGCGGAGAGCTTTTCGTAGATGCGGGCCAGATGCCAGTCACCGAAGAACTTCGTGATGTTCAGGAGTTCGTCGTTGAACCGCGCCATGTCTATACGGATTTCCCGCAACTCGCGCAGGATGTGGCCGCGTGAACGGAGCGGCTTTTCGCCGAGATCGCGATACGACCGTTCCAGCGCGTCATCCAACAAACGGTCGTAGGCTTCCAGTTCTGCCAGTTGGAGATTGGCCAGTTCCATGATGTAAAGCGTCTCGTCGAAATCGCGCGGTTCATCAATCACCAATGCGGCATCCCAGTCCACCACCACGAGGTCATCTTCGTAGTAACTCAAATAGCGGCCCGTGGACTCATCCGATTCCTGTTTCGACAGCCGCTCAATGTCGTCCTCCTGCGTCAGCAGTGCCGCCACTGGCCGGCGGTGCGATTGGAACCAATGCTCCGCGCTGACTTTGACTCCCTCCGCCGTGAGCAGCGGGGAATTGATGCAGAAAACCGTGTAGGCCTCCTCCTCCAGCAGTTGCGGGTGCGGCCGGATGCAATGCTCCTTCAACTGCGCCACTGTCTCGACGGCCAGGCGGCGCACCTCGTCGTGCAGCGCGCCGTTGTTGAATTGGAGGTCGTGGAAATCCACGAGGTCCTCGACGTGTTCCACCATAAACGGCACGCGCACGGTGATGCTGATGGCGCCGACGGGCAGCAGTTTGATGGAGCGTTCCACCCGGACGGGCCCGCGCGGACCGATCCGTTCCATCGGGGGCAGCCGCACCATCTGCGGCTTGTAGAAGAACAACTGCCGCGGGCTGCGCTTGCTGGCGTCCATGGCGAATTGCGCGACCGGTTGGCCAAACAACTCGCGAATCGGTTGCCGCGCCATTTCATAGGCCACGTCATAGGCATAAATGTAAACCACCTCGCCGGTGTATAGTTTGACCTTGGGAGCAGCTGGTTTGCGGTCGGCGGGTTTGAGTTGGTCGGTGGTGGCGAGCATACCCGGGGTGAATTTACCGTACCCTCCGCGGAATGTCGAAACCCGCTTCCTGGTTCGCCCGGAGGCGAGAATCGCCCCGCTTCCCTGCGCTTCCCGGCGGGCTTCCCGACGGGCTTGCGCGGAAGCGATTTCATGGCAGAATGTCCCCTCAATTCCGATTTGGAAACCAAACATGGGTCAGACCAAAGAGAAAAAGCAGACGAAGTCCGCCGAGGTTTATGCCGAAGCCTTCAGCCGGCTGGAAGGGGCGCAGGGCCAACCGGCTTGGCTGCGAATGCTGCGCACAGCCGGGCTGGCGCGATACGCCGAGCTGGGATTGCCAACCCTCGACCATGAGGACTGGCGGTTCACCAACACCGCGCCCATCGCCAGACTGCCTTTCAAGCTGGCGGGAGAAGCGGATGAAGCCGTCACGGTGGAACAATTGAGTAGCTTTGCCTTTGCCCGGCAGCCCGGCCCAAAACTGGTCTTCGTCAACGGTTACTTTGCCCCCGCTCTTTCCGCGACCGACAACCTCCCCGCCGGCGTCCAGGCGGGCAGCCTGGCTGCGGTGCTGGCATCAGATCCCGGTTTGCTGGAAGAGCAGTTGGGTCGCTACTCCCGGCCGGCGGACAACGGCTTTGCCGCCCTCAACCAGGCCTTCTTCCTCGACGGCGGCTTTGTCCACGTCGCCGCCAGCCAGGTGGTCCGGGAGCCGATACAATTTGTTTACGTCTCCACGGCGAAGCAAAGCGGCGCGACGTTCCATCCGCGCAATCTCGTCATCGCCGAGGCCGACAGCCAGGTCACGATTCTGGAGAGCTACGTCACGCTCGGTGGCACGGGCTATTTCACCAACGCGGTTACGGAATTGGTCGCCGGTGACAATGCACATCTGGAGTTCGTGAAATTTCAGGACGAGGCGGCGGATGCGTTTCACATCGCGGCCTTCCACGGCGAATTCGGCCGCGCCAGCAACGTGAGCGTTCACTCGTTCGCGCTCGGGGCCAAACTTTCGCGCAACAACATCCGCACCAAACTCGCCGGCGAAGGCCTGGAGTGCATCCTCAACGGCCTGTATCTGACCCGCGGCGAGCAACTGGCCGACCACCACATGATCGTGGAACACGCCCAGCCGCATTGCGCCAGCCACGAGTATTTCAACGGCATTCTCGACGACAAATCGCGGGGCGTTTTTCACGGACGGATTTTGGTTCGCCCGATTGCGCAGAAGACCGACGCCAAGCAGACGAACAAAAACCTGCTGCTCTCGGACGACGCGGGCGCGGACACGAAGCCGCAATTGGAAATTTACGCGGACGATGTGAAATGCACCCACGGTGCAACCATTGGCCAGTTGAACGAGGAATCCATCTTCTACCTGCGCTCGCGCGGCATCGGGCCGGAGACGGCGCGGCGGATGTTGATCCACGCGTTTGCCGGCGAGATCATCGAGCGCATCCAGCACGAGCCGGCGCGCGAGGAACTGGACAAGCTGGTATGGGACCGGTTGGAAGCCAACCCGCACCTGGCCGAGAAGTAATCTCATGTTTGACGACCTGAACGATCTCTATCAGCAGGTCATTCTGGACCACTGCAAGAAGCCCCGGAATTTCCACGAGCTGCCGGCGCACACGTGTTCGGCGCAGGGGAACAATCCGTTGTGCGGTGACAACTACCAGGTCTTTGCTCGCCTAGATGGCGAGGTCATCCAGGAAATGAGTTTCACGGGTTCGGGTTGCTGCATTTCCAAGGCTTCCGGTTCACTGCTGACCGAATTCGCCAAAGGCAGGACGCGGGGCGAATTGGAAACGATGTTCGACGCGGTTCGTGAGATGATCACGACGGGAAAAGTCGCGGAGGATGTTGGCAAGCTGGCGGTGTTTGCGGGCGTTTACAAATATCCCGCGCGCGTGAAATGCGCCATGCTGGCGTGGCACGCCGCCAAGGCCGCGCTCAGAGGCGAAAGCGGGCCGCCGGTAACGACCGAGTCAGAGCAAATTTAGCCGGGGTCATTTTGCCGGCCCCGCCCGCGCGAATTGTCGTTTGAATTTTTCCCGGCCCGTCTTCAAACTTCCCGGCATGGCAAATACCGATACGCTTCTGTCCCTTGAGCTGCCCGGCATTGAAAAAATCCGGAGCGGCAAAGTTCGGGAACTCTTCGACCTCGGCGACCGCTTCCTCATGGTCGCCAGTGACCGCCTGTCCGCCTTCGACGTGGTCATGCCCAACGGCATCCCGCGCAAGGGCGAGGTGTTGACGCAGATTTCCCATTTTTGGTTCGAGAAGTTCGCGGCGCTCGTGCCGAATCATCTGCTGGCAAAAGCAACCGATCCGTTACCGAAAAATCTCCAGCCGTACGCGGACAAAATCGCGCGGCGCAGCATGATCGTGAAAAAAGCCAAGCCGCTCGCCGTGGAGTGTATCGTGCGTGGCTATGTGGTCGGCTCGGGCTGGAAGGATTATCAGAAGACGGGCGCGATTTGCGGCATCAAGCTGCCCGCCGGATTGAAAGAGTCGTCCGAACTGGTCGAACCCATTTTCACGCCGTCCACCAAGGCGGAAACGGGCCACGACGAAAACATTTCTTTCGCGGAGGCCGAGAAGATTGTCGGCGCGGAGGTGGCGCGGCAGGCGCGTGATTTGAGCCTGAAGATTTACACGGCGGCCCGCGCCTACGCCCGTGAGCGTGGCATCATCATCGCCGACACGAAATTCGAGTTCGGCCAGTTCGATGGGAAGCTGATCCTGATTGATGAAGTGCTCACGCCCGACTCGTCGCGCTTCTGGCCGGCGGATCAATATGCGCCCGGCAAAAGCCAGCCGAGCTTCGACAAACAGTTCGTGCGCGATTACCTCGAAACACTCGATTGGAACAAGACGCCGCCCGGCCCGGTGCTGCCCCCCGAAGTTGTCGCGAAGACCACCGCGAAATATCTGGAGGCGTACGAGAAATTAACCGGGAAGAAACTTTGATGGGAGCAGCGCCGAAATTCGCGCCCGGTTTTCGGCTGTCCGTGTTTGACGTCGTCATTCTGGCGGCGGGAATTGGGAGTGCGAGCTGGCTCAGGAAGGATTACTGGCCCACCAGCCTGATCATTTTCATGGTGGTGGGACATTTCTTTTTGTTCTGCAACGTCTTTCGAATTTCCCGGAAACCAGAATTGTTGTGGGCTGGTGTCTTTACGCTGCTGGTGGGTAGCACGACGCTTTGCGACTTTCCGGGATGGGCCGTCAGCATTGCGTTGACGCTGGGGGTGACGGTAATGGTCGTGGCAACAGAAATGAGGAAGCCGGCTTATCACGGGGTCTTTTGGCAACGAGTAAACCCCGGGCTGCGCGAATGGTGGGCGCAGCAGCTTGAGAGCACGCACTGACCATGCAAACGCTTGTCGAAGATTTCCTGCAATACCTGCGTCACGAGCGCGGGCAGGCGGAGCACACGCAGAAGGCTTACGCCGGGTTGTTGAAGAAGTTCATCGAGTGGGCGTTGGCCAATTCATTGACGGATTGGAAACAGGTGGAGTTGAAACACCTCATGGCATTCCTGCAGCACGAACGGGAACGCGGGCTCGCCAACGAACCCAAGGAATCCACGAAGCGGTTAAGCAGCGAGAGCGTTTACCTTGAGATCGCAGCGCTGCGGGCGTTTTATCGATTTGCGGAGAATGAAAAGCTGCTGCCGCTCAACGTCGCGGAAAATCTTTCGCTGCCGCGGCGCTGGAAGCGTTTGCCGAAGGCGTTGACCAATTCGGAAATCGAAAAGTTGTTGGCGCCGGAGCAACCTGCCACAGCCCACACATTGTGTGACCAGGCGATTCTCGAGCTGGCGTACGCCTCCGGCTTGCGTCTCTCGGAATTGCGCAATCTGCGGTTGGAACAACTCCATCTCGAAGCCGGTTTCATCAACGTCATCGGCAAGGGTAACAAGGAACGCGTCGTGCCGGTCGGGCGCAAAGCCGTTGAAGCGCTGAATCGCTACCTTGAAAACGGTCGGCCAAAATTGGTGACGCCGAAATCACCGGCGAGCGTCTTCCTTACGAAGCGCGGAACGCCGTTTGCGTCCGTCACGCTCTGGAAGCGGATCAAGGACCGGGTCGGGCGCGCGGGTGTCGGACGTAACATCACCCCGCACATGCTGCGGCACAGTTTCGCCACGCACTTGCTGGAACACGGCGCAGATTTACGCGTGATCCAGGAATTGCTCGGCCATGCGAATATCAGCACAACGGAGATTTACACGCACGTCACGGGCAACCGGCTGCGGGACATTCACCGGAAGTTTCATCCGCGGGCATGAAACGCGTCCGGGTTACTCAAAATCGTAAACCACGACCTTCTGGCAGACGCGCTTGAAGACTTTCTCGACGAACTCCACGTGCATGGGATGCACCTGGTAATCGTCCTGCGCCTGCTTGTTGGCGAAGACGAGATTCAACGCCACCTGGTAGCTCTGGTCCACGACCGGGCGATGACTGCCCACCATTTTCCCGACGTGATAGTGCAACACGCCGGGGATGGGCTTCAGATATTTCTCCGCACCGGCGAGCAGTTCGTTGATGGCGTTAGGTTGCGCCGGATCGGTCCAGAAAATGACAACGTGTGAAAACATGGTGCGCGATTGTCCAAGCCGCCATGGTTTTCGCAAGCTCGGATTCGCCGAAGCAGATTCAAAACTCGATGGTCGCGCGCAGCGTGAAGATCAACGCGTTGGGCCGCGCAGCCTCGCCCCCCGGGTTGTGAATCCATTGCAAATCGGGAATCAAAGCTAGGAACGGCGTCGCCTGAAAGAGATAGTAACTCTCCCAGTTGGTCTCGTCGGCATCGTAGCCCGAGCCTGCTGCGCGGCTGGTTTCCACCCAGCTGAAGCGAAAGCCCAAGGCATCGTCGTCGCGCCCACGCACGGCGCCCTGCCAGCGCGCGCCAACGGACACATGTTGTGTCACCGCACTGACCTGCCGGTCCGCCCAGCCGTATTGATAGAAAATGGTCGCCCCTTGTTTGTCCGCTTTGTTGTCCGGGTGCTCGCGCCAGACACACTGTTCGCCCACCGAGAAAAAGCCGGTTGAACCGTTTCGATTTCCGCCATCGAAGCGATCCACGGTCTCCGTTTCGTGCCAGACTCCGAAGGCCAATCTCCCCGCTCCGGCTCGAGCCGTGGCCGCTCGCTGCACACCGATTTCTCCAATCCAAAAAGGATGACTGCTGGAGAGACTATTTCCCAATTCTGGACCGTACAGTCCTGCACCGGCATAAAGCCAATCGCCCGGCGTGACGAAGAGGTTCACGCTCAATCGGGCGTTGGGATAAGTCGGCAGGGTGAAAATGGAAGGGCTGTAACCGGCGCTCGGACACAGAAAATCCCCGGCTGCATCCACCCACGCGAACTCCCCGTTTGCATCTACCTGGCCAATCTTGAGGCGCAAAATCTCCCCGGCCATTTTCTGCTCATACCAGAATTCTTCGAGTTTGTTGAAGCGTTCCGCGTCAATGTTGGAGAAGCCCTGCAAATCCCCGACAACCTCCGCGCCATTGTGACCGTGGAAGAAGATGGATTGCACGAAAAGCCTTCCGCCCTTCCAGCCCAGCAATGACTCCGGGTCAAACTCGAGGTTTAATTCCAGCAAACCGCGCGCAATACCACCGTGCGCCGCATCGCCAGCGATCGGGAAGGAGGAATCGAAACTATAGTTGCCACCAAAATTGAAGCCACGGTTTTCGAGCCAGGTGCGGGGGCCCGACCAATTTCCGCTGGCACGCGACCATTCGGTCCACGCCAAGCCGCTTCCGAACCATTCCGGCGGTTGGTTTGTTGCCGTTTCAGCCGCCGGCGCCGTGACTGGCGCGCGTACCTCGCGATCCTGATCGACCAAACTTCGCAGGCTGGCCTCCAACAACGGCGCTTCAGCAGCTCCCACCGCCCCGGCCAAAAGCCCCAGACAATATCGCAGCATCCTTGCCTCCCCAGCAGACGCGTCCTCGCCGGAAGCTGGCAGACCAAAACTCCCAGCCCGGGGAACTCAATTTATTACTCTATAGGAAGGATCGGCGGTTGAGGCTTATCACTTAAACGAGGGATGCGAAATAAATGTGAGTTCTAAGGGGCAATCTGAATTGGCTTCACCCGCTGGCCGGGTTTCACCCGGTCCCCGGGATAGAGGATGACCTCCTCACTGTCATTCAAGCCGCCGAGGATTTGCATCTCGGTTCCACTGCTGCGACCGACTTCGACGGAGCGCAATTCGGCCTTGCCGTTCGCCAGCACGTAGGCCGCCCAGTTTTGGCCGCGACGGAACAGCGCGCCCGTCGGCACATTCAACGTGTTGTCCGATTCCCAAACGACGATGCGCGCCTCGACACGGAAGGCGTCACCGAGATTTTTGCATTGCTCGTACGGCGTGACAAAGTCCACTACCACGTTTACGCGCAAGGCGCACCCTGGCTTCAAGCGGAGCGCCGCCGCCCCATTGTTCCAATTCAACTTTTGCGCCCGACGCAATCGCCGCGCCGTCGCGCGAAAGCACTTCGATCACGGCTTCCAAATCGGCCGGATCGCCCACTTCGGCCAGCGGCGTGCCCGCCGTCACGACGCGTGTGCTCTCCTCGAAAACGTGCAAGATTTTTCCGCTCACTGGTGAAGTGACTTCCACCGGCGCTTGGTACGTGATCGCCGCCGTGCTGCTGCTCGTGGGGAATTCCTTCAACTCGGCCTCGGCTTGCTTCAATGCACTTTCGGCGGCGGCCGCTTCCTTGGCTGCCGAAATTTCCCGCCACTGCGCATTCTCCAACTCCTGCGGCGAGACCGTTTTTTCCGCGAACAGTTTCTCGATGCGCTTCAATTCGCTCGCGGCGAAGCGTTGCTGCTCCTTGGCCTTGTCGAGGTTTGCTGCTGCCGTGTCGCGCCGCGCTTCGGCGAGCGCGCGCGTGCGCGGATCGAGCATCGCAGACGAAACCGGATCAATCGTCGCGACCACGGTCTTGCCAGCTTCAACGTCCGCCCCGGGCTTGAACGGCGCGCGCCGCAAATGCCCCGTCACCGGCGCCGAGACGACGTAACGCTGCTTGATGCGCGTCTTGCCTTCCTCGTTCACGGTCGCGCGCAACTTGCCTGTCGTCACGCGCGTGGTCTCGACTGGAATCGGTCGAGGCATGAAGCCGAAGACGATCAACGCGAGCAATAAAGCCAAGCCCAGCCACGGCAGCCAGCGCCGCGGACGGCGCTGATTGCTTCGTCGCGCGGTTGCGGATGAAGGAGTTGGATTCGAGTTCATGAAAAATCTTTACGGTTACTCCGGCGCTTTGAGCGCGCTCACGAGATTCAATTCTTTCAATCGCCGTAAAACGACCAGGGCCGAGAGGGCCGAGGCCGCGGTAACGACCATCGTGGCGAAGGCGTAATTGTGCAGCGTGAAAATCACCGGCAACCGCACCGTCTCCGTGTTCACGGCGCTGACGATGCCTTTGGCGAAACCTGTGCCCAGCAACAAACCGATTGGCAAAGCGATCAGCGCCAAGATCGCCAGCTCCGTGATCAGCACCGCGCCGACTTCGCGTTCGGAGAACCCGATGACGCGCAGCGTGGCCAGTTCGCGCGCGCGCTCGGCCAGCGAGATGCGCGCGTTGTTGTAAACGACACCAATCGCGACGACGACGGCGAACACGAGATAAATGCTTTGGATCAGATTGATGCTTGCGGCGGTGGTCTTGCGGAAATTGTCGCGCAGCGATTCCTTGATGCCGACCCAACTGATGCGTGGGATTTCCTTCAGGGCGTGCAGAAACTCCGCGCGATGCGCCATGTCGAGCGTGAAGCTCGCGCCGTTGATCACGTCGCCTTCGCCCAGCAACCGATTCAGCGCCTGCATGTCCATGTGCGCCGCGATGCCGGTCAAATCTTCGGAGACCCCGACGAGCGGCACGACTTTCACGAGCCGACGGCCTTCGAGAAATTCCACGGTGAGTTCGTCGCCGACTTTTGCTTCGAGCACCTCCGCGAGTTTCGTGGAAACCACCAGTCCGTACGGCGGCAGCACGATCTCGCGATAATTTGCATCAATCACGCGGCTGTGTTGCGTGTCCGCCGGCGTGCCGATGAGACCGATCTGTCGGCTGTGAATGCCGTGGCGAATCCGCGCCGCCGCGCCGCGGAACGGCTCGGCCAACACGACGCCCGGCAGCTTCTGCAGGAGATCGCGCACCTGCACGCTCGATGGCTCTACAAGGCCGAGGTTCATGTCCTGCCGTTGCACGACGTCCCATTGGAAGCCGAGCAACTCGCTCACGCTGTCGCGAAAACAATTCGGGATGATCAGGATCGCCGTCGCGAGGCCGAGACCGGCCACGGTGAACAATGCCTGCGCCGGGCGGCGTTCCAGATTGCGCACCGCGATGCGGAACGAGTGCGAGAAAAAGTGCCCGATGCCGGTGCGCTCAACGAACGCGGGACGAAAACTTGCCGGCGGTTCGGGCCGCATGGCTTCGGCGGGCGGAAGTTTTGCCGCGCGGCGGACGGCATTGAACACACCGAGCATGGCCGCACCGGCGCCAACGCCGAGCGCAATGGCCACCGCGGAACGGTCGAAGCGGAAATACAGATCCGGGAAGCGGAAAAACATGTGATACATCTGCACGAGTCGGTGGCCGAGCGCCACGCCGCCCAGCGTGCCAACCGTCGCCCCACCAATGACCATCACAAACGCGAACTTGAGGTAATGCAAAACGATCTGCCGGTTGGTGAAACCGAACGCTTTCAGGATAGCAATCTGTTCGCGCTGCAACGTGAGCAGCCGAGAGAGAACCGCATTCACCATGAACGCCGCGACGCTGAGGAACACGGTCGGGAAACCGATGGAGAGCGTTTGCAGGATGCGGATTTCGTCGGACACGCGGATATGCGAGGGATGATCCGCTCGGCCATACGCGCCGCGTCCGCCGTAAGGTTGCAGCAGGCGGTCCACCTCGGCGATCACGGGCCGCAACTCCGCGCCGGGCGCGAGCGTGAGCGTGAGGTAGTTGAACGCGCCGTAGAGATTGAAAGCCGTGGCGACTTCTTTGTACGGCAACCAGAAGGTGCCGTAGGTGCGGTTGTCCGGGAGCGACGCGCCGGGCCGCGCCTCAAAAATAATTTCCGGCGAGAGCACGAGGCCGGCGATGCGGAATTCCTGGCGTCGGCCGTAAAGCAGCATCGCGAGCTTGTCGCCGGGATGGAGATTGTTCGCCTCGGCGAAAGCCTCGCTCACGAGAATTTCGCCGCGGCTGCCGGGCGTGAGCCAGCTTCCGGTGCGCAAATAGAGTTTATTTTGTTCGGGTTCGCCAAAATCCGGTAGCGAACGCACCTGGCCGCTGGCGGGTTCGTCGAGACCTTCGAGATCGAGTGTGACCATTGCCGCCACGCCGGCTTGCGCAGTGGCGACGCCGGGAATTTCGGTGATGCGCGCGACGAGCGAGTTGGGTGCGCGTTTGAGGAAGGCGAAAACTTCGGCAAACCGATTGGCCTCGTAATATTCCTGCCGCGTGCTCTCCAGCGAATGAATCAGGCTGCGCGACATGATGAGCATCGCCAGCCCGCACGCCATCACGAGCGACACTGCGACCGCCTGACCTTTCATCCGGTTCAGGTCGCGCAGGAGTTTGCGGTCGAGGTGGGAGATCATCACCAGTTCAAGGTGCTCGGAGCGACGCGGCTGGTGTTGCGACGCTCGTGATGCACACGGCCATCGGAGAAATGGATCACGCGATCAGCCATGTCGGCCATCACCGCGTTGTGCGTGATGACGACGGTGAGCGTGCCGAGTTCGCGATTCACGCGCTCAATGGCTTCCAGCACGACGATGCCGGTCTTTACATCCAATGCGCCGGTCGGTTCATCGCAGAGCAAAACCTCCGGGCGCTTGGCGATGGCCCGGGCGATGGCGACGCGTTGTTGTTCGCCGCCGGAAAGTTGGGCCGGAAAATGATCGAGCCGCGCGCCGAGATTGACCATGTGCAGGGCGTCCTCCGGCGGCATCGGATCGCGCGCGACTTCGGTGATGAGCGCCACGTTTTCCCGCGCCGTGAGACTTGGGATGAGATTGTAGAACTGGAAAATGAATCCGACGGAGTCGCGCCGATAACGGGTAAGTTCGGTTTCATTCGCATCCGCCAAGCTGAAGTCGCGATAACGCAATTCGCCTGCGGTCGGCAGATCGAGGCCGCCAAGATTGTTTAGCAACGTGGTCTTGCCGCTGCCCGAAGGGCCGAGCAGCACGACGAGTTCACCGGCGAACAAATCCAAATCCACGCCCGCGAGCGCATGCACCTCCGCCTCGCCCATGCCATAAACCTTGGTGAGGCCGCGCACATGGAAGACTTTTCGCGCAGCCTCGGCGGCTGAAGAGCTGGGAGTCGGGTTGTTCACGCCGGCTCCAGTTTGCGGGCTGAGAGCGATGGCAGCAAGCCCGCGGGATGGGCCGAAAGAGCCAGTGCGGCAGGCCGTCCTTCCCTATTTGAGTCGCCCGAAAAGTTCCATCACGGTCGCGAAAATCTTCGTCGAAGCATCCACTTCAAGATAGCTGGAACGCGCGCGCCAGGTTTCGTAGCCGCCGAGCTTGTGCTGCGCAGGCGTTGGCAGGTAACCATTGTAGCCGTTGGCGAGTTCGATGGTAAAGCTGGGCTTGAACGGACTTAGCTTTTTGATCTCCAGGCCGATCTCGGCGAAGACCTCGCAGGGAATCGCCGCAAGACCGAGGTCGCCAATCTTGAAAGTCTGGATGATCAACGGGACGCGATCCGGATAAGCATCGAGCAGCACGGCCTCGCGCGCGTAAACGTCCCCGCCCCAGCCGGTCAATTGACCATTTTCTCTCTTGGCCTTGGCCAGCGTGGTCTTCGCAGATTCAAGTTCCGAGGGCGAGGCTTTGCGGACGGCGAGTTGAATTTCCTTTTGCGCGGATTGCAAATCCACTCGGTCGCGCCACGCGATATTCTTCCAGGTCGCCCGTGCGTTCTCCGCAAGATCATTGGCGACGCGATGGAGCTTCACGTACGGCGCTTCGGGCTTGGATTCCTCGCGGAAATTTACGCTGTTGCAATCGCCGCTGGTGCCGTTGGACATGATGGCGACGAAAGGCGGATCTTGACGGTCCGCGCCGAGCAATTCCTGCACGCGATCGCAGAACGCACCGAAGTAATCCGCGGAGTAGGTGCGGCCGGGTACGCCGACGTAGTGCATGGAATAGTTGGCCAGCACCGCGATGGGCTTGCCGGCCGGCGTGCGCAAGGCCAGCACGGGTACCTCGGGATCAGTCGGGCCGGCGGGTTCGAGCAACTCGGGACTGCCTGGCCGCGGATTCATTTTCACGACGTCGTTGGTTCGGCCCCAAACGTCCTGGATCACCACGCCCGGTTTCATGCGCCAGCGGCGATTGAAGACGTGGCGCGGTTCACGACCGACGCCCCAGCCGATTTGCGCGGGCGCGAGGTTGGCAATGGCCTGCTGCACGGCGTCGGCCAGACGCAGCGTGACAAAGTGCTGATACTCAGGATCGGCATCGCTTTGAAAAACCGAGCAGCACGCGCCGCCGGAATGCGTGTGCGTGGCGGACATCAGCATGTTTTCCGTCGGCAGGCCGGTGCGCTCGTGAACCAGTTTTTTGGCAGCATCGAAAACTTCGCGGTAAATCATGCAACTGTCCACGACGACGATGGCGAGCCGGGTTTTGCCGTCATCCAGCACGAGGGCGCGGGCGTGCAATTGGTCGTGCGCGCTCGCGCCTTTGTGGTCGGTCATGTTGCCGTTGATCGAGACGCCCATCCACGGCGTGATGTTGGCGACCGCCGCGCCGGCGCGAAAGGGCGCTGAGGGTTGATTCGTTTGTGCAGGCATGGTTAAAGCGAAAAGCGTCAGCACGAGCAACGGTCGAATCGCGGTGCCATTCTGATTCATGTGGCCAACCATTTTCCAGCCGGCGGGATTTTGCAAGCCTTAGCCGGAACAATGCGGTTGGATTCTGACCTCGTCACTTGGCCGGGGGCGGCAGGATGCCGGCGCTACGGTGGCCGCGCACGCTGTCAGCGTGTGGGTTGCCGGAGCATCCGCGTTTCGGATGAGTTGAATTCTCTCCTTTCTCTGCCGGCGCGATTCGTGTTCATTGTGCGCCGTTTATGAGCAAGACTGCATTGTTGTTCGCCGGACAGGGAGCGCAAACCGTCGGCATGGGCGCGGATTTCGCCGCGGCGATTCCCGGCGCTAGAGCATGGTTCGACCGCGCGAACGCGGCGCTGGGTTACGACCTCGCTTCGGTTTGTTTTCATGGCCCCGACGCCGAGCTCACCAAGACCGAGAACGCGCAGCTAGGAATTTTTCTCGTGAGCTGGGTTGCCTTCGAGTTACTCAAGGAACGCGTGCCTTCGCTCCAGTTTGAAGCGACCGCTGGGCTTTCCCTCGGCGAATTCACGGCGCTCACGGCGGCGGGCGCAATGAGTTTCGAGGATGGGCTGCGCGTGGTGCGGCAACGCGGGAAGTTCATGCAGGAGGCGTGCGATGCCACGCAGGGCGGCATGGCGGCGGTCATCGGTTTGGACGAAGCGCCGACGCGCGAAGCCTGCGCGGAAGCCGGAGTGGTGCTGGCGAATCTGAACTGCCCCGGTCAGCTCGTGATTTCCGGCGCGGCGGATCGGATTGATAAAGCCTGCGAACTTGCGAAAGCGAAAGGTGCGCGCAAAGCGATCCCGCTGCCCGTTGCCGGCGCGTATCATTCGCCGCTCATGGCCAGCGCACAGCTGAAGCTGCAAGCCGAACTCGCGAAAGCAAGAATTTCTTCGCCGATCGTGCCGGTCATTTCCAACGTCAACGCACAGCCGCACACGACGACTGACCAGATCAGCGCGCGGCTCGTGGAACAGGTCACATCGTCGGTGCGCTGGGAGGAATCCATCCGTCACCTGTTGGCGCAAGGATTCACGCGCTTCATTGAACTTGGCCCGGGCACGGCGTTGAGCGGTTTCATGAAGCGCATTGATAAATCGGTGACGATGTTGAATGTCGCGGACATGGCAAGCCTCGAAGCCACAGTCAAAGTGTTATGTTGATCCGGCTTGGTTGGGTTTGTGACAACGGGATGCGGGTTGCCGCGTTCGGGCACGTGACGCCCCAGTTTTTTCGTTCCTTCGCGCCTATTACCAGTTAATCATTCGCCATGCCGACGCATGCCACCCCCAGCCAAAGCGCCGAAGATTATCTCGAACGCATCCATGAGCTGATCGAAGCCAAGGGGTATGCGCGCGTCGTGGACATTGCGTCGTCGCTCAAGGTGCGCCAGGCTTCAGTCACCACGATGGTCCAGAAGCTCGGGCGCGCGGGCTTCGTGAAGTACGAAAAATATCGCGGTTTGATCCTCACGGAGGAAGGCCGGGAAGTTGCGCGCAAAATCCAAAACCGCCACGCCACCCTCTCCCGTTTTTTTTCGTTGCTCGGGCTGGATGCGGAAACCCAGCGCGCCGACATCGAAGGCATCGAGCATCATCTCAGCCCGGCCACGCTCGAAATGCTGGCGGACCTCGCGGGCTTCTTTGAAGCGAATCCTGATTCGCTGAAAGCATTTCAGAAGTCGCGGAAGCGCGCCGCCAAGCGCTAAGGCCCAGTAGCGATCAGGTTGATCCCATGTCCGCTGACTGGAAAAATCTCCAAGTACTCGCCATCGAAGAGATCGAAGCCACGCTGGAGGAATTACCCGCGCCACTGCGCGAGCGAGCGAAGCAGTTGCCGGTAACGTTTGAGCCGATGCCGAATGCGGGCTTGATCGCCGACGGGATCGAAGCCGATTCGCTCGGGCTGTTCACCGGCGCGGAGTTCACCGAGGAGGGCCAGGTGCCAATACCGCCGCAAATAATTCTCTTTCTGGAAAACCTCTGGGACTTTGCGGAGCGGGACGAAGAAATCTTTCTCGACGAAGTCCACACCACCTACCTGCACGAACTCGGGCATTACCTCGGGCTGAACGAGGATGATTTGTTTGAGCGTGGACTGGAGTAGCGCGACCGTTCAAAGTGCGCGTTCCCAGCGCCAGATGCGGCCGTCCTCGGGATGTGTCACTTCACCCGCGAACCGGAAGCCGGCCTTGGTCAGGATGCGATTGGAGGCGTTTGGCTCGGGCAGCGTGTGCGCGCAAACCTCGCGAACTTCCGCGAACGTGAACGCATGTTCGACCAATGCCCGCGCCGCTTCCGTCGCCAGGCCGCGTCCGCGATACGCCGGGGCGATGCTGTAACCGATCTCCACCACGCCGGCGGCGTCGGGCGGGCCCTTGCAACCGCCGATGCCAACCACCGCCCGGTCGGCGCGGTGGACGAACAGAAATGGGGCCCACCACTGCGCGTCGGCTTCAGCGCCAGCGAGCTTGGCGGCCGCGAAATCCAGCGCGCCGGGGAACTCGATGAAGTCCTCCGCCACGCGCAGGCCGAAGGTGGCTTCAAACGCCTCATGACTTTCCATCAGGCGGCGCAGATGCGCTAGCGTGCAGCGGAGCAAGGTGAGATGGTCGGTGTCCATCGCGCTAGGTGCAAGTGACGAAGCCGACTTTCCGAATGCGCTTCACATCGTAAGCGTAGACTCGGACGTGACTCAGCTTCACCTTCTCCGTTGCGGCCGACACAACCTCCCACCTATAAGCAATGATCCACACAAGTTCTTTGCCCTGTGGCACGCAATAAGCGCAGACGGGCACAGACGCCAGACGGGATGATTCCTTCGATGCAGCCTTCAAGCATTTCGCGAGCGAAGTCGCATCCAGTTTGAGTGCTTCGGCCTTCTGGAGCAGCGCCGCTTCAAATTCTTTGGCGGTCAGTTTCCAATCCTCAGTGGTGAGTGATCTGAATTGGGCAACTTCCGGGCGCTTTGCGAACTTCGACCACAGAAAGCGGTTGGCTTCTTCTTCTTTTCGCGGCAGCTCTTCCTCCAACCTGGCCACCAAAACCGCTTGTGTCTGCGACAACAAGTCTGCCGGCAAACAAGCCATTGAACTCGCGATGAACAACGCTCCGACAAAAAGAATGCGCTTAAGGTTAGCTTTCACGGAAACAACCCCCGCACGCGCTTCGCCTCCTGCACGCGCTTTACGCCGACGCTCAACGCGGCGAGTCGCATGGGGATCTTTTGTTTTCGGCTCAAGGCGAGGATTTGCGTGTAGGAACTTTCCAAGATGCGGAACAATTTGTCCGTGATCTCGGTTTCGCCCCAGAAAAAGCTCTGTAGGTCCTGCACCCACTCGAAATAGCTCACCACCACGCCGCCGGCGTTGCAGAGCACGTCCGGAATCACAAAAATTTCCGGCCGCTCGCGGATGATGGCGTCCGCTTCTGGCGTGGTCGGGCCATTGGCGGCTTCGGCGAGAATGCGGCACTGAATTTTACCGGCGTTGGCGGCCGTGATCTGCCGTTCCATCGCCGCGGGCACAAGAATGTCGCACGGGAGCAGCAAGAGCTGTTCGTTAGAAATGGGCTCGGCGGCGGGAAATCCGCGGACGGATTTGGTTTCGGCGACATGTTTTTCCAATGCGAACAAATCAAGCCCGTCGCGATTGTATATGCCGCCGTTGACGTCACTAACGGCGATGATTTTCGCGCCATAGCGCGCGAGCGAAAGTGCGGCAATGGAGCCGACGTTACCGTAACCTTGCACCACGGCGGTGCATTTGCTGACGTCGAGCCCGATCGTGTCGGTGGCGCGGTTGACGAGATACGCCACGCCGCGGCCTGTCGCCTCGCGGCGGCCAAGCGAGCCGCCGATGCTGACGGGTTTGCCCGTAACGATGCTGGGTACGGCGTGGCCTTCGTGCATGGAATAGGTGTCCATCATCCACGCCATCGTCTGTTCGTTTGTGCCCAGGTCGGGCGCCATCACGTCAATCTGCGGGCCGATGAACGGAATCATTTCCTGCGTATAGCGACGGGTGAGCCGTTGGAGTTCGCCGGTGGACATTTTGGTGGGATCGCAGGTGATGCCGCCCTTCGCACCGCCATACGGCAGGCCGGTGAGCGCGCATTTCCAACTCATCCACATGGCCAGCGCGGCAACTTCCCCCATGGTGACGTCGGGATGATAACGCAGACCGCCCTTGGTGGGCCCGAGTGTCAGGTGATGCTGCACGCGGTAGCCGGAATAGACCTTGATGGAGCCGTCGTCATGACGCACGGGGAGGGCCACGGTCATGGCGCGCTTGGGAAATTTGAGCCGCTCCCGGTCGGCGACGGGGATTTCGAGGTGGTCGGCAACGGAGTCAAATTGCTGGCAGGCCATGCGGAAAGTGGGACTATCGTAAATTTCCATGAACCGACCATAGGAAAACAGCCGCCGGGTGAATAGTGAATTTTGGGAGGGCGGGGATGGGCGAATGGCGAATGACGGAGCACGAATGACGAAAGAGCGCCGCCGTCCGAATATCGAAGTAGTTGCAAGCGCGAGACGAGCCAAGTCCGCTAGTATTCACGCCCGCAGCCGGGATGCGTGGACTCGGCGGTCCGCGCTCTTGCGACCGGTGTTCCGCTGCAGGCGAAAGCTAATCAGCCGAAATAGGTTCAGAATTTTTCGAACCAAACCCCGCCCCCGTGCGTTTCACTCTTGAACCGCGACTTGTTTCGCGGGTCAAAGAGATCGAACTGACGCCGACCATGGCCCGCATTCTGAACCAACTGCTGCCCGGCCTCTTCACGCCCACCGATGAGCAACTGCACTGGCGCGGGCAGCAGCAGGATGACGCCGCCGCCTATGGCGAACTGGCGCTGCGCTGGGAACAACCGATCCGCCGGTTGTGCGAGCGGATGACAAACGATCCGCATCGGGCCGAGGACCTGGCACAGGAAGTATTTACGCGCGTTTTCACGGGGCGGCTGGCGCTTCAGCCCAATGCCAGATTCTCCACCTGGCTCTGGCGGGTTGCTTTGAACCTCTGCTACGACGAATTGCGCCGCCGGCAGCGGCGCGCGGAGTTTTCACTGGACGAACTGGTGGAAGACGATTCCGTCAGCCTGACGGGAGAGGAGCCTTCGCCCGCCGCGCGGTTGGAGGAGCGCGAACGCGGCGACTTCGTCCGCGCCGCGTTGCAACGGCTGCCGGAGCATTATCGTGCCGTGGTCGTGCTGCGGCATTACGAGGGCCTGAAGTTCCGCCAGATCGCCGACGTGCTCGAGATTCCCGAGGGCACGGTGAAGTCGCGCATGTCCGAAGCTTTGGATCATCTGGCGGTGCTGCTGAAAGAATTTTCCCCGCCGGTGGGCAACGTCCCGAAACCGAAACCGAACCTTTGCGTATGAAACATCCCAACCGAGAAGAATGGATGTCGTATCTCTACGACGAACTGGAAATCGAGCCACGCCGGCAGTTGGAACGCCATCTTGGCCAATGCGACGAATGCCGCGCCAGCGTCGCCGGGTGGCGGCGCACCGCGCGCCAGTTGGATGTTTTCAAGATCACGGCCCCGCGCCGCCTCGCGCCTGCCTGGCAGCCGTTGACCCGCTGGGCGATGGTCGCCGCACTCGCGGCGGCGGTATTGCTGGGGGGCGTTGGTTTGGGCCGCGTGACCGGGGTTTCGCGCGCCGAACTCGAAGCCGCGCGCCGCGAAGCCGCTGCCCAGGCCACCGCCGCCAGTCGCGCCGAGGCGCAGCAGTTGCTCACGCAATTCGCCGCGACGTTGAACGCGCGCCTCAACACGCTCGAAACCCAGCAAACCCGCGATTACGCCTCGTTGCGCAAGGAACTGGAAACCGTCGCCGTGCTGACCGAGGCGAGTTTCCGGCAGACCGAGAACCGGATTGGCCAACTGGCCAACAACACCCCCGTGCCTGCGTCCCAACCGATTCCCTGATTCAATCCTCCATCCACCCGATCGCTGATTATGAAAACAACCATCCTGCTCTCACCAGTGTTCCTGACGATTCTCTGCGTTGGCCCGGTTCTGGCCGCCACCCGTTCTTCAGATCCTCAGGAGCTTGAAGTGGCCATCGAAGTCCAGGCCCAAGCCGCAGCGGACGCAACCGATGCGGCCACCGCGGACGCGCACCGCCAGGTGGAGCGCAGTCTCAGGACAGTCGAACGCCAGTTGCGGCTGGCACAGAACCAGGCCGGCCAGGCCATCGCCGTCGCCGGGCCGACGATCAAACGCGCGTTCGGCGCCAGCATTGTCAACACGCCCGAACCGCCGCTGGTGGTGGCCACTTCCAAGCTCGATACCACGGCCCTCGCCGAGTTGCGGGAGGATCTCAATGTGATGTCCAAGCTGGTGAATGACGCCGTGGCCGGCGAACGCGAGGAAACCCCGGGGCACAGCGCCATGGGCATCATCGTCAAATGGCTGCCCGGCGCCAGCGCCAACAACAACCTCTATGTCGAGGGAACGGGCGCGATTATTCAAGCGGCGGTACGTTTCCCCCTCGCGCCGGTCAAGCAGGAGGCCGCCGCGCCCGCGGAAGAAAAGCCCAAGAATTCCGCGTGGGAATCCGCGCGCCGCGAACTTTACGGCGGCAAGCAGGATGAAGAAGCGGAACTCGTTTTCCCGCCGGAGAAACGCGAGGAATACAGCGCCGACCGGGTCGAGGAATTGAAGAAAGTTCTTCTCAAGGCGCTTGCCAATGCCAGCAACTTCCGCCGGCTCGGCGAGCAGGAGACGATTACCGTGGTGGTGCGCAACCGGGCCCTGAACCGTTCTGAGTTCGTGATGTTCCAGGCCAGTGACGCCCACGGCCGCGTGCGCCGGAGCAATTCCGATGACGATTCCACCATGACCATCCGCGTGAAGAAGGCGGACGCCGAAGCGCTTGCTGCCGGGAAGATCAAGGAGGAGGATTTTGCGAAGCGCGCCCAGGTGGCGATTTACTGAGGGACAGCCAACCTCGGGTCAGAAGGGTCGGTTGCTTCGGCAGCCGGCCCTTTTTCGTGCCTTTGCCGCAGTTTGAATGGGGCCAGTGCATAGTTCACTTGCACACCGCGGCATTCTCAGCTAATCCCTTTGCAAATCCAAAGGGCAACCACATCGAAAATGAAAGACGAACCATTTCTTCCCTTGCCGCGAAAAGGCAGCATACACGCTATTGACGATACTCGACGCAAATTCGTGATCGAAGACGAGATTACGTGCAAACACAGAGTCAAAGAAAGGGAGACGAAAAAGCTAATTTGCTTTCAAAGGATACGCTTCGAAGATAACAGCGAAGTTCAATACCGCTTCACCTATTACATGAAAGGAGTGAAACCTGGAGCCAAGGGACAGTGGGTGTTTGGGCAGTATTCACTAATGATTCCTGCCAAGCAACTGGCATTCTTGTTGGACCAAGCGCGGAAACGGAAATGGGAAGGCGTGTAATCCGCTCCGTTGATATCAAGGTGGTGATCTCTTGGTGCCTTTGCCAAACTATTTCATCGGGCTAGACTGCGCGCGATGTCCGACACGCTGGTCGTCAACGAAATCTACCTGAGCCTCCAGGGCGAAAGCACCTTCGCCGGGCTGCCGTGCGTGTTCGTCCGGCTCACCGCCTGCAATTTGCGCTGCTCGTATTGCGACACGGCGTACGCGTTTACGGAAGGAAAGAAGCGTGAACTTGCAGAAGTGCTCACGGAAGTAAAACGATTGGCCGCGCCGTTTCGTAACAACCCTCTCTCGCTCTCATTAGCACCGGGCTTTAGCCCGGTGTCCACGCGAGTCCAGGTAAAAGCCGTTTCAACGGCTTCTCGCTCGGGACAAACCGCTGAAGCGGTTGAAATCCACCCCGCGTCGATCACCGGGCTAAAGCCCGGTGCTAATCAGAATTCGCTTCCCCTCGTCGAACTTACCGGCGGCGAACCGCTGCTCCAAAAAAACGCACTGCCGTTGATGCAGCAACTTTGCGACGACGGCTTCACCGTGCTAATCGAAACCAGCGGTGCGCTGGACATCGCGTCGGTTGATGCTCGCGTGCGCCGCATCATGGATCTGAAATGCCCCAGCAGCGGCGAAGTGGAACGCAACCGCGTGGAAAACATTCCACTCCTCAAGGCGACCGACGAAATCAAATTCGTCATCGGCACGGTTGAAGATTACGAGTGGGCGAAGCTACAAATCGCCACGCACAAACTCGACGCGATCTGTCCGCTCCTGATGTCGTGGGTGCATCCTTTGCGGCCGGAGCAGCAGGACAAATCGCTCAAGCGCGTCCCCGCCGGGCAGACGCCCATCGCGCGGCAGGCGCTGGTCGAGCGGATCATTGCTGACGCGCTGCCCGTGCGCTTTCAGGCGCAGCTTCACAAAATCATCTGGCCACCGGAAGAGCGGGGAGTTTGATGCGCAGGACACAAAAGATTCTCGGCCTGCTCCGCGACTATGAATCGCGCAACGTGACGTTCCTCGATCCGGCGGGCGATTGGCCCATCGTCTGGGAGCGCGCCAAAGGCGTTCACGTCTGGGATGCGGAAGGGAAGAAGTATCTCGACCTGACCGCCGCCTTCGGTGTCGCCGCGGCAGGTCACGCCAATCCGCGCGTCGTGTTAGCGGGCCAGCGGCAGATGGACCGGCTGCTGCACGCGATGGGCGACGTGCATCCGCATGCGCTCAAGGCCGAACTGGCGCGCGAGTTGAGCCGGCTCACGTTCGAGCGCTGGTTACACAACGCGCAACACGCAACACACCTTGCGGGCAAGACGATCTTCTGCAACTCCGGCTTCGAAGCTGTCGAGGCTGCCCTCAAGACCGCGCTGCTTGCGACGGGTCGGCGCGGCCTCATCGCTTTCGCCGGAGCGTATCACGGGCTCGGCTACGGCGCGCTCAACGCCACCCATCGCGATCATTTTCGCGGACCGTTTCGCTCGCAGTTGCGCGAGTTTGGGCGCTTTGTTCCTTTTCCTGCCGGATCAAGCAGCCGCGGACCTGAATCCGCTCAAATCAAACCCGGGAAAGCGAACGAGCCGACGTATGCCGGCTGCCGCGAAGTTGAGCAGCGCATCCGCTCGCTCTTCCGCCACGAAAAGATCGGCGCGATTCTCGTCGAGCCGGTCCAGGCACGGGGCGGCATCAACATTCCGCCGCTGGAGTTTCTCCCGCTGCTCCGCGAGATGTGCGACGAACACGGCGCGCTGCTGATTCTCGACGAAATTTACACGGGCTTCGGTCGCACGGGGAAGTGGTTCGCTTGCGAGCACAGCGGCGTGGTGCCGGATATAATCTGCCTCGGCAAGGCGCTCGCCGGCGGCTTCCCGCTCTCCGTGTGCGTCGGGCGCACCGATGTGATGGACGCCGCGTGGCCTGCCTCACAAGGCGAGGCGATTCACACCAGCACTTTCCTCGGCCATCCCGTCGGTTGCGCAATGGCCCTGGCGCAAATCGCGGAAATCCGCCGGCTGAAACTCCTCGAACGGAGCGCCCGATTGGGCGAATTGCTGCTGGCTGAACTGGCAAAATTTCTCCCCCCTCCCTCGACGCTGCGCTTTTCCAGTCGCGGCCTCGGTCTGATGGTTGGTTTGGAATTGCGGCGCGCGGATGGCTCACCGGCTGCCGCCGAATCCCTCGCTGCGATCAAAGCGCTGTTGGCGCGTGGCTTCATCCTCTTGCCGGAAGGCGAACACGGAAATGTGATCAGTTTCACGCCACCGTTGACGATTTCGGAGGCGCAACTCAAGCGAACCGTGCGCGAACTCGCCGAGGTGTTGCGATGAAACTCTCCGAAATGCGTCGCTGGCTGGATGAGCGGCATATCCAACTGACGAAGTCGCTCGGGCAAAATTTTTTGCACGATGCACATCAACTTGAGCGCATCGTGACGGCGGCGGAATTGACGAAGGTGGACAAAGTATTGGAAATCGGTCCGGGCTTGGGACCGTTGACGGAGCTGTTGCTGGCGCAGGCGGGTGAGGTCTTGGCGATCGAGAAGGATGCGCGGTTGGTGGAGGTGTTGCGCGAACGGTTCGGCGTAGGACAGGCGTCGCACCTGTCTCCATCTCCCAAAACGTTAGAGACAGGCGCGACGCCTGTCCTACAATTGCTCCACGACGACGCGCTGGAATTTATCAAGCACGAGCGACGCGACTGGAGCGATTGGAAACTCGTTGCGAATCTACCTTACTCGGTGGCTTCACCGATTCTCGTCGAACTGGCGCAGTCACCGAAACGGCCGGAACGGATGGTCGTGACGCTGCAATTGGAAGTCGCACAACGCTTGATGGCGGCGGCGGACGACGATGACTACGGCGTGCTGACGTTACTGGTGCAACTGGACTACGAACCGCGCGGCTGGTTCAAGATTCCATCCGGCTGTTTTTTCCCCACGCCGGACGTGGACTCGGCGTGCGTTACGCTCGTCCGACGGGCGCAACCACTATTGCCCGACGATCATCGCGCCGCGTTCATAAAGATCGTGAAGCGCGCGTTTTCCCAGCGGCGAAAGATGATGCTGAAGCTGCTCAAGTCGGAATGGCCGTTGGAGAAATTACAAGCGGCGTTGGCGGCTCTGAACATTTCGCCCCAAGAGCGGGCGGAAAAACTGTCGCTTGAGCAATTCGTAAAGCTCACAGATTATCTTTGCGTGCCATCATGAATGAAATTGGCACCAAGAAATGGCTCGCCCGCTGGCTATGGGCAGCCAGCATCGGCGGATTGATGGTCGGGTTAGGGACGACCGACGAAAGCGTTGGGATTTATTCCTTCCTTGATGTCGTGATTATTTTCGTAAGTACTCTCGCAGCGATGTTGCTCTTTGGACTGGTCGAGCGAATCATTTCGGCTCTCGTTCGTGCGCTTCAAAAGGTCGGTGGCAAACCAGGGTCGTCTTTGATAATGGAACGGATGACCTTCTTTCGATACGCAGGGTTGTTCTTCAGCTTTGTCGGCCTAGGAACACTGACCAGCACACTTTGGCGAGAGCCAAAACCGCTTTGGTTGGGACTGGGATTGCTCGGGGGAGGACTGGGGTTACTCCTTGGTCTGTGGTTTCGCGAGAAACTATTTGTTCGAAACACATCTGCCTGAATGACTCAAGAAATCTTCGACATCGTTAACGACCGCGACGAAGTGATCGGCAGCGCGCCGCGCAGCGAGGTGCATGCGTGCGGGCTGTTACATCGCGCGGTGCATGTGCTGGTGTTTAACGCGCGCGGCGAAGTTTTTCTTCAGAAGCGTTCAATGAAGAAGGATCGCCAGCCGGGCGTCTGGGATTCGTCGTCGTCCGGCCACGTGAATTCCGGCGAGGATTACGACGCGTCTGCCGTGCGCGAGTTGTGCGAGGAAATTGGTCTGGCCGTGGCGCAAACTCCGCAGCGGCTTTTTAAGATTGATGCCTGCGAAGAAACGGACGCCGAGTTCGTCTGGGTTTACCGTTGCGCGAGCGAAGGGCCGTTCACATTGCACCCGGATGAGATTGATGCGGGCGGCTGGTTTGCGCCGGCGGAAATTTCACGGTGGATCAAGGAGCGCCCGCAGGATTTTGCCACTGCGTTCGTATTCATCTGGCACAAGCTCGCCGGATGACGGGAGCGCCGATCTCCCATCCGGCGCGTTGCCGAAGCTTATCGGAAGGCGCCGTTCCGGAGATCGTCCCCCCTTTCAACGAACTACGGAATCCGCCGGTCGCTCCAGGAGGTGGAGCAGGTTACCTTCAAGGTCCTGAAAAAACAGCACGCGTCCGCCGCCGGCGGCCGGCTTGATCGAGTCCGGGAACTTTACCCCGCGGGCTTCGAGTTCCTGCCGCGCCGCGTCCAGGGAATCCACCCGCAGCGCCAGGTGCCGCCAACCGGCGAGGCCGTTGTCGGCGGTGGTGGAGCTTGCCCCCGTCGCGAGATAGATTTCGAGCATCAGGGACGAGCCCGTCAAGCGGACGAAGAAGGGCGGCTCCGCGCCAGCCGGAGCAAGGCACTCCGCGCCGAGCATGGCCAGGTACCAATCACGCAAGGCGGCCGGATCGCGCGCGGGGAGCCCCACGTGCTCGATGGAGAAGTGCATGCGTCAAGGTTTAGCCGACCGCCCCGCGCCGCGCACGAAAATTCACCCGGGTTGCGCGTTGCTTGACGGTGCCGCCACCGTCCGCTAGGTTGCGCGACCGTTGAATTATCTGACTATGCAAAACACTTTCATTCCGTATCCGACCGTCATCGAGCAGACCGCGCGCGGCAAGGAGACGTACGACATTTTCTCCCGCCTGCTGGTGGATCGGGTGGTTTTCCTGGGGACGCCCGTGGATGACGCGATTGCAAACATCATCATTGCGCAGTTGCTGTTCCTCCAGATGTCGGACGCGAAGAAGGATGTGCATCTCTACATCAATTCGCCGGGCGGCAGCGTGACCGCGGGACTGGCGATTTTCGATACCATCCAGTACATGACCTGCGACGTGAACACGTACTGCATCGGCCAGGCGGCCAGCATGGGTGCGGTGTTGCTCGCGGCGGGGACGAAGGGCAAACGTTATGCGCTGCCCAATGCGCGCATCATGATCCACCAACCCTGGGGCGGCGTGCAGGGCCAGGCCAGCGACATCAGCATTCAGGCCAAGGAAATTCTACGCCTCAAGGATCGCCTGAACGAAATTCTCGCCAAAGCCTGCGGCAAATCCGTCGAAGCCATCGGCAAAGACACGGACCGTGACAATTTCATGTCCGCCGAAGAGGCAAAAAACTACGGCTTGGTGGACCACGTTGTCCAATCGCGGAAGGAAATCGTCGGCGCGGAGAAAACTCCAGGGCTCGTCTAACGGCCGCCGCTCGTCCGTACGGTCTGAAATTTCAAATTTGAAATTCTGAATGGCCCGCCCCACCAATCTCAGCATGTGCAGCTTCTGCGGCAAGTCGCTCGCGGAAGTGCGCAAGTTGATTCCCGGACCCGGGGTCTATATTTGCGACAACTGCGTCATCCTTTGCAAAAACGTTCTGGATCGCGAACTCCAGCTAGCCGAGCAGAAACGTCACGTGCGTTTTACCGTGCCGAAGCCGTCCCAGATCAAGCGGCGACTCGACCTGCACTGCATCGGCCAGGAGCCGGCCAAGAAGACGCTGGCCGTGGCGGTGCATAATCATTACAAGCGCATTCAGCAAGACGCACCGCCAGAAGGCGAGGAAGGTTCAAAGCCCGCCGGCCCGCACGCCGATGTCGAAATCGAAAAGAGCAACATCCTGATGATTGGCCCCACGGGCTCGGGCAAAACGCTCCTCGCACGCACACTGGCGAAGATTCTCGATGTGCCGTTCGCCATCGCCGATGCCACCACGATCACCGAAGCCGGCTATGTGGGCGAGGACGTGGAGAACATCATTCTGCGCCTGCTGCAAAACGCCGACTACGACGTGAAGCGCGCCCAGCGCGGCATCATTTACATTGATGAGATTGACAAGATTTCCCGCAAGTCCGACAGCGCCTCGATCACTCGCGACGTTTCCGGCGAAGGTGTGCAGCAGGCGTTGCTGAAAATTCTCGAAGGCACGGTCTGCAACGTTCCGCCCCAGGGCGGACGCAAACACCCGCAGCAGGAATACATCCGGGTGGACACGACGAACATCCTGTTCATCTGCGGCGGCGCGTTTGTCGGGCTTGAGAAAGTCATCCAACGCCGGTTGGGACGGCACACGATGGGTTTCGCCGCCGCGGGCGAGCCACTCAAAGACGCGCACCTGTTGCGCGATGAAGTGTTGCCGCGCGTCGAGCCGGAGGATTTGCTGAACTACGGCTTCATTCCGGAATTCATCGGTCGCCTGCCGATCGTGACCACGCTGGCGGAACTGACCGAGGAGCAGTTGGTTTCCATTCTCACCGATCCCAAGAACGCGTTGACCAAGCAATACGCCAAGTTGCTGGCGATGGAGGGCGTGGAGTTGGAATTCTCCGCCGACGCGCTGCGCGAACTCGCGGCGCAGGCGCTCAAGAAGGGCACGGGCGCGCGGGCGTTGCGCGGTTTGATCGAGAAGCTGATGCTCGACTTGATGTACGAAGCGCCCGGCAGCACCGATCTCCAAGCCATCACGATCACGCGTTCCGTTGTACTCGGCGAGAGCAAGCCGATTGTGAAGCGGAAAGAAGATCAGAAGGCGGCGTAAAACGCCGCCCGTCTCTTTCAGGGCAATATGAAAGTGTTTCGACTTCTGGGACTCGGGTTAATCCTGCTAACCTTTGCCAGTTGTTGCCAGACGCGGAAGGATGGTGATCCGTTTTGAGTACGCCAACTCGTGACCGCAACGATGGAGCCGATCTCTCGGATGGGTCTCTTCAGCAGCGGAGCAGTTGATTTGTTCTACTGCTCCGCTTCGTTTCGGTCCAAACACTGCCGTTTTCCCGAGGACTTTGCTGAACTGACGGAGTACGTCCGCCAATCCAACGGTTATCTGGTGCTTGGCCAGTATGAACGAGTGAATTTGAAATTGTTACCGGCCGATGGACTTGAGATTCAGTACGTGCGCGTTGGCCAAACGAATGAGATGAAGCTCACCTTGTGCGGTCCCGAGGAGAACAAGTAACGCGGCGGCTTATTCAGACGGCCTAGATTCTCATATCCCGATATCTTCATTCCACAATTCCGGCCGCGCGGCGATGAAATCGCGCATGAGTTGAATGCAAGTCGCGTCGTTCAGAACTTCCACCTGAACCCCTTGCGAGCGGACGTAAGTCTCTGGGCCTTGAAACGTCACGTTTTCACCCACGACAATACGCGGGATTTTGTAGAGCAACGCCGCGCCGCTGCACATCGGGCACGGCGAAAGCGTGGAGTACAGCGTGCAGCGTGCATACACTGAAGCCTTTTGCCGCCCGGCGTTTTCGAGGCAGTTCATCTCGGCGTGATGAATCACGCTGCCGTGCTGAACGCGCTGGTTGTGGCCGCGCCCGATGATTTTGCCGTCGAGCGCGAGCACCGAGCCGATGGGAATACCGCCCGCCGCGAGGCCTTTTCGGGCTTCCTCGAGAGCGGCTTGGAGGAATGGGTCCATGAAGTGATTGAAGCAGGGCGACGATGACCGGGCAAGCGGGGACCGCGCCAGTTTTTCCTTGAATGTCTGCCGCCTTCCGCGTGAGTTGTGCGGGACACGATGAATCAGCCATCCGCCAAGCTCTCCCCCGCCAGCGTCCTGACCACGGAAAGTCCGCTGCGCGATCTGGAGGTGGTCATCCGTTCGCGCACGCCGCTCATCGCCGTCGAGAGCAATGAAGAGCCGCAAATCGTCAGCCTCGTGCGACAGATCGGCGCGAAACGCCAGTTGCGCGTCCTGCGCTGGACCGTCACCGAGGGCTTGCAGGCCTTTAACCCGGCTGACCAGCCGGCGCAGTCCGTCCTCAAGTCAATCGAAGTGCTGAGCTACATGAAGACGGCGTCGTCAAACACGCTGTACGTGCTGCTGGACTTTCATCCGTACCTGGCCGACGCAGTTCACGTCCGGCATCTCAAGGATTTCGCGCTCACCTATCCGCGGCATTATTCCACGGCGGTCCTGGTGGGTTACGCGGTGCAAGTGCCGGAGGAATTGCGGCCGTTCACCGGGCACTTCCGGCTGCCGCTGCCGTCGCTGGACGAATTGCGGCGGATCGTTTTCGACACCGCGGCGGATTGGGGCGCGCAACATGGCCGTCAAGAAGTGCAGACGACGAACAAAGCGCTGGAACTGCTCGTGCGGAATCTCGGCGGCCTTACCGCCACGGACGCGCGGCGGCTCGCGCTCAAGGCGATTGACGACGACGGCGCGATCAGCGAGTCCGACATGCCGGAGGTCATGCGCGCCAAGTACGAACTGCTCGGCCGCGATTCGCCGCTGTCGTTCGAGTACGAGACGGCGAAGTTTTCCGAGATCGGCGGCATGACGCGGCTGCGTCAGTGGCTCGAAGTGCGGAAAAGTTTCTTTGTGGATGGCGCGATGGCGCATCTCGATCCGCCGCGGGGCGTTTTGCTATTGGGCGTGCAAGGCTGCGGCAAAAGCCTGGCCGCCAAGGCCGCGGCGGGGATCTTCGGCGTGCCGTTGCTGCGACTCGATTTCGGCGTGCTCTACAACAAGTATTACGGTGAGACGGAGCGCAACCTCCGCAAAGCGCTCGAAACCGCCGAGGTCGTGTCGCCCTGCGTGCTGTGGATGGATGAAATCGAGAAAGGCCTGTCCGTGAGCGACGATGACGACGGCTTGTCCCGGCGTATCCTCGGCGCGCTGCTCACCTGGATGTCCGAGCGCCGCAAACCGGTGTTCGTGGTTGCGACCGCGAACGACATCACGCGCCTGCCGCCCGAAATGGTGCGCAAGGGGCGTTTCGACGAAATCTTCTTCGTGGACCTGCCGTCACCGGCCAACCGGCAAAACATTTTGGAAATTCACTTGCGCAAGCGCTGTCTCGATCCGGCGCAGTTCGATCTACAGGTGCTGACCGAGGCCACCGCCGGCTTCTCCGGCTCGGAGATCGAACAGGCGATTGTGTCCGCGATGTACACCGCGCACGCGCAAGGGCAGACGCTGGCGCAAACAGCTCTGCTCGGTGAAATTCAGCAGACGCGCTCCTTGTCAGTCGTCATGGCGGAACAGGTGACGGCGCTGCGCGAGTGGGCCGCGGGCCGCACGGTCCCGTGCGATTGAGTTTTCCCGTCCGGGTCAAGGTGCGACTTCCCACACTGCTCGCAACACCTTGTACAATTCCGGGTCGTGCTGTTTCAACTCGGCCCGGACGAATGGATAAAAATCATTCGTTCCGAAAAACGCCTCGGTGGCCTCGGCGAAATATTCCTTCACATTGTTCAGCGCGTAATGCTTCTCCATGCGTCCGTTGAAGCGGAGCACGGAAGCGTACTTGCCCGCGGCCTTCGCGTTTTCGTAGCAGCGTTTGAGTTCGGGATGATCTTCGCCCAAAAAAAGCTTGTGGTATCCGTGCGCCAGTTCATGGAGCACCATCCACGGCTGTTCCCGCGTCCAGGTGAGGAAGGTTTCGGGATTGGCGAGTTCAACTCCGCCGGTCTTCTCCGGATTCACGCCGTGGGTGCTCAACCACTCGCGCGACTCGTGGTAGCACATGCAGGGAAACTGTTTGCTCGACCGCTCGACCCAGATCGGAATCTGCCGCAGCTTCGCGAGCGGGCCGGCGGGCACGGCGCGGGTGATCTGGTAGAGCTGCGTACCCAGCAGCTTGAGCGTGCGGTCGCTGAGATTGGTTTCGCCCAGCAACCGCTCGTGGACGAGAATGCGCCAGCCTTCGATGCGCTGTTCGCGGTAGGCGGAGGTTGGGTCGAACTTGGACGCCGGGTAGGCCGGGCTTTCCTCCGCGCGGACGCCAACCATTGAACCCGCGACAAGCCAGCTCGCGAGCAGCAGCCGGCGGGCAAGGGCGCCAGCGCCCTTCACGTGGCCCGGGCCGCCCGCATAAGAATTCCCCACGCTGCTCACACGGCCGCCGCGATCAGATCGCCCACTTCGCGTGTTCCGTAACCCATTTTACCGGCGGCGAGCGATTGGATCTTCGTGTTGATGATCTTCACCACCGCCGCTTCGATGGCTTGCGCCGCCTGCGTTTCGCCGAGGAAGTCGAGCATCATGCCGGCGGCGTTGATGGCGGCGATGGGATTGATGACGTTTTGGCCGGTGTATTTCGGCGCGCTGCCGCCCATCGGCTCGAACATGCTCGTGCCTTCGGGGTTGATATTGCCGCCCGCCGCGACACCGAGGCCGCCCTGGATCATCGCCGCGATGTCCGTGATGATGTCGCCGAACATGTTGTCGGTGACGATGACATCGAACCACTCCGGGTTCTTCACGAACCACATGCAGGTGGCGTCCACGTGGGCGTAGTCGCGCTTCACGGTGGGATAGCTGCCGCCGAGTTCCTCGAACGCCCGCCACCACAAATCGAACGCGTAGGTGAGCACGTTGGTCTTACCGCAGAGCGTGAGTTGCGTCGTCTTGCCGGCGGAAACGTCCTCCGGTTTCAGTCCTTTCCACGGCTTGCCTGCGCGCTGTTTCTTCGCAAGTTCAAAAGCGTATTTCAGACAGCGCTCGACCCCGCGGCGCGTGTTGACGGATTCCTGGAGCGCCACCTCGTTTGGCGTGCCTTTGAACAGGAAGCCGCCCGCGCCCGTGTAAAGCCCCTCGTTATTCTCGCGGACCACGACAAAGTCCACATGCTCCGGCCCCTTGTCCTTGAGCGGGCAATCTTGCGCGCGATAAAGCTTCACCGGGCGGAGATTGATGTACTGTTCCAGCTCAAAGCGCAGGCGCAGGAGGATGCCTTTTTCCAGAATGCCAGGTTTCACCTGCGGATGCCCCACGGCGCCTAGGAAGATCGCCTTGAACTGGCGGAGTTCGCCCACCGCGCTGTCCGGCAACACTTCGCCGGTCTTGAGGTAGCGCTCGCCGCCGAAATCGTAGGGATGCCAGTTGACCTTGAAGCCAAATTTTTGGGCGGCGGCGGCGGCCACCTTGACACCCTCGGCAGCTACTTCCGGTCCGGTTCCGTCCCCGCCGATCAGCGCGATATCGTATGTTTTCATGTGCGTGCAGCGTAGAAATCCACGCTGGCGGCGGCAAATGAATTCGCAACCGACCGGGCGTGCCACTCTGCGCGCGCCGCTTCCGGATCAAAACGGTGGCGCAAACCTGCGCCTTCGTTGCGAAATTTGGCGTGCGCGGAGCAACGCACCGCACTTCCGGGAATTAGATCGCTGCCGCAATGGCATCGCCCATTTCGCGCGTACCTACTTTGCGCGTTCCCGCATCGCCCGCCTGGTAAATGTCGCCCGTGCGGCAGCCCGCGGCGATCGTTTCGGCCACGGCGTTTTCGATCCCGGCTCCGGCTTCCGCCAGACCGAGGCTGTGCCGCAGCAGCAACGCCGCGGAGAGAATCTGCGCAATGGGATTAGCCAGGTTTTTGCCGGCGATGTCCGGCGCGGTGCCGCCCGCCGGTTCGTAGAGGCCAAAGGTTTTCCCTCCGCTGGTGTTACCGAGGCTCGCGCTGGGCAACAGGCCCAACGAACCGCCCAGCGCCGCCGCTTCGTCGCTGAGGATGTCGCCAAAGGTGTTTTCGCAGAGCATCACGTCGAACTGCCCCGGGCGCAGCACGAGTTGCATCGCACCGTTGTCCACGAACATGTGTTCCAGCGCCACGTCGGGATATTGTTTGCCGAGATTCGTCACGACCTCACGCCAGAGCACGCCGTTTTCGAGCACGTTCGCCTTGTCAATGCTCGTCACTTTTTTGCGCCGTTGCCGGGCCACTTGAAACGCTACGTGCGCGATGCGCTCAATCTCCGGACTGGTGATGACCATCGTGTCCACGGCCTTGCGATACTTGCGCGGCTCGGGCGAGGTCTCGTGCAACTCGACGATTTCCTCCGTGTGTTTCGGGCCGAAATAAAGACCCGCCGTCAACTCGCGCACGATCAGCACGTCAATGCCGTCGGCAATCCGCTCGGGCCGTAGCGGACAGATGCCGGTCAATTCCTTGAGCAACTTCACGGGGCGCAAGTTGGCGTACAAGCCGAACTCTTTCCGCAGGCGCAGCAGCGCGGCGCGCTCGGGACGTTGCTCCTTGGGAATCGTCGGATCGCGTTCCGGCAGGCCCACCGAGCCAAACAGGATTGCGTCCGAGCGCCGGCAGACGTTAAGGGTGATGTCGGGTAGCGCCTGCTTGGCGAAATCAATCCCCGCCCAGCCGACGGGCGCTTCGGTGATCTCCAGCTTGAAATCGAACTTCTTTTCCGCGGCGCGCAGAACTTTGATGGCTTCACCCATCACTTCCGGACCGATGCCATCACCCGCCAGCGCGGCGATTTTGAACTGTTTTGAACTCATGAGGCGGCGGAGGGTAACAGAGAACGCTGGCGGGTGAAGAAAAAAGCTGGCCCCGGCGGCATCAGTCGCGGCGGCTGTGGGCGAACCATTGCGGAACGCGGAACCGGCCGCTCGCCGCGACCGAGTCAACGGCGCGATGCGAACACGAATCGAATTGCCATTCAGGCCCTGCCGTCGAAGAATCCGATATCGCATGAAAATCTCCTCGCTCCTGCTCTGTGCCGCGCTCGCGGCGACATCGGCATCCACCGCCGCGTTCGCCGGCAATTGGGCGCACTGGCGGGGGCCGGACTTCAACGGCTCATCACCCGAGCAGCATCTGCCAGAGGATTTCTCGAAGGCGGACAACGTGAAGTGGGTGGCCGAATTGCCCGGGCCCTCCGCCGCTACGCCGATCATCTGGGGCGACACCGTTTTCATCAGTTCCACCGATTCGAAGACCAAGACCCTCCGCGCGCTGGCTGTGGATAGAAAGAGCGGCAAACCGCTATGGAACGCGGAAGTCGCGCAAGGATTCGGCCAGGACCCCAACAGCAACTTCGCGTCGCCCTCGCCGACGACGGATGGTGAACGGGTGTATTTTCTTTACGGTACGGGCGATCTCGTCGCGTTCGACTTCAAGGGCGGCAAAGTCTGGTCGCTGAATCTTCAGGAGAAGTACGCCCAGTTCGCGTATCAATGGACCTACGGCGCCAGCCCGACGCTGTTCGGCGGCAAGCTCTACATTCAAGTCTTGAATCGAGATGTGCCGGTGCATGGCCGCGGCAAAAAGGACGGCCCGGGCGAATCCTATCTGCTCGCGCTCGAACCGAAGACAGGCAAGGAAATCTTCCGGCACATCCGCCCAAGCGCGGCGGCGGCGGAATCGCAGGAGGCGTACAGCACGCCGATTCCCTTCACGCACGGCGGCGCCACCGAGATTTTGATTTCGGGCGGCGATTGCCTGACGGGCCACGACGTCAACACTGGCGCCGAACTCTGGCGCTGGGGTTCGTGGAATCCGGATAAAATCGGGCACTGGCGGCTTGTGCCCTCGCCGGTGGCGACGGAATCGGGCGCGGTTGTCTGTGCGCCCAAAGGCTCCCCGATCTACACCGTGAAACACGGACTCAAGGGAAACCTCGACGATTCGGCGCTCGCCTGGACGAGTGCCGACCGTGAAGTTTCCAGCGACGTGGCCACCCCGCTTTACTATCAGGGCCGGCTTTATGTCCTGAACGGCGAGAAACGGACCCTTGCCCGTGTGGATCCCGCGACCGGCAAGCCCGATTGGATCGGCGATCTGAACTCGCGCATCAAGATCGAAAGTTCGCCGACCGGCGCGGACGGGAAAATCTACTTCCAGAATTTCAAAGGCGAAGTCTTCGTCGTGGCGGCGGGCCAGGAATTCAAGCTCCTCCGCACGATTCCGATGGGCGACGATGGCGACGACCGATTGCGGGCATCCATCGCGATGTCGGATGGAAATCTGTTCATCCGCACGGGCGGCAAGCTCTACTGCGTAGGGAAGTAAGCGATCGCGGTGGAGCGCCGGTCTCCGAGCCGGCTCGTTGTCCTCTGAGAAGCTGTTTGAGGACTCGCTTTGGGCGGCAAGGATGCCGCCCCAACCCGCCGGCAAGATGCCGGCGCTACTGGCGTAGCGCACGCTTCCAGCGAGCGAGTTCAGGGAGCTTCCCAGCTCCCTGTTTCTCAACCCAGCTCTTGGAACCGGCTCTGCGGCCCAAAACGCGCTGGATTGGTGAGCGGCACTCCGGCTTGCCCGCGAAACTCAGCCCTGATTCACTTCCCGCGTGCCGCTCCCGTACAAAATAGCCACGTTGCTCTACTGTTTCAACGAGCGCGACGAAGTCCTGCTGCTCGAACGCACGCAGGAGCCGAATCGTGGCCTGTGGAGTCCGCCTGGCGGCAAGCTGCACACTGACGATGGCGAATCGCCCTACGTTTGCGCCTGCCGCGAAGCGCACGAGGAACTCGCCCTCGAAATCCAGCCGCGCGATCTGCATCTCACCGGCCTCGTGAGTGAGCAAGGCTATCAAGGCCACGCGCACTGGCTGATGTTTCTCTTCGAAGTGAAGCCACGGCTGATGAAGTTGCCCGCCGCGCATCGCGAAGGACGCTTTGAATTCTTCCCGCGTGCGGCGCTGGCGAATCTGAAGTTGCCGGACACGGATCGCGAAAGCATCTGGCCGTGGTTCTGGCAGCATCGCGGTGGATTTTTCGCCGCGCATTGTCATTGTCATGCGGACGGAAGGAACGAGTGGACGTTGGAAGAACGGCAAGTCCCGCCTGGCAAATGAACGGCTGGCCGCCGGATGCTTGCCGCCGTTGTCGAAGACGGGCATGCACTCATTTACCACATAGATTCCTGTGGACTTCGCACTTTCACACGCGCAAAGTCAAAACCATGAAACATGATAGGCTGCAAAACCTGCCGCCTACTTATGTTAAGCGGCACGAGGTGCGTCATGATCGACGAAATCAATCAACAGGTTCTTGAGGAGCTACGAGGAGTCAGGACTATCTGTCGTCGCCTGTTCTGGCTGCTATTGCTGATTCTCATCGTTTCAGTTCTTGCTTTCCCCATTTCTCGACGTTCGCGGTCAGCTTCCTCAGTCCCTTCGTGGCAGTCGGTTGACACCGCCATGAAGCAGCAGGATTTCTCGAAGGCGCTGGCAGAGGCTCAGGCGCTCGTCGCACAGCAGCCGAATTATTATTACGGGGAGGCGTATCTCGGCGTGATTTATCTGGCGATGGGTGACGTGACAAACGCAGAGAAGCATTCTTCGCGCTCCTACGAGTTGTATCCGCACGAGGAGGGTCTGAAGGAGATCTCAGCTATTCGGAAGCGTTTAGCTGAGCAGCCTATGAAGTTGCTTTCAAAATGAGACACGTGCCGCCCAATCCAATGCTCGACTGCAAGAGTCTCCTGCAGGAACTGGCGGATTTCTGATTCCGGAATTCGCCGTCGCTGCCCGAGATATTTCTTCATTCTTTGTTCCGTCTTCTGCATTTTGACTTTGTGGACGACCCCATCATAGATCTGCAAAGCGATCATTACTTCATGGGCGAGGCGCTGCGGCAGGCGTCCAAAGCTTACGAAGCCGAGGAAGTGCCCGTGGGTGCGGTGATCGTGCGCGAGGGCCGCATCATCGCGCGCGGCTACAATCAGGTCGAGTTGCTCAAGGACGCCACGGCGCACGCGGAGATGCTCGCCATCACCGCCGCCGAACAGGCCACCGGCGATTGGCGGTTGAACGATTGCACGCTTTACGTCACGAAGGAACCGTGCCCGATGTGCGCCGGCGCGATTGTTCACGTGCGGTTCGCGCGCGTGGTGTTCGGCGCGAGTGATCCAAAGGGCGGCGCGGCGGGCAGCGCGATGAATCTGTTGCAATTCCCGACGCTCAATCATCGCTGTGAAATCACGAGCGGCGTGCGGATAGAAGAATGCCGGGCGCTGTTGCTCCAGTTTTTCGCCGAACAGCGGGCGAAGAATGAGTTGAACAAAGGGAAACCGGAGACGAATTGATGGAGCGCGGCTGTGTGCGCAGACCCAGTCGCAGGAACTGGACATCGTCAAGTGCTGCGGCTGGGTCTGCGCACACAGCCGCGCTCCGTTCAATTCACCCGATCCACGACCTTGAACTTCAGAAACCGTTTCTTCATCCAGCGCACGGCGAGCAGATCGTAGAATGACTTGAACAATCGGTTCCACACTCCGTAATGCGCCTGGCCGGCTGCGCGCGGATGGTGGCTGATTGCAACCTCCGTGACGGTGTAGCCTTCCATCTTGATGAGCGTGGGCAGGAAGCGATGGCCGCCGTTGAAGAATTTCACCTCGGCAATGCACTCGCGCTTGAAGGCGCGATAGCAGCAGCCCGCATCAGTGATCGTCTCCCCAGAAAGCTTGTTGCGGATGCCGTTGGCGATGCGCGACGAAGCCACGCGCACCCAACTGTCGCCCTTCCCGCGCGCCTCGACGCGTGAGCCGCAGACGCAATCTGCTTTGTCCAAGCCGGCTAGGAGTTTCGGCAGGTCCGCCGGATCATTCTGCAAATCCGCATCGAGTGTGACGATGATCTTTCCGAGCGCCGCCCGCATTCCAGCCCAAAGCGCGGCGGATTGGCCGCACTGCTTCTCGAAACGCTGCGCGCGAATCCGCGCGTCCGCCGCCGCGATCTTTTGGAGCAGCGCCCAACTGCCATCGCTGCTGCGGTCGTCGGTGATGACGATCTCGTAGCTGCGCTTAATCGGATCGAGCGCCTTGCGAATGGCGTCCACGAGCGGTTGGAGGTTGTCCTGCTCGTTGTGGCACGGGAGGACGACGCTGATTTCTGGGTTGGTAGCGGTCATGCGAAAACGCGGGGTTATTTTGCGCGGGGCGGCGGCGCGCAGCAAGCTTCGGAATGGGCGGGTACTGGGCGGGAATTGCGCACTACCGCCGGCGGCGCATTTGCTCGTTGGCCTGTTGAATGGCGTCGAGTTGCCAGTTGCGGCTGTTGGTCGCGGTCACATTCCAATCCTTCGCCTGGCCGTCGAAATCAAACACCCACAACGCGGCGAGTGGGATACGATTGGTTTCCAGTGCCATGAGGATGCCGGCAAAGTTTGTCTTTGCTTCCCCGGTGGCGGCGTCCGGGACGCCGAACTCGCCAACGAACAGCGGCTGCTTTGTCGCGCGCGCCACGGTCATGGCTTGGGCCAGCCGGCCAAGGTCCGTGCTGAGATCGTAGGCCCGCACGGATAGCGTGTTCATTGGCGCGGGATTGTCCGCCGCGAGCATCTCGGCGAATTGTTCGGGCGTGTCTGACTTCCAGTTTTTTTCCTGGACCTGATGCCACGCGGATGGGCGTGGGAAGGCATTGCCACTGACGACAATTCGCTCTTTATCATGCTTCCGGACTTCGCGGGCGAACTCGCAGAACGCCACGCGGATGGCCGCGTGAGAGAGCTCGTCTTCCGCGGTGCGTTGCGCCGGTGTGCCGAGGCTGGGCACGACGGGCGGGCGGTGTTCGGCCGCGTTTGGCAGGTCCGCGGCCAGATTGTATTCGTTGCCAAACTCCCAACCCCAGATCGCCGGTGACCGCGCATAACGCGTGACCAACTCGCGCGTGTATTGTCGCATGAAAGCGATCGTGCGGCTGTTCGGGTCGCCCCAACGATTGCACGGCTCGCCGACGAGATCGGGCACCGCGCTCAAGTGCCAGAAGCACGAGGGAATCAATCCGATGCCATGTCGTTCGGCGCTCGTCATGACGTGATCCAACCGTGCGAAATACTCCGCGCGGTTCGTTTGGTAGAGGGCCCAATCCCTCGGCCAGAATCCACCCGCCGAAAACCGCGCGAACGGGATTTTTCTGGCGGCCAGCTCGTGAAAACCCGCGTCGTAGTCGCTACGGGCCGGGCTGGCCAGCGTGCGCACGAAGGCATCATAATAGTTCACGCCGATGCCGCAAAAAGGAACTCCGCCCAGCCGGAGTTCGCCGCGTTCATCAACCGACAGGCCAGATGCTCCCGCCCACGACAAAGCGGTAATGCTGGAGAAAAGGAGGCCGAACAACCCGCGTACGAGGCAGTTGGCGGCCTTACCCGAAGGGGTAATCCGTTGCCGCGCGTGGCCGCGGATTGGACGGCGCACGGTGGCGTGGCCGCTCAATCCGACCGCTTCGTTGATCTTCCCCTGGCATGACCGGTGAATTTCGGAGCGCCGGTTGCGCCGGTCTGCTCCCAACCGGGAGACAATCAGCAGAAGTGGGTTGTTCATGGGGGCTCTTCAATAATCAGCCCGCACGGTGAGCGGTGAACTGCCGGGCTTGAGGGTGATCGTTTCCAACGCGGCGTCGAAAGTACGAATGCCTTTGCCATTCACCGTCACCGATTGAAAACGTTTCCCGTCGGGATGTCGCAGACGCAACACGACGCGATCGGGCTTTTGTCGTGTGGGTGTTTCGACGCGCGCTTCCACGAATCCGTGCGCCAAGTGGGAAACGATTTCGTAGCTGACTGGCCCGAAGCGAGTCGGTGCGTTCTTGATGGAGATGCGTTCGCCGTCGTACAGCCAGTGGCTGGTCGCGAACGGGGCCAGCCAGAGCTCCCGGCCCCGTTCCTGCACGAACATGGTTCGCGTCTGATGCAGGAAGTAACCCGTCTCGTGCGTCTTGTCCCACGCGCCGCTGTGATGGAAGTGTTCCCACATCGTAAGCACCTCCGGATTCAGCATGGCGGCGATGGTGTTGAAATAGGAGCGCACGAACGGCTTCACCTCGTCGCGCAGCGCATAGACCTCGGCGTTGCGCGTGTAGTAGGGCTGGACTTTCGAGAACCCGCCGAGATTGAACCAGTCGGCGTGGTTCGTGGCCGCGGGATAGTCGAACCAGCCATCCGCGAGAAACTGCACGTCCTCCATGTGGTTCATCATTTGATCCACCGCCCGGCTGCGCGGCTCCAAAATGCCCGTGGGAATCAATTGGTGGGCGCCGAGTTCCACGTCGTAACACCAACTGCGACCCGCGTCCTGCCCGGGAAAGAAATCGCCGAGTTTGCCCGGGCTGTGAACTTGCGAGGGATAATGCGCAATCCAGGTGCCGTCGCTGAGTGCGAGGGCAGGGGAACGCGCCTGGGTCCAGGAGTAGGCGCGCAGTGTGTTCTCGCGCAATTCGACCGCGTGGCGTTTGAAGGCGGCCGCGTCGGGATGACCGAGGTCGCTCAGCGCGGTGCCGAGTTCGTGCAACGCCGCCGCATAGTAGGCATTCATCGCGTAGTGATAGGCGAAGGAATTCCAATCCGCCAACACGCCCGGCGGCATCAGTCCAGATTCCGGCACTGGCTGGCCGTGCGCGTCGCGGTGCTTCGTCTTCTCCGTTTGCCGGAGGATCCATTGCCCGACGCGCGCAAGCTCGGATGCATTTTGCCGCAGCCAGTCCTGGTTGTGCGCCAATGCGTAATGTTCGCCGAGCGTCCACAAATGCCAGGCCGTGCCGAACGTGGTGTAGCCCGTGGTGAGAAATCCGTTGGTGTTGTAGCGATGGACGAAGAAGTCGAGGCTGCGGCGGGCGAAATCCGGGTGCCCCATGAAGTCCATGCCCCGGATGACCGAATGCGATTCGCTTTCGAGCGGCCCGTAACTGATCGCTGCGATCCAGGCGGCGACCCGCGCGCCGTCCGCTTCGTTGCGCGCATCAATCAGACAGCGCACCTGCGAGGAGCGGATGACGTCATTCAACAGGGAATCGGGTGTGATGATTTGCACGGCGGGCGCGAGGACCGCATTCCAGTAACGCTCAGTCGCGAGGCGAAGTGACGCGACGTCAAGCGAAGCGAGCGGTGCATCAGCCTGCGCGGGCACGAAGAGCGCCAATTGCGCGCTGCCGTTGGCTGGGAGTGTGCCGGAAAGTTTGAGCGCGCTATCCTGGGTCGCGGTCGAAAGCGGCGTGGCGGAGGTGGTCGCAGCTAAAGCGAGTGTCCCCAGCTCACTGCTCACCAGCCAGCCTCGCGGATCGGGCGTGAATCTCACCGGTGTTTTTCCGGTCCGACGGTCAGCGAAATTCAGCGAGAGCGTTACCTCGGCCGAACTCGGCTGGGTATTCGTGATGGTGAATTCCACGACGCAAACTGAGCGGCGATTGAGGTGGGTCGGGTTGCTTCCGGGTTCGTCGGCGGGCGCGACGAAACTGCGCTGGCGGTAAACCACGCCATCCTGGACGAAAGTGGTTACCGGAATCGGCAGCCACCCGCCGTCGAGCGCCCGTGAAAGGCTGCCCGTTTTGCCGTCGCCAAATTGCGGCCGCAGTTCGAGTCGCGTTTCATGATTCGCCAAAGCCGCATTGGTTGTGATCAGGCAGCGCACCACCCCTTCGCGGTCAATGGAGAACTTGGTGTTGTCGCACGCCAGCGAGAGCAGCACCGGACCTTCACGCTGGGCCTCGTGATGCGTTTTGGCCATCGCTTGCGCGAGAGTTTGGTCCGGCAGCGCCCGCACTTGCGCGAGGATGGTTTGCCGACCCGCGATGCGCTGTTTGTATTCGCCCAGTGTAACCGGCAGCGGCTCGCGGGCGACGAAAAGGCCGTGCTCGGGCAGGTAAACGCAGTCGTTCGCGAGCACATCCTCAACTGCAACGCCGACCTTGCCGGACGGCAGTTGGAATTGGAGCACCGTGGGATCGGACTTGAAGGAGGAGATCCGGCTGTAGCGGACACCGAAGCGCAACGGCTGAGAGAGATTCCAAGTCATTTCCGAGCCGGGCTTTCGCGATCCGGATTTCTCCACCTGCGCGCCGTTTGCAATCACCAGTTCGCCACGGGCGCCCGCGTGAGGTTGTTCGATTTGCACGAATAGATTGGTCGTGGCCCAACTGGAGCGAGTGAACGCAGAGAGCTGAACATGGGCCGCGTTCGATTCGGCAGGCAACACCCAGCGAATTTTCTGCGTCTGCACCACGCCTGCTTTGGGAGCGAGGCGCAAGATCAGGCGCTTGCCGTCGCGGCGAATTTCCCCGCTGAGCGGTTTCCAGTTTCCCTGCCAGGCTGACTCGCCGAACCAACCTTCGACGCGCACGGATTCCATCGCGGGCAATTGATTTTCATTCGCAAACTCCAACCCGAGTTCGCGGAGCGCGCGGCGATTCAGCCATTGCAGGCCGATGCAGCCCACGCCCTTCGTCCACGCCGGCACAGCGTGGTAACCTTCGCGTCCGGACTTGAGTTCCGTTTCGGTAAACAGATCCTCCGCGCGGAATTCCTGGATGCGGTCGGCGCGCGCGCCGTTCGTGCGTTTGGGATCCCAAGTCACCACGCGGGCAAAAGGGGCCATGTCCACGGAAGTTTCAGCGGGACGAACTTTCGCAGCATTTGCCGCAGGCATGAGCCGGGCTTCGGCCCAGTTTGCCATGTCGCAAGTGAGGCCATCGCCCGCATCCTTGGCTTCGAGTCGTACTTCCTGCGCGCCGGCCACGGAGACGTGGACTGACTTTGGCGCATCGCCGTTGCGCAGCACACCGCTGTCGAAACGTTGTTGTCCGTCCACCATGACGCGGAAAACAACGCTGCCACTGAGGCATGGCTGGATGCCGACTTCGGCATCGAAACTCTCGTATTGTCCGTCAGCGAGCAGCGTGATGACGCCATTGGCGTGGTGACCCAGCCCTTTGGCGAAAGTTTTCCCGTCAATCTGGAGCGGCGTGCCGGCGATGTCCGGTGCGTGCGCCGCCGTGTCCAGTCCCAGCACCCCCCAATCCTGCGCGCTGGAGAGAATGAGTTCGGGATGATCGGAGAGATATTCCGGCTCCGCCGCCACGGCGGAGCAGCAACTCGCGAGCAAGCAGGTTGTGATAATGCGGTTCATGTTCTGATTGGAATGCGACGCCTGGGGCGACGTTGGATCGCGCGTGATTCGAGGTTGTCGCTTTCGGCGGTGCTTGTCCATCTTCGAGCTGTCGGCAATAGGGATGGCGCGCACTTCATCTGATTAGCACCGGGCTTCCGCCCGGCGTTGCGAGGGACAGGCGGCCAAGCTGTTTCAACAGCTTTGAGCGCGATCCAAAGCCATTAAGACGGCTGTAACTTCAATAGCTCCGGCCCACGTCCGGCTGAAGCCGGGTGCTAATCGGGTGAGGAGCGTTGTGCTTGCCGCCATTTCGTTGATTTGCGTCGAATCTCCGACCCGCAAGGATGTATTTGCTTTGCCGGTGCTGAACGCCTAGAACTGCTCACGTCCGCGGCACTGGGGCGCGCGGCACGCATACCGGGCCATGAAACTCTCTCTCCTCGATCAGTTCATCGTCGTGCTCTATCTCGCCGTCATCCTGGGCATCGGCTTCGCCATGAAACGGCGCGCGGCCAAGGGCATGGCCGCGTATTTTTTGGGCGGCCGGCAACTGCCGTGGTGGGCGCTGGCCATGAGCGGGTCGTCGTCCTACTTCGACATCACCGGTACGATGTGGATAGTGTCGCTGTTCATTCTGCTCGGCTTGAAGGGCATGTGGGTCCACTGGTTGTGGGGCTTTCCCATCACGGCGTTTTACCTCGCGTACATGGGCAAATGGATTCGCCGCAGCGGTGTGCTCACCGGCGCGGAGTGGATGTACACGCGCTTCGGTAACAATCCGGCCGGCGATCTCGCGCGGCTTGCCTACACCCTCTTCGCCATCCTCACCATCACGGCGCTGCTCGGTTACGGCGCGATCGGCATGGGGAAATTCGGCGCGGTGTTCCTGCCCTTCGAACCCTTCACCTGCGCGGTCTTGATTCTCGCGTTCACCGGGCTGTACGTCGTGGCGGGCGGCTTTCACGGCATTGTCCGGGTGGAAATTGTGCAGACCATCGTGCTGAGCGCCGGGGCGATAACTTTTGCGGTGATTGGTTGGCAACACTTTGACGCCGCCACGTTCGCGGCGAAAGTGCCGGCCGGTTGGGATTCCATTGCGCCAGCAATGCGCCCGGTGGAGTTGCAGGGCGTCGTTTCCGGCGGCACCGATTTCTCGCTCTTCGGAGCGCTGGTGGCGGTGTGGCTGGCGAAGGGGTTGTTGCTCTGTTTCAGTGGCCCGGAACAACTCTACGATTTCCAGCGGTTCCTCGCCGCGCGGGATGCGCGCGACGCGTCAAAGCTCGGCGCACTCTGGGGAGTGATCCACACCGTGCGCTGGCCGTTCGCGATGGCCATCGCGGTGATGGCGATCACGGGCATGGGCGATCCGGCGCTCGACGCGGCGCTGAAAAAGGACCCGGAAGCTGCGTTGCCGCTGATCATCGGGGCGCGGCTGCCGCACGGACTCGTGGGTTTCATGCTCGCGGCGTTACTGTCGGGCTTTCTGGCCACATTCAGTTCCACCGTCAACGGCGGCGCGGCGTATCTCGTGAAAGACATTTACCAGCGCTACCTCAATCCCCAGGCGAGTTCGCGCACACTCATCCGCGCCAGCTATGTGGCGTCGGCGCTGTTGATTGTCATCGGGCTGGAGATCGCGCGCTTGGGCACTTCGATCAACACGGCGTTCATGTGGATTTTCGGCACGCTGGCCGCGGGCATTTTGCCGGCCAACGTGCTGCGCTGGTACTGGTGGCGCCTCAACGGCTGGGGCTACGCCGCCGGCATCTTCGGCGGCATGGCCCTCTCGCTCGGGCAGGTCATCGGCGACAATTATGTCTGGCGCACGCCGCTGCCACTTTACGTGGGCTTTCCGGTGATTGCGCTGGCGTCCACGTTCATTTGCATTGTCGTTGCGCTGCTGACGAAACCGACCGACGCGTCAACCCTCGCGCGCTTTTATGCAACCGTGCAGCCGGCCGGGGCATGGGGCCGGGTGAAGGCCAGTGTGCTGTCGGCCAATCCGGAGTTCCGCCGGGAAGCGCCGTTTGCGCGCGACGCCCTGAACACCCTGTTCGCGCTGATGGCGATTTGCGCGCTCTACCTCGCGACACTCTACCTGATTTTGCATCGCTACGGCGTCGCGTGTGCTTGCCTCGGCACCAGCCTGGTGATGGGCGTCCTGCTGTTTTTCACGTGGTATCGAAACTTGCCGCCCGCCGTGGTTCACGAGGCCGAGGCGGCGGAGGAAAACGAGTTGCCCACAGGCGCACCGATGGCCAAGCCCCGCGATGGATCACCTTAAACCCAATCGAACATGAAGCCTCTCACTCCAATGACCAATGGCCGGCGGCGGATTTTCCGGCAAAGTACCTTTTGCGGATTATGCGTCGCATTGTTCACGCTCAGTTTGCCGATGATTCGAGCGGCGGACACTTCGCTGCTGTGGCAGATCGGCCAAGCGGATAATGACAACCACGAGTTCGCGCTTGCACCCGGCCAATACGAGAAGTTTGCGGAGGATGGCGCGTTCTTCGTCGGCGAGTCCGATGCCACCCGCGACTGGCCTTACGTGCATCCTGGTCCGCAGGATGCGTGGGCGGGCAACCGCAGCCATACGTTCGTGGTCGTCTTCGGCTTGCGCGAGCCACCGCCGGACGGTGCAGTGAGACTCCAGTTGAACTTGCTGGACGCGCAACGGGTCGCGCCGCCGCAAGTGGAGTGCAATCTGAACGGTCACTCGGTTACGCGCACACCCGCTGCCGGGCCGGGGGATGAGAGTGTGCGCGGCCAGCCGGGTCGCGGCAAACCGCAGAAACTCGAAATTGCCTTCCCGAGCGGAGCCCTCAAGCCGGGAGAGAACCAGCTTGCGATCACCACCCGTGAAGGCAGTTGGATGCTCTACGATTCGCTTGCGCTGGAGGCGCCGGCGGGCGCGGTTCTCGCCCCGGTGAGAAATCACACGCTCGTCACCAGCGTCCATGTGGTGCGCGCGTTGAAAGAGCGGGAGGGACGCTTGTTTCACCCGGTCGCCATTTCGCTTCGCCAGGTCGGCAAAGGGAGCGAAGTCACGCTGCGCCTGGAAGGCCAGGCCCCGTTGACGTTGAGGCTTACCAACGGTCTCAATGAGGCCGAACTCCTCGTGCCGCAGGTGCGCGCGAGTACCACGAACCGGCTTCGCCTCGAAGCCAATGGCCAGGTGCTCGCCGAACGCAGCGTGACCCTCAAGCCGGTGCGGCCGCTCACGGTTTACATCTTGCCGCACTCGCACACGGACATCGGGTACACCGAAATCCAGACGGCCATCGAGCAGAAGCAAGTGCAGAACCTGCTCGATGGCGTTGCGGCGGCGAAACGCACCGCCGGCTATCCCGCCGGCGCACGCTTCGTATGGAATGTTGAGGTGCTCTGGGCAGCGGACCTGTACTTGCGCCGGCTGAGCGAGCCGCAACGCGCGGATTTTTTCGAGGCCGTCAAGCGCGGGCAGGTCGTGCTCAACGGAATGTATTTGAACGAACTCACCGGGCTGTGCCGTCCGGAGGAATTGGTCCGCTTGTTCCGTTACGCCACGCAACTCGCCGCGCAAACCGGCCGCCCGATTGATTCGGTGATGATCTCCGACGTGCCGGGCTATACGTGGGGCACAGTGACCGCGATGGCGCACGCGGGGATTCGTTACTTCAACACCGCGCCGAATTACTTCGACCGCATCGGCACAATTTTGCGCGAGTGGGAGAACAAGCCGTTCTGGTGGGTTGGTCCGGACGGACAATCGAAGGTGCTCGTTTGGATTCCGTTTTGGGGTTACGCCATGTCGCATCGCTACGGACAGTTCTCGCCGAAGCTGGTGGCGGAGTTTTACGACGGACTGGAGCAGCGCAATTATCCTTACGACATCGCCCACGTGCGCTGGAGCGGCCACGGGGACAATGCCGTGCCCGACCCGGCGATCTGTGAGTTCGTCCGGGACTGGAACGCCAAGTATGCCTGGCCGCACTTCGTCATCTCCGGCGTGAGCGAGGCGTTCCGTGCCTTCGAGCAAAAGCACGGCGCGCAACTGCCCGTGGTCCGAGGCGATTGGACGCCCTACTGGGAAGACGGCGCGGGTTCGTCGGCCTTGGAGACAGCGATGAACCGCGACAGTTCGGACCGGCTCACGCAGGCGGAGGCGCTTTGGGCGATGTGCGATCCGAAGAGTTATCCGGCGGCGAAGTTCGAGGACGCCTGGGACAGCGTGCTGCTCTACTCGGAACACACTTGGGGCGCGCATTGCAGCGTGTGGGGGCCGGAACGGCAGGAAACGAAGGAGCAATGGGAAATCAAGCGCGGCTACGCGCGCGCAGCGGACAAGCAATCCCGGAAACTGCTGGAGCAGGCGGCCAGCTTGGCTGGATATCCGAATTCTGAAATCCAAAATCCGAATTCGGTGGACGTATTCAACACGGCTTCCTGGCCGCGCTCGGAACTCGTCACCCTCTCGAAGGAACGTTCCACCGCAGGTGACCGCGTGGTGGATGAACGCGGCAGGTCCGTGCCTTCGCAGCGTTTGCTTTCGGGTGAACTGGTGTTCCGGGCGAACGCGGTGCCGGCATTGGGCGCAAGGCGGTTTTCCGTGGGCGCCGGTCAGGCGCACATTGCAAAAAGAGCAACGGTGAAAGGTGCGACCCTCGACAGCGGGCGGATCCGCGTCCGGCTCGACGAGAAGACCGGCGCGGTGGTCGTACTCACCGCCAAGGGTATTGACGGGAATTTTGCCGACACCAGCGCGGGCCGCGGCCTCAACGAATACCTTTACCTCATCGCCGACGATTTGAAGGACCTCCAACGCAACGGCCCGGTGACGATTCGCGTGGGCGAGCCCGGCCCGCTGGTGGCGTCGCTCATCGTCGAGTCCGCCGCCCCCGGTTGCCGCCGGCTTACGCGCGAAGTCCGTGTCGTTGCCGATAGGGATTTCGTCGAGTTGATCAACGACGTGGACAAGGAACGCGCGCCGTTCCCGAAGAAGGCCGAGCATCCGGAGGGCGACTATCGCAACCGTGCCGCCAAAGAGAGCGTGAACTTCGCTTTCGAATTCAATGTTCCCGGCGGCGAAATGTGGCTGGATCTGCCGCTCGGCGTGATGCGGCCCGAAACCGACCAGATGCCGGGCGCGTGCAAAAACTGGTTTACCGTGGGCCGCTGGGCGGCTGTGGCGAATCGCAACGCGGGCATTGAGTGGGTGACGTTGGATGCGCCGCTGGTCGAGGTGGGCGGCCTCACGGCGCGTTTTCTCAACTCACAGTTCAATCCCGATTCGTGGCGCAAAACCGTCGAGCCGACGCAAAAGCTTTACTCGTGGGCGATGAACAATCACTGGGGCACAAACTACCGTGCTTATCAGGAAGGGCCGACGCGGTTTCGGTATGTGCTGCGGCCGTTTCGCCAATCCGTTCCGGCGGAGCATTCACGTTTCGCTGCTGGTTTCAGTCACCCCCTGCTTCCGTTTCCGGCGCGCGGGCCAACGCCGAGCAGGGCCTCACTGCTGCGCCTGAGTTCGGACGCGGTGGTGATCACCGGACTGAAACCGAGCGACGACGGTCGGGCCTTGATCCTCCGGCTTTTTAACACCGGGCCGAAGGAGCAATTGGTGAAACTGAATTGGAGCGGGTGGTCGCCCCGGGTTTGCTTTCTGACAGATACGAGCGAGGCGCGGGGCAAAATGCTGGATGGCCGGATGAGCGTCCGTGGCTTCGGATTGGTGAGTCTGCGGGCCGAACTCAACTGACCGGTTGGTTGCAGTCCGCGCGCGAGCCCTGCCAGATGCGCGGGCCGGCGGCCCCGTCACCTTGACTTGCCCGCGCACCCTCGTTACCGTCGCCGCATGAATCGCCGGTTTATTCTGCTGTGCCTGGTTTTCGGCAGTGTGTTGCTGCTACCGTTCCGCGCGCCCGCGCCGTTGGTTTATACGCCGGGCGAGGGCTGGATTTACGAGCCGGTGGGCACCGCGGCGGGCAAATGGAAACGCGCCCGGGCCAAGGACCAGTTGGAAGTGGCGCAGCAGGCCTTTGATCGGAAGGATTACAGCCTGGCCATGCGGGCGGCGCGTTACACCGTCAAGACCTGGCCGCTCTCCGATTTCGCGCCGCCGGCGCAATATCTGTTGGGTCGTTGCTACGAAGCCCGGAAGAACGACGAAAAGGCCTTTGCCGCCTACCAGCTCATTCTGGAAAAATATCCGAAGAGTGAAAGCGTGAAGGAAGTGCTTTCGCGTCAGTACCTCATCGCGGGGCGGTTTCTCCAAGGGCAGTGGTTCAAGCTTTGGGGTTACATTCCGATCTTCCCTTCGATGGACCGCACGGCAGACCTGTTTGAGAAGGTAGTGAAAAACGGACCTTACAGCGACGTCGCTCCGCACGCACAACTGCGCATCGGCGCGGCCCGCGAGAAACAGGAGCACTGGCCCGAGGCGGTCAAGGCTTACGAGACGGCCGTGGATCGCTACCACGACCGGCCGCAAATTGACGCGGACGCTCGGTATCACGCCGGTATGGCTTATCAAAAGCAGGCCAAAACGGCGGAATACGACCAGAGCATGGCGGGCCAGTCCATCGCGTCGCTGAACGACTTTGTTTCGCTGTACCCGAACGATGCGCGCGCAGCCGACGCGAAGAAGACGATGGCCGACCTCAAGACGGAGCAGGCGCGTGGGAATTTCCGCATCGCGCAATTCTACGAGAAGCGCAAACGCTGGAACGGCGCGCTGGTGTATTACAACGAGGTCGTGCTGCAGGTACCCGACGCTCCAGCGGCGAACGAGGCGCGTAAACGCATTGATGCGATCAAGAAGCTCACGCAACCGTCCGCTCCCGCCAAGTGACATGTCATCCCTCCGGCAATTGTTTTTGGCGCTGCCGCTGGTGCTGCTAGCGGGATGCGCTGGCTACCAGCTCGGACCAACCGGCGGTCGGAGTGCGGGCGTCCAGAGCGTCCAGATTCACCCGTTTGTAAACCGCACCTTGGAGGCACGATTGGCCGACTCCGTCACGGCGGCAGTTCGGAAAGAAATCCAGCGCGACGGGACTTTTCATGTCACCACAGGTGAGGTGGGCGACATCATTGTGACTGGTTCGCTTACGCATTATGAGCGTCGCGAAGTGAGTCTAGTGCCGAATGATGTGGCCACGGCGCGAGATTTCAACGTGAGTCTGACGGCACAGGTCACGGCGCGCGAGCGGAGTACCGGCAAGGTGTTGTTCGATCAGCCGGTTACCAGTTATACCTTGATCCGCGTGAGCCCGGACCTGACGCAGACCGAACGGCAGGCCTTGCCGTTGCTGGCGTCTGATCTTGCCCGGCGCATCACGGCACTGCTGGCGGACGGCGCGTGGTAACGTCTTTCGGAATCCGCTTGCCACCTTGCCCGTCGAGCCGCTACCTATCCGGCGAAGTCGCACCAAACCAAACAACCCATGAAAAAGCATATTCTAAAAATCGCCTTGTTCAGTCTCTTGGCGGTCGCCGTCGCCGCTCCAACCGCCTCGTTCGCCCAAGAGAAGAAAGAAAAGCCTGCCCAAGAAAAGAAGGAGAAAAAGGCTGGCCAATTACCCTTCCGCGGCAAAGTAACCGCAGTAGACAAAACAGCCATGACGGTGACGGTCGGAGAACGGGTCTTCCATGTCACCTCCGAAACCCGGGTTTTCAAGGCTGAGAAGCCCGCAACCCTCGAAGGTGTGACCGTGGGTGAAATTGTCCGCGGTAGCTATACCAAGGGTGAGGGTGACAAGCTGAATGCCAAGTCCATTTATGTCGGCCAACGTCCCGAGGGCGAAGCGAAGAAGAAGAAAAAAGAATAGCCACTTTCAGGAATTCACCGCGCGGGCAGGCCAGAGCCTGCCCGTTTTCATTTCGAAAAATCAGCGCCGCCACCAACTTGTCTTCGCTTTTAGTTTGGGCGAATCCGGCTGTGAGGATTGTTGCACCAGAAGGTGGGTGCGGGCAGCAACGCACGCCATGATGAACTCGTCGTAACTCAGAAAACGATCCGCCGGGTTCTTTTCCATCACCTTTACGAGGGCGTCGCTGGTGGCTTGGGTCACATCTGGCGCGACGAGAATGGGTGGCGTCATCGGCGTGTGAACGTGCGCCGCGACTAGTTCCTCGACGGTCGGCGCCTCGAATGGCACATGACCGGTCAGCGCATGATATAGCGTGCAGCCCAGGCTGTACATATCGGAGAGGAAGGTTTCCTTTTCGCGTTTGATCTTCTCGGGTGCGACATAGTACGGCGTGCCTTCGGTGACGGTCGTTGATTCAGCCTCGGCCTCGGCACTGCGAGCGAGCCCAAAGTCCACCAGCTTTGGTTCGTTATCGGCGTCAAAAAGAATATTGCCCGGTTTTATGTCACGGTGCAGCAGATTGTGTTTAAGAGCGAGGTCAAGAGCGGAGGCAATTTTGATACCGATGTCGAGAACGTGCAGTTCTGCGACGCGGCCCTGTTTCTCGATGCGACCGTCCAAACTGCCATGATCAGCGAGTTCCATCACCAGATAGACCTGGCCTTCAAATTCATCGAAAGTGTAGATATGAATGATGTTGGTGTGGTTCAACCGGGCGCATGCTCGGGCTTCGCGGTAAAAGCTCTCCATCGCCGCCGCGTCGCTTACCAATTCCTTCTTCACTAGTTTGACGGCGACCAATCGCTCCAAAACAGTGTCCCAAGCTCGATAGACGGTGCCATTGCCACCCGAGGCGATTACGTTGCGTAGCTCAAACTGGCGCAACATCATGGGCATCATGAGCGGCTTGCCGCATTTTGTGCAAGGCGTGGTGGCCAGCGGCGCCAAGTCGCCGGAAATGAAGACCTTGGTATCGCACCACCCGCAGGTGACCATCTTTAGCGATTTCTTGTCGCTCATCGCAACTGCAGTTTAACATCTCTAAAACGGGCGACAAGTTTGAAGAGGGTTGAGCCTCTCGCGATTTGCTGTAACCATTCAAGAAGCAAGCCGTCTCTTTCTTCGCAACGGCTGCCGATGCGTAGCCTGCGCGAACATAACCAAATCAAACGAATTAGCTTAATTATGAAAGTTATCCGATTCAGTCTGCTCACCGCGTTGACGGTTGCTGCGATTCTGGCCAGCACCCCGGAACTGCGCGCGCAAGAAACCAAGGAAACGCCCAAAGAGGCGCCAAAACGCGAAGGCCGACCAGGCGGTGCTGACTTTGCTAAGGTGCGTGCGGAACAGTTGGCAAAGGAATTGAGTCTGAAAGACGATCAAAAGACGAAGGTTGAGGAATTGTTCAAAGCGCAGGGCGAGAAGATGCGGGAATTGCGCTCGGCGACGCCAGAGGAGCGTCGCGAGAAAGGCAAGACGATGCGCGAGGAAATGGACAAGAAGATGAAGGAGATATTGACAGCGGAGCAGTATGCGAAGTGGGAAAAGAACCGAGCACAGGGACGTGGTCCCGGCGGTCCCGGAGTCCCAAGGGGAGAGAAGAAAAAAGAGAAGGCAGACTGAGTTCAAGTGGCATTTTTTGGCGATTCTGATTAGGGACGGCCTTGGCCGTCCCTCTTCACGTACTCGGTTTCCTCTGTCGGACGAGTGAATGATTCGGCAACCGTACCCAAGCAAGTTGACTCGCAGTCATTGTCGCGAGTGCCGAGGGGCAATTTCCGGCCGCTTTGCCAAAGTATTGGAGGAGCACAATTACCTTTACCGCCCCTCTTCCACCGCTCTGGGAACTTATCGCCAACCGATCCAAAAGTTCCGAGTCCTATTTTTGTAAGCGCGTCGGCTGTTATTACACGCCAAGTATTTGACCGTGAAACATTTTAAGCGACTAATTACAAGTGCTTTGCGAAAACTGAGTTTATGCTGCAGCCGAATCGGGCAATAATTTGACGGAATAGTTTACAGTAGGGTGAATGCCCTACTGTAGTATCCACACAAGGAGAACGGTCGTATTCTACGCAACTATAAAGATTTACAAGCAATTCTGAATGTCAGTTAACGGTGGCATGACACTCGCTTTGTGCTCTTAGGTTTCAGGTTTCAGTTGGGCGAAATCTGAATCTGCACCTTTTGGATCCGTTCTTCCAAGGGTTCAAATCTGGGGAAATTTGTTCGTTCCTCGGAAGGCGTCGGAAGCATCACCTAGGAAGTCGCCAACTCCCGTGCTGGCGACTTCCTTTTCCTTACTATCTTTCTACGAGGCTTTGCATGCGGTGTTTTCGCGTTTCATGTCGTGTTTTCAGGGTTGTGAATCAGAGTCGATCAATACCAGAAGTCACTTTTTGCAATATTCAGATTTCGGTTTTGTGAACGAAGTATTTCCTTGGACCGTCGCCGTGCCGCTTGTCAAG
>WBZT01000146.1_pt1 | contig 59645 bp, 52 predicted proteins | sample 5204241 | NCBI WGS metagenome assembly WBZT01 (sample SAMN12344358, study PRJNA552823) | activated sludge metagenome | biome: Activated sludge suspended growth; feature: Nitrification reactor; material: Wastewater; isolation source: activated sludge from nitrification reactor of wastewater... | reverse complement strand
GGCGGCCCATCGCCCTCCGGGCTCCTGCCGTCTGGCCCGCCCAGCCGGCGTACCCCCCCTCCCTAGCCGCTAACAGGGGACATCTCTATTTTGGAGAGAAGGGGACATTTCTACTTTGGGTTGACACAGGACCTAATAATCCCGGCTTCTATATCGCCAGAAAGACTGTTTCTAGTATTGATTATCTGTTTTTCCGCATTAGGGTCAACTGGTCCGGGGACGTCCCCGCGCCCACCTGCACAGACCCCCTTGCTACACCGCCAACGGGGTGCAATAACCTTCGTCCCTTTGGTGGCAACCCGGGCACCGGTCAGGGGCCTGGTAGCATCATCCTCTATGTGCAGTCGGGTGTTGGGGCATCCACGGTCGCACCTCAGTATGCCTTCGCCTGGGATTTCAAGGAGGAGGTCTACGGGCATGGTTTGGAAATGGTCAGGCGTGATTCGGGGGGCGGTACTGGCGAATGGGGCGGCGCTCAAGGCGTAACCATGAATGATGTTGACGGGGCATCTGGCGGCAGGGATCAGCCGGATTTCAACAACGGTGTACAGCCGCGACCCGGGGTCGGTACAACACCCCCATATTATGGCAAAGATGCCTACGTTCGCACCGTGGATGAAGTGGAATGCAAGCCCACGGGAAGTTGTACTGGAAATGTCACAGGCAAGACGACCTTTGTCGATTTTGCCATCTCGTGCTCTTACCTTACCTATTTAAATACTTATTATACCAATGACCCTAAAACCGTCGATTTGCAATGTGGCCAGAACTGGAAATTTCAATTGGGATCACTGAGCAACGTGAACGATCATGGCAAGCCAAATACCGATATTGCCGGTGGAGCCTCAATCACGACAGTCGTTGATGGATCATTGAAAGGCTTGGTATCCACCTACGCCCTGGTCGAATCCTTCACTACCCGCCCCCTCGGCAACCAAGTTCTGGTTGAATGGGACACCCAGAGTGAGTTGGGCACCCTAGGCTTCAAACTGGCGAGGCGGGATGCCGAAGGTGAATTCCAAACCCTCCATGACGGCCTGATCACTGGCCAGAACCCCGCCGGCGAGGGCGGGCATTACCGCTTTATTGATCCCACCGCCGTCCCCGGTCAGCCCGCCACCTACCGCCTGACCGAGGTCGAGACCAACGGCAACCGTCGCGAGGTGGGCCAATACCCCGTCACCCCCCTGGGTCAGTCCGATGCCGCCCAAGCCCGCCAAGCGGCCCCCCCGGCCGCGCCCTTAGCCCCCGGCCAGGCCGATTTCACCCCCCGTCCCCTCACCCAGGAGGAGACTGGGCGCCTTCAGGCCCGCCGGGCCGAACGGGCAGGGGCGGCTGACTGGGGCCAGCGGGGCCAGGCTCTGGGCGCGGCCAACAGCGCCGCCGGACCCGCCAACCGGGCGGCGATCGGGGTGCGCGAGACCGGGCTTTATCAGGTCAGCGCCAGCGCCCTGGCCCATGCCCTCGACTGGCCGGAAGGCAAGGTCAAGGACCTCATCAAGGCCGGCCAACTGCGCCTCACCCACCAGGGCGCCGACGTCGCCTGGCAGGCGGTGGCCAATAGCAAGGGCCTACGCTTCTACGGCGAGGCCTCCCGCAGCATCTATGACCCTGAGAACGTCTATGTGGTGGGGCAGGGTGCCGGTACCCGCATGACCGAAACCCGGGTCCTGGCCAAGGGCGCCCCCGGGGCTGATAGCTTCCCGGCCACCGTCACCGCCGAGGAGAACCTCCTTGCGGGGACCCTCATGGCCAGGGATCCCGAAGAGGACTTCTGGTTTTGGAGTTCCTTCAAGAATGGCGGCACCGTCTGCGATCTTCCGGAGAAATTCCTCGGGTGCAAGAGTCGGGCCTTCGCCCTAGTGGCGCCGGGGGCTACCGGCACTGGCCCGGCCCGTCTGCGGCTCTGGTTGCGGGGTATCTCGGCCGAGGACCTTAACCCGGATCATCAGGTTAGCGTCTCGGTCAATGGTACGCCCGTCGGTGATGGCCAATGGGACGGGCTGACGGACTACCTCCTGGAACTGCCGGTGGCGGGTTCCCTGCTTCGTGCCGATGGTCAAAATCAGGTGCTGGTCCAGGCTCGCGTCGCCGCCGGGGTGGCCAACAACTATTTTTATCTCGACCGGATGGTCCTTGAATACCAGCGCCATTACCAGGCCGACCAGGATGCCCTGACGGCGACGGGTGGTGCGGGGCATTTGCTGGTCGCGGGGGGCTTCTCCTCCCCGGCCGTCCAGACGTTCGACCTCGCCAATCCCCGCTTGCCTCAGGTCGTCACCGGGACCAAGATCAAGGCTGGCGTCGGCGGCTACCAGGCGAGTCTGGTTCCGGACAACGCCACCACCCCCTATCTGCTGGTGGCGGAGGGGGCGATCCGGGCACCTGCCCGGGTCAGGCCCTTGGAGACCACGGGTCTCGCGGGTACCAAAGGCGTCCAGTATCTGGTGATCGCCCCGCGTGACTTCTACGATGAAGCCTCCCAGCCCGTACAACGGCTGCTGAGCCTGCGCTCCAGCCAGGGCCTGAGCGGGCGCTTCGTGCCCCTGCAAGCCCTCTACGATGAATATGGCGATGGCCAGAAGACCCCTCATGCCATCCGCCGCTTTCTTGCCGAGGCCGTCAAAAATTGGAAGGAGCCACCGGCTTATGTCCTGCTCGCCGGCAAAGGCACCTTCGACCCCAAGGACTATCTGGGCTACGGCTACGACCGCCTGCCGGTGCTCATGACTCTGACTCCGGATGCCGGCGTAATCGCGGCGGATCAGCGCTTCGTTGATGGCAATGGCGACAGCCTCGGCGACACGGCTATCGGCCGCCTGCCGGCGGCCACGGCGGCGGAATTCGCCGGAATGGTGGGCAAGCTCATCGCCTATGAGGACGCCGGCCCGTCCGCGGTCCGTCAGGCCATCCTGCTGGCGGACGGGCCCGATGCCGGCGGCAACTACACTGCCAATAGCGAGAGCAGTGCCGACCGACTGCTGGAGGCCGGCCTGCCGGACACCGCCATTCAACGGCTTTATCTGCCGCCCCTGACCACGGCCGAAGCCGCTTCCGCCGCTCGCACCGCCCTCCTAGCGGGCCTGCATAGCGGCGCTGACCTGCTCAATTACTTTGGCCATGCGGGCATCCTTGCCCTGGACCACAATCTGCTCAATGTCTCGGACGCGGTGGGGCTCACCGACCAAGGGCAATTGCCGATCATGCTCGGCATGAGTTGCCTGGTTAACCGCTTCGAAATTCCGCAACTGCTGACCCTGGGAGAGGCCCTGCTGCGGAATCCAGTGGGTGGCGCCGTGGCAGTCTGGTCCTCCGGGGGTTATTCCTATGACGCCAAGGCCAGCGCCCTGAATGACGCCGTCCTAGCGGCCCTGCTCCAGCAGCGCGTGCCCCGCCTAGGCGATGCCATTCAGGCGGCGCTGGCTGGGACGGCCCAATCGCTGGGGCCCGCGACGGCGCCCGGTATCTATAATCTGCTGGGTGATCCAGCAACCGTTAATCTGATGTACTGAAATCTACAGGGCGCTAAGGCCCGCCACCCCCGGCTTACCGGGGGTGGCGGCCGCAGGCCCCGCGCGAATCGCGTACATATTTAGTAGGAGCAAACCCCGTGAATAGCCCCTTTGATTCTGGAGCCCGCTCTCCAGCCGAGAACCCGAAGACGGGTACCGACGGTTTGAGACAAACCTATATTCCACCGGCGATCAGCTATAACGAGACGATGGAAGTCACCGCTAATACCTGCCTTGGCGGAAAGCCTAATCCTACCGATTGTCCCTATGCTCCCTCCCAAAGTTGAATGCCAGGGATTTTGCCTAAGTTCCCAAGGAAGCCCGCGATCCATGCCGGGCATGACGGCAAGATAAGCCTCGTCCGTCCTTATTCGCGCCAGGTGCCAGGGCTCCCAGTCGGTGGGGCAGGCACCTAAGGGGTGATTTCGTTGGATGCCAAGGCGGTCATAAGGAGCTTGGAAGTCGCCTGCCGGGGGCTTTGGAGAGTGATATGGAGGGCATCTTCACCCCGTTGCCTTTCCCCTGAGAATGTCCTGGGGATTTCGCATTGGGCGGTCGGCTCGGGTAGGTCGTCGATAAGACACTGCGGCCCGGACAACGGCTGAAAAATTTCCGGCCCCATTGCCCACAGGCCCAGCAGGTTCAGGGTCACGGCATCCAGCACCCCCGCCGTTTGCCGCAGGCCCTGGCGCCACTGGAAGCTAGCGAGTGCCGTCAGGGTGGCCTGGTCCGGCTTGCCGGCGAAGGGGGCGGTTTGGTACTCGATATGCTTCTTACGCTTCTTGTCCCGCCAGACGAGCTTCTGGGTCGGGGGGGTCAGGAGTCCTTGTGCGGCCAGCGCCCTCTGTACGGCGGCCAGGTGCGGCGCCGCGAACTTCTTCAAGCCCTGCGGCATCTTGTTGATCCGTTTCAGGTCGGGGGCCTCGGCCGCGGTGGCCTGCTGGCCCGCCTGCCAGGCAGCATACCGGGTGAGGCGCTGGTCATAGAGGGCCAGAGCCACCCGCTCGGCGGGCAGCAGTTGGCCGCTCTGGGCTGGGTCATCCGGCTCGGCCTTGCCAATCCGTAGGCGGAACGCGCGCAGGGCTTGGCTCACCTGGGGGTCGCGGGTGTTGAGTTCCTGCACCTCCGGGGGTAAGAGCCGCAGGTGCTGGAGGGCTGCTAAGGTTTCTGGCGGCAGTCTGTCCAGCGGCTGGTCGTCGCCCTGGGCCACCAGGGTGGCCAGGCGCGCCTGGTATTCCCGGGTCTCGTCCGGGTCGAGGGGGCCGGTGATCAGGGCCTCAGGCAGCCGCAGGGTCGGGCAGAGCTCGTGGTGAAAGGCCGTGGCCTCCGTGATCTCCTCGGGCTTGAAGGCCCATGCCGGCATATCGCCCCCCCGCAGCGGGAACCCGACCCCATACTTGGCCCGTACCAGCGCCGGCTGGTCCTGGGCCCGCACCTGTCGGGCCAGGTGGTCCAGGAACTCGGCCCAGGTGTAGGGTTGGGTCTGTTCCTTGCCGTTGCGGTAGAACATGCCGGGATTGCTGGTGACGGTGGGCGAGGTAGCGGCCAGACCCCACTCGGCGGAGGGTGGCGGTGGCGGCGCGGCGGGTGGCGGCACCCAAACCGCCTCCTCCAGTAGGGGCGGAGGCGCGACCGCGATGCCGGCGGCGGATTTCAGTTTCGCGATCAAAATCGTGATGGGATTGTCCGCCGTGGCGGGCACCGGGTGGCCAGGCAGGGCGGGTTCCGGCGGCAGGGGGGAGAGGGCGGTCGCGGGCAGGGGCCCGTCCGGCAGGAAGGAGGAGGCGACCGCGGTCTGGGCGGTGACCGGCGCTGGGGGCGGTGGGGGCGCTGGGGCCTTATCGCTCTCAGGGGTGGCGACTAGGGCCTCGCCAGCAGGGGCCTCCGGCGGAGTGTCCAGCTGCGTGGCGGGTGCAGCAAGCCCCTTGACACACAGGGTATCCCGGGCCTCGCCTCGGGCCAATGCCAGCACCTGGCGGCCCAGGCCCTCTCCCAGAAAATGAAAGAGATAATCCTCTTCCGGGGTCGTGGCGCCGGAATTGAGGCTGAGGTAGTGTTTTGCGAAGGCCAGCACGGCGAAGTTGTGACGCAGGAGCTGGAGTTCCTCATCCCCTGCGCCCCGCTTGCCGGCCACCGTCTCCTGGATCAGGTTGCGCACCTGGGCATCCGTGAAGGGCCCCTCGCCCAAGTCCAGGGGGGCACGGTTGGTCGCCGGGTCGGGGGCGGTCGCGGCCAGGAGTTGGGTGCCGTATTGCCTGATGATGGTATGGAAGGTGGCGGGCAGGAACTGCCAGACGCCGGTCGCCGATCCCAGTTGGCCATGGGCCAGGGGCGGGCGGACGTGGGCGTTCCAGGTATAGGCACTCTCCATCTCGCCCGTGGCCAGGGCCTGTCCCAGACTGGCATCGGTGCGTTTGGCCACCTCCAGCAGGATGAGGAGCTGCCGGGGGGAAATATCCCGCTTTTTGTCGTAGCTGCGCGACAGGCGGGCGGACAGGGCCCGGTAGGCCGCCAGGGCCCGGTAGGCCGCCAGGGTCACCTCGGGTACAACCCCGTTGCCGGCATAGAGGGCGGTGGTCAGGGGGGCGCCGTTCGCCGTGCCCGCGAGCAGGGCCAGGATGGCGGCCAGGGTGGGGGCGCCCAGGCATCGTGGCTGAGGGACGAAAGAGACGCCAAACTTAACCATTTTAGAAACTTGCCATATAGTAAGGTGATTGGAGAAACCCCGATCCCTGATGACGGCCTCGTGCCGATTACCGCCGGAGCCCAATTATGTCCCTTCCCGATCCCTATGCCTATCTGCAAGAAGTCGCCCGCCGGCTGCCCAACCTGACGCGACGCGATGAAATCGATGCCCTGCTCGATGAGGTCGAATATCTGTTCGAGGTCATTCCGCCCGAGTTGCAGGATCCCGCCTACGCCATCATCGACCAATTGCGCGCGAAACGGGAGGCCGCCGCGTCATGACGGCAACACGGCGCTACGCCGAGCGTCGCCTCAACCCCTTTCTGGGCGTCATCCAGGTGATCGAGAGCGAGGTCGGGCGCGCCATCAGTACGGATGGTCACAACTGGGAAATCCAGCTCTATGCCGCCCGTTCCGTTGGCTGGGGCAGCCTGGGTGCCGCCCAGCCATTCGGCCTTTATCGTCATGGCGTCTGGTCGGAGGCGGAGGGTCTGGCCTGTTTCCCCAGCCCTCCCACGGTGGTGCGGGAGCAGGCCAGCCGCTCTGCCCAGGCCCTCATCGCGGCTATCCGGGCTGCCTTGGGGGCCTTGCCCTTTCCCCTGCGGGACCGCTATGAGCGTTGGCTGCTGGATGCCAGCGCCGCCCAGCGCCCTCTGGCCTTGTTGGAGGCCGTGACTGGGGCCGAGCCCCTCGCCCAAGGCCGGGCGGCCAAGTGGCGTTGCATGACGGGGGAGTCCCCGGGCCTGGATGGCGACGGGCGCGCCGCCCTGGAGGCCCAGGTATGGGCGCGGGCGGGCCAGGCGGGCCGCAGCCAGTGGTTCCGGCGGGAGCCGGATGGTTCCGGGCTGGCCCTGGCGGCGCGCCCGGTCATGCCGGGGCAAGTCAACGACGCCTTGGGCGGGCGCTGTCTGGAGGCCGAGGATTTTCCGGAACTGCTGCTGTGGGAGGGCTGGGAGGAGGCGGGGGAGCGGGAGCGGGCGGATCAGTATCTCGCCGCGCTCGCCCCGCGGCTCTTGATGCTGCCTCTAAGTGAGACCACCCGGGCCCGCCTGGAGCAGGCCGCCGCCCACCAGGCCCTGGCGGTGGACCGGTTTTATCGCCTTTATCCCCAGGTCATGGACTCGGCCCTGCTGGTGCGCCTGCGCGTCGAGGCACGACTGCGCCGGGGCCAAGAGGGATCGGAGTAAGGGGCGCGGGCTGATGCCTGGGCGGTGGCCGCGACACCAAACTCGCGATCCCAGGGTGAGGGTTTAGCCCGTCGGGGTGGATCCGGCAGCGCCTTGGCAATAGCGTGTCAGCAGCCGGTGCAGGCCCGGGACGTCGATCGGTTTCGGGATATGGTCATCCATGCCTGCCGCGAGGCAGCGGTCGCGGTCCTCACTCCGGGCGTTGGCGGTCATGGCCACGATGGGGGTGTGCTGACCGGCGGGCTCGCACTCACGGATCAGGCGCGTGGCATCGAGGCCGCCCATCACGGGCATCTGCATGTCCATGAAGACCAGATCCCAGGTGGCGGTTGGAAAGAGATCGACCGCTTCCTGGCCGTTCTGGGCCAGGGTGACGGTATGGCCCCATTTTTTCAGGAGCTGGGTTGTCAGCACCTGGTTAACGGGGTGATCCTCCACGAGCAGGATCGAAAGCCCCCGCTCATGCGGCAGCAGGGCCGGGCGGGTGCCGCTGGCCGGGGCCGTCTGGCCAGGGTGGCGGTGGGCCGGGGGGTTGCCAGTTTTGGGTTGCGGGTCCCGAGGGGCCTGGGGTTGCGGTGTCCCGTCTGGCACACACCCGAGGGTCAGGGTGAAATGAAAGCGGCTGCCCTGGCCCGGGGTGCTGTCAACCCAAATGCGGCCACCCATCAGGCCGACGAGACGCATGGAGATGGCCAGGCCCAGGCCGGTGCCACCGAATTTGCGGATGGTTGAGGTATCGGCCTGGGTAAAGGCCTCGAAGATGTGCGGCTGTTTCTCCTTGGGGATGCCAATGCCGGTGTCACTGACCGTCAGGTGGATCCGGCAATGGCCGTCTGCCCGCTCCTCGAGGGTAGCGGTGACGGTGATGGTGCCCTGCGGGGTGAATTTGATGGCGTTGTCGCACAGGTTGTTGAGCACCTGGCGCAGGCGTCCGGGGTCGCCCGTGACCCGCGCGGGCAGTTCGGCAGCCAGGTCGCGGACAAATTTCAGCCCCTTTTTGTCCGCGCGCGCGCCAATGCTTTTGAGGGTCTCGGTAATGATGAAGGGCAGGTGGAAGGGAATCTGTTCGATATGAAGTTTTCCGGCCTCGATTTTGGAGAAATCGAGGATATCGTTGAGGATGACGAGCAGGGCGGCGGCGGAGTTGCGAACGGTGTTGAGGTAGTCGCGCTGGGTGGGGTCAAGGTCGGTATCCAGGGTCAGTTCGGTCATGCCGATGATGCCGTTCATCGGGGTGCGGATTTCGTGGCTCATGTTGGCCAGGAAATCGCTCTTGGCCTGGCTGGCGGCCTCGGCGATGAACTTGGCCTGTTCGAGGTCGTGCTCGGCCTGCTTGCGCTCGGTGATGTCGGTGCGCAGGGCTATGTATTGCATGGGTTGGCCGCTGGCGTCGGTGAGCGGCAGGATGGTGGCGCTGACCCAATAATAATCGCCGTTCTTTTTCTGGTTCTTGACCTCCCCGCGCCAGACTTTTCCCGCTTGGAGGGTTGACCAGAGTGCGGCGAAGAAGGAGGCGGGGTGATATCTGGAATTGATGAGGCGATGGGTGCGGCCCAGGATTTCCTCGTGGCTGTAACCGGCGATCTCGCAAAACCGGTCGTTGGCGTAGGTGATGACGCCATTGAGATCGGTGATGCTGACGATGGCGTGCTGGTCAAGGGCGAACTTCTGATTGGCCAGATCGGTATGCAAGGCCAGCAGTTCCGCTTGATGCACCTCCTGGCGTTCGATGAGGCGGCTGATCAGGGCGATCAGACCGGTCAGGCTATCGGTGGCGTCGTCGCCCGTCTCCGGCGCGCCGGGCAGGGTGTGACGCAGGCGCTCGGCCAGGGTCTGGAGCTGGGCAATGGCGGCCTCGCGGACCTCCAGGGTGCCGCGCAGCTGGTCGTTGGTGGCCAGCAGTTCCTCGGAGGACAGTTTGAGGCTGCGGGTGCGCAGACTGAGGTCACGATCGAACTGGGTGTAGGCATCTTCTACCTTCGCCAGGAAATCGCCGAGGCCCCGGCCGAGGCTCTGCAGGGTGGCGGGGGCCTGATGGTCTGCGAGAAACTGCCGGAGCTGATCGCACTCCGCGGCGGGGTTGTCCACCGCGGCGGCGTTGAGCAGACGCCTGAGCTGTCTTGCGAGGAGGGGATGCATGGTGTTTTGGCTGGCCTCTGCAGCGGTCAGGGGGCTTCGGCAATCCAGATGATCGTCATGGTTTGGTTCTGGAGGAGACAGGGGGTGCCGGGGGCAAAGGGGCTGAGTTCACCATAGGAGTAAAAGCCGGTCAGCACCGTGTCATGGCCGAGGATATCGCCCACGGCCTCGATTTCTTCATCGATCCGGTAGCCCATGACCAGCCGGCGCCCTACGCAACTCACCAGGATGCCGATGCCCCCGTCGGGATGGGGCGCCATGTCGCGGGTGGCGAAGGCGGCGGTCTCGGCGCCGCTGATCAATTGATCGGTACTGGCGTGCATCAGTTGCAGATAGCCGTCGGGATTGACATCGCCGGCGAGGGTCAGGCTGCCTTCAACCTCGTTAATAGCCAGAATGGTGCGGATGACGCCGGTGGTGCCCCGGGAGGCGTCGAGCATCTCGAAGGGGAAGTAGAGTCCGGAGGAGGGCAGGTCCTTGGCATAGTCGCCGAGATAGGCCTTGTAGATATCCAGGGCGGGCTTGCCATCGAGTTCGTACAGGACGTTACCGACGGCCTTGGTCATCTTGCGCAGGGAGCCAAAGGGCTCCCAGCCGCCGAAGGAGCCGTGGTTGAAGCGCAGGGCCGCGCCGCTCAGGCCGAGGGCGACGATGGCCTTATTGGAGGGTCCCTGGGGCGTCATCACCAGGGTTTCCAGGAATTGGTTGCCATCGCCCGCCAGCCCGCCGGTGAGGGTGACACCGTCGCCGAGCACCTGGCGCAGGCCATCGATCAGGGCGCTGCCGTTGATCGCCAGGCCTTGCCCCAGAATGACCAGGGCCCGTGGGTTCGTGGCTTGCAACTGGGTGCCCAGGCGTTGGCCGGCTGCCAGGCTGTCCTCCATGTCCGCCAGGTCGGTGGTGGCGACCGTCAGTGCGACCTGGTCGAATTGGGCGAGCGTCAATACGGCCGTGTTGTCGGCGATACCCCTCCGGGTGATTTCACCCGCCGTGCTGCAGCCCACCAGGAGCGCCTGGGGGCAGGCGGCCTGGATGTGCTCGAAAAGTTCCGGCTCCCCGAGCAGTTCCCGTGATCCAAACAGCAGGGCGAGCTGGGCAGTGGCGGGGGCGGTGAGGGTGGCGAGGGCGGGGGCAAGTTCCGCAAGATCGCTAATCTGAATCTGCTGGGTTTTCATGGGCAAGTCCGGTTGGGTTCCTCAGGCTAGGCTAGGTTTTGTGATTGTAATGCGCAAGGGCCGGGAACTGGCGCCCATCGCGCTTGTCATTAATGCCCAGTGACCGGACTGGCCCCCCAGCGACCCTGGCCAGCGACGGGTTTTGCCCATGGAGACCGAGGAATGACCACACCCCAGACCCCAACACCCGCCCTAGCCGAGGCCCAATCCCTCCGCGCGGACTTCGCCCGGTTGCGCGAGCGCGTGGAACGTCACATCCTCGGCCAGTCAGGACTGGTGGAGCGGCTCCTGATCGCCCTGCTGGCGGATGGTCATCTGCTGGTGGAGGGTGCCCCGGGCCTGGCCAAAACCAAGGCCGTCAAGGCCCTGGCCACCGGCCTTGAAGGCGATTTCCACCGCATCCAGTTTACCCCGGATCTGCTGCCGGCGGACCTCACGGGCACCGAGATCTACCGTCCCCAGGATGGTAGCTTCCATTTCGACAAGGGCCCTGTCTTTCACAATCTGCTGCTCGCCGACGAGGTCAATCGCGCCCCGGCCAAGGTGCAGTCAGCCCTGCTGGAGGCCATGGGCGAGCGGCAGGTGACGGTGGGTCGGGAGACTTACCGGCTGCCAGAGCTGTTTCTGGTCATGGCCACCCAGAATCCCATCGAGCAGGAGGGTACCTATCCCCTGCCGGAGGCCCAACTCGACCGCTTCCTGATGCTGGTGCGGGTCGATTACCCCGACCTGGCCTCGGAGAAGGCCATCCTGCAGCTCAATCGCGAGGAGGCCCGGGCCCCGGTGGCGGCGGAGGAGGGGCCGCGCCTGAGCCAGCGGGCCATTTTCGCTGCCCGCCGCGCGATTCTCGACCTCTACATGTCCCCGGACGTGGAGGACTATCTGGTCCATCTGGTCCTGGCGACCCGCAATCCCCAATCCCTGGGTACCGGCCTCAGGGGCTGGCTGCGTTTTGGCGCCAGTCCGCGCGCCACCCTGGCCCTGGACCGCTGCGCCCGCGCGCGCGCCTGGCTGGCGGGCCGCGATTATGTCTCCCCCGAGGACATCCAGGACCTGGCCCCGGATGTGCTGCGCCATCGCGTCCTGCTCTCCTACGAGGCCGAGGCGGAGGGCCGGACGGCGGACCAGTATGTGACCGAGTTGCTGGCCCTGGTGCCGGTGCCCTGAGCCGCGAGGGTCCGGAATGAGGCAGACGCCATGTTGAGGCAAACCCTGATGCAAGCTGGCAGGCCAACCCTGGCGTGCCCTGGCGGGCAAGTCCGGGTGCAAGCTGGCGGGCCAACCCTGGCGCGCCCTGGCGGGCAAGTCCGGGCGGCGGTCCGCCAGCGCGCTGGAAAATCGCTGTCTCCCTCCCCCCCTGCGGGGGAGGGTTGGGGAGAGGGGTCTAAACGATCACCCCGAGGAAGGTGCTCGTGATCACGACCGGTCGGTCGGCCGTGATGGACCGGCGCGAGCACGCCTCCGGGGTTGGCGTCTCACTGCAGGAACTGCTGGCCCTGCGCGGTGAGGCGGGACGGCTGGACCTGGTGACGCGCGGCAAGATCCTGGCCACGCGCAGTGGCGGGCATCTCTCGCGCTTTCGCGGCCGGGGCATGGAGTTTGACGAGTCGCGGGTTTATCAGCCGGGGGACGACGCCCGCAACATGGACTGGCGGGTCACGGCCCGGGCCGGGACGCCCCACGTCAAGCTCTTCCGCGAGGAGCGGGAACGGCCGCTGTGGCTGCTGGTCGATCAAGGCCCCTCCATGCGCTTTGGCACCCGCGTCGCCTTCAAATCGGTGGTGGCGGCCCAGGCGGCCGCCCTGCTGGCCTGGGCGGCGGCGGATCGCGGCGACCGGGTGGGCGGCCTGGTCTTCGACGAACGGAGCCGCTTCGAGCAAAGACCTGCTGCCCGCACTCAGGGGCTGCTGCCCCTGCTCCAGGCCCTGGCGGGAGGGGGCCGCGCCGCCGGAGCGGCGGGGTTGGGGGATGTCCTGGCGGCGGCGGACCAGCTGGTGCATCTGGCGCGCCCCGGCAGTCTGATTTTTATCCTCAGCGATTTTAATCATCTGACCTCGGAGCGCTCGACCTGGCTGGCGCGACTGGGGCGAGCCAATGAGGTTGTGCTGGTGCATATTCGTGATCCCCTGGAGGAACTGGCACCCCCGCCCGGCCTTTATCCGGTCACGGATGGTCTGCGGCGTGGTCTGCTGGATACGAGCGTCGAGGCGCGGCGCTCGGCCTGGCAGCGGCGCTTCCGCAACCACCTGGAAATCCTGGAGGGCCTGGCTCGCCAACACCGTGCCCATCTGTTGTGGCTGAACACGGCAGAGCCGGTGGGACCGGCCCTGGCGCGGGGCCTGAACCCGCGCCGGGCGGGAGCTGGGCGATGACAGCGGCTTCATCGCCAACCGCGACCCTGCCTCTGGCGGTACCTCCGGCCGGGCCAGGGACCGTGCCTCTGGCGAGCGGCATGAATCCCGGTGCCATGGGTGCCCCGGATCCCCTGGCCGATCTGCGCGGCTACCATTTGCCGGATCCCGTCTCCTGGTGGCCGCCGGCCCCGGGCTGGTGGCTCTTGGCCCTGCTGGGTCTGGCCCTCCTGCTCCTGTTGGTCGGGTGGCTGGTGCGGCGCTATCGCCGGGGGGCCGCGGCCCGCGCGGCCCAGGTAGAGTTGACGGCCCTGCGCGCCGCCCTGACCCAAGATGGTGATGCCGCCGCCTGCGCGCGGGGCCTGTCCCGCCTGCTGCGGCGCTTTGCCCTGGTTCGCTTTCCCCGCCGCCTGGTGGCGGGCCTCAGCGGTGACGAGTGGCTGGCCTTTCTCGATGCCCAGGGGGGGGGCGGGCGCTTCCAGTCGGGGCCGGGGCGCCTGCTCCTGGATGCCCCCTACCGGCCGCCCCAGGATTTGCCCATCGCGGAGCTTGCCGACCTGGTCGAGGACTGGATTCGGCGCAACCGGCGTCCGGGGGGCAGACGGTCATGATCATCCTCGCCTGGCCCTGGGCCCTGGCGGCCCTGCCCCTGCCCCTGTTAGCCCGCCTGCTGCCCCCGGTAGGGCCAGGGTCGGGAGCGGCCTTGCGACTGCCTTCCCTCCAGGCCGCCGGCGCCCTGGATATGGCCGGCTCGCCCCGCCACCGGCGGCTGGGGCTGATCCTGGCCTGGATCGCCTGGGCCCTGCTGGTGCTGGCTACGGCACGCCCCGAATGGCTGGGCGATCCGGTCAGCCTGCCCTTGTCCGGGCGCGACCTCATGCTGGCGGTGGATGTCTCCGGTTCCATGGAGAATGAGGATTATCTGCTCGGGGGCCGCCCGGCGAACCGGCTGGACGTGGTCAAGTCCGTGGCGGGGCCCTTCATCGAGCGACGCCAGGGGGATCGCCTGGGGCTCATTCTCTTCGGCAGCCGCCCTTACCTCCAGACCCCCCTGACCCATGACCGCGAGACGGTCGGGAAGATGCTGGGCGAGGCCGTCATCGGCCTGGCGGGCAAGGAGACCGCCATTGGCGATGCCATCGGGCTGGCGGTGAAACGCCTGCGTGATCGCGAGGACGACAATCGGGTGCTGATCCTGCTCACCGATGGTACCCAAACCGCCGGGGCCCTGGCCCCCCTGGAGGCGGCCAAACTCACCGCCGAGGCCGGGGTGCGCATCTATACCATCGGTATTGGCGGTGGCGCCCTGGGGGTCCAGAGCCCCTTCGGTATGCTGCGCCGCCAGGCCAGCGATCTGGACCCGGCGACCCTGGAGGCCATCGCCAAGGCCACGGGGGGGCGCTACTTCCAGGCCACGGAAACGGCCCAACTGGAGGCCATCTATGACGAACTGGATCGTCTGGAACCGAGTGAGCGTGATGTCCGCACCTATCGTCCGCTGCAGTCGCTCTTTTTCTGGCCCGCTGGCGCGGCCTTGCTGCTGGCGTTCCTGATCGCCCTGCTGGGCGTCGGGCGCGGCCCGAGGGGTTCCTGAGATGTCGTTCGACCTCCATTTTTTGCGCCCCCTCTGGTTTCTGGCCCTGCTGCCCCTGCCTTGGCTGCTATGGCGGCTGGCGCGCGTCAACCCCGGGGCCGAAGCCTGGCGGGGTCTGGTGGATGCCCACCTCCTGACGCACCTGCTGGTGGTGGAGGGAGCCCGGGTGCGCCGCCTGCCTCGGGTCTTGCTAACCCTGGGCTGGCTGCTGGGGGTAACCGCCCTGGCCGGTCCGGTCTGGGAGCGGCTGCCGCAACCCCTTTACCAGGCCCAGGCCCAGCGGGTCATCGTCCTCGACCTCTCCCCTGATATGGATGCCCAGGACCTGACCCCCTCGCGACTGACGCGCGCGCGCTTCGAGATCCTGGACCTGCTCGCCGCGGCCGCCGAGGGCGAGACGGCCCTGCTGGCCTATGGCGCCGAGCCCTTCGTGGTCTCACCCCTGACCCGGGATGCCGCCACCATTGCCGCCCAGGTCCCGGACCTGGAGACCACTCTCTTGCCGGTACGGGGTCCCAAGCGCACCGACCTGGCCCTGGAGGCTGCCGGGGAGATGCTCAAGCGCTCCGGCAGCCCCGAGGGGGACATCATCCTGGTGACGGCCGACCCCGAACCCTTCGAGGCGGTCCGGTCTCAGGTAGCCAGGCTGCGTGACCAGGGCTACCGTACCTCGGTCCTGGGTCTTGGCACTGAGAAGGGGGCCCCCGTGCCCCGGGCGGAGGGCGGATTTCAGACCGATGATCAGGGCGGTATCCGCCTGACGCGCCTTAGGCCCGACCTCTTGCAGGACATCGCCGCTGCGGGTGGCGGGCGCTATGTTGCCCTCGCCGCTGACGAGAGCGACACCCGCGCCCTGTTTGGTTCGGCCCGGCTCGACGTTGCCGCGCGGGAGTTGGAGGCGGAGGACCGCCCCGACGCCCAGGCGGATCAGTGGCGCGAGGAGGGCCCCTGGTTGCTCCTGGCCCTGCTGCCCCTGGCGGCCCTGGCCTTTCGTCGTGGCTGGCTGAGCCCCCTGGCGCTCTTGGTCTTCCTCCAGGTGCCGTCACCCCAGGCGGAGGCCCTGGGCTGGGAGGATCTTTGGTGGCGGGCCGACCAGCAGGGCGCCCAGGCCCTGGCCGCCGGCGATCCCCGCCAGGCCGCCGAACGCTTCCATAGCCCGGACTGGCGAGCCGCGGCTCAGTACGAATCCGGAGAGTACGACCAGACCCTGGAGACCTTGCAAGGCCAGGCGGGTGCCGAGGCCGCCTACAACCGTGGCAACGCCCTGGCCCGTGCCGGCAAATTACCCGAGGCCATCGCGGAGTATGACCGGGCCTTGGCGGAGGCTCCGGGTCATGCCGATGCCCAGTACAATCGCGACCTAGTGCAGCGGTTGCAGGACCGGCAACAGCCACCCCCCCCCTCTTCCGAGTCCCAGAAAGGCGATCAATCCCAGGATGGGCAGGCGGGTGGCGAAGGCCAGAATCAGCAGAATCAGCAGGGCCAGCAGGGACAAGAGGGTCAGCAGGGGCAAGAGAGCCAGCAGGGCCAACAGGGGCAAGAGGGTCAGCAGGACAAGCAGTCCGGTGACCAGGCCCAGCAAGGCCAGAAAGGTGCTCAGGGCACTCAGAACCCGCAATCCGGGCAAGGCGAGCAAGAGCCATCAGAGGGACAAACGGAGGGGCAGGATAAGGAAGGTCAAGGGCAGGATGCCCAGGCAGGACAGTCCGATCCCCAGAACTCGGCCGGCGAGGCGGGTAAGCAGGGATCAAGCCAAGGGCAAGCCAACCCCCCAACCGACCCTGCTCAGTCCGATGCCCAACAACCGGGTGAAGCTGGCCAGGAGGAACCGCAAGCGGGTCGGTCCGCCCAACCCGAGTCCCAGGATGGCGAAAATCCCCAGGAGGGTGCTGCGGCCCAGGCACAGCAAGAAGCCAAGGCGGAACCGGCCAGCCCGGGAGATGAATCGGCAGCCGCCGCGTCGAACGAACAGAAGGGCCAGCAGGCCCCGCCGCCCGCCAAGGCCCATCAACCTGGGGCCGAGCCTAGCAAGCAGGACCTGCTCGGCGGCCAGGAGCCTGGCAGTCCCGCCGGTGGCAAGCCCAACCCGGAAGCCCCGGCACCCCAGAGCGAGGGCGAACAGGCCATGGAACATCAATTGCGGCGGGTCCCGGATGATCCCGGCGGTCTGCTGCGGCAGCGTTTTATGCTCCAGTATTTGCGTCGCCATGGCCAGTTGCCATGATCAGGACCCTCGGCTTCGCACATCCATCCAGACCCAGGCCCCAGAAATCTCTGATTGCGCACTAACGCCCAAGGAGGTCGCGAACGTGAATCCGATCCCACAGCCTCATCTCTCTAGCCAGCGTTCGGCCGCCGGCCTCGGATTGCCAGGATCCGGGGGCCCAGGCGGGGCCTGTTGTTCATTCCGCCGCGCCCAGCGGCTCTTGGGGTTCGGCGTCTTCCTGCTCCTCTGGGCCTGCGCCGGCCAGGCATTGGCCGCCAGTCTCGAGGCCAGCGTGGATCGCACTCGCCTGGTCGAGGGGGAATCCCTGCTCCTGACCCTCTCGGGTCCTGGCGATGTCTGGGGCACGCCGGATACCGGGCCCCTCACCCGTGATTTCGGGGTGCAGAATCAGGGTCAGGGCACCAGCACCATCATGACCAACGGCCGGGTCACCACTACCCGGGAGTGGCGCCTGCTGCTCTCCCCTAAATCCGCCGGCCGGCTGACCATCCCAGCCCTCAAACTGGGCAATCTGGAGACTGCGCCCATCCCCATCGAGGTGCTGCCCGCCTCTCAGGCGGCCCAGGTTGGCGAGGTACCGGCCGCGCGGCTGGAGGCCGAACTGGATCGCGATACCGTCTATGTGCAAGGCCAGGCGATCTATACCCTGCGCGTCCTGCTGCGGTCCCAGGTCCAGAATGCCAGCCTGGAGGATCCCAAGGCCGAGGGTGTCCAATTCGAACGCCTCGGCGAGGATCGGGTCTCCGAGACGCAGCGTGACGGCCAGCGTTTTCATGTCATTGAACGGCGCTACGCCCTCTTGCCTCAGCATAGTGGCATGATCGAGATCGAGGCCCCGGTCCTGTCCGCCGCCGTGCCCGAGAGCCGTCAGCGGGGAGGGCGGTCCCCGGGTTCCTCCTCGGGGTCACCCTTTGGCCCGGGCGACAGCCCCTTTGAGCGCTTCTTCGGCCGGGATCCCTTCGCGGACATGGATGGCCTGATCCAGCGTGCCCGGCCTATTCAGGTGCGTGGTCCGACCCTGGCCCTGGACGTCAAGCCCCAGCCGGACGGCGCCCCCTCCCCCTGGCTGCCCGCCGAGGATCTGCAGTTGGCGGAGACCTGGACCCCGGACCCCTCGCAGGCTCGGGTCGGGGAACCCATTACCCGTACCCTGGCCATTACCGCCCAGGGCCTGAGTGCTACCCAACTCCCCGATTTGACCAGTGCCGTTCCGGATGGGGTCAAGCTTTACCCCGATAAACCCCGGGCCGAGACGCGCGCGGAAGGGGACACCCTGGTGGGTATGAAAGAGATCAAGCAAGCGCTGGTGCCGGCGGTGGCGGGTAAGCTGACCCTGCCTGAGGTACGGCTGGCCTGGTGGGATACCCGGGCAAATAAGGAGAAGGTGGCGGTGCTGCCGGCACGGATACTGGATGTTCAGGCCGCCAGCGGCAACGCCGGTGCCCAGTCCACGGCAGACCGCGCCGCCCCGGTAGCGCCGGCCGCGGCGCCCGCCAAGGCCCCGGCATCCGTCTCATCCCCGCCTGCTGCGCCCGGCGCGGCGACTGGGGTGGCGGTTCAGCCCACGCCCGCCGCTGAGCAGACCGCGGTGTCCTGGCCTCTGCCGGCCGGCTATTGGCCCTGGCTCAGCCTTGGGTTGGGTCTTGTCTGGCTGCTGACCCTGCTGCTCTGGTGGCGTGAGCGCCGTCGCCATCCCCGCGCCAGTCATGCCGCCCAGGAGGGGTTGGGGGAGCGACCCATTGCCAATCTTGCCGCGGCCCTGGCGGCGGTCCGGGCGGCCTGCGACTCTGGAGATCCCCGCGCCGCCCGCGCCGCGCTGCTGGCCTGGGGGCAGGCCCGCTGGCGGGATGATCCGCCGGTGCTTCTCGAAACCCTCGCCGATCGCCTGGCGGCTTACCACGGGGGAGCTGGTGGTAGCGAGGCCGCTAGCTGCCTCCGGCTGCTGGACCAAAGTCTCTATGCCCCCGGCGTCATGACCTGGGATGGTCCAAACGCCTGGCGCTATCTGCAGCCGGTCCTAAGCGCGCTGGCGACGGAGGCACGGTCGGCAAGGGCAGGGGCCGATCCCTTGCCCGTCCTCTATCCCAAGGGCGGTTGAGGATGGGTAACCGGGCAAAGTCAGGGGTCCGCATCCGTAAACCCCTGGGATTCTGGCCTCGGGACCCGCAGCTTCCATGCTATCCTGACCCTGGGAGTCGGCCGGACAGTCGCTGCTCGGTCGCCTTGGCGGCGCGAGGGGAGGAAAGTCCGGGCTCCACAGGGCAGGGTGCCAGGTAACGCCTGGGGGGCGCGAGCCCACGGCAAGTGCCACAGAAAAGATACCGCCTAAATCCGCCTCGGTGGATCGGTAAGGGTGAAATGGTGCGGTAAGAGCGCACCGCGCCGACGGCAACGCCGGTGGCAGGGTAAACCCCACCCGGAGCAAGACCAAATAGGGGGGCGAGCGGCTTAGTGCCGCACCACGCGGCCCGCGTGTGTCCCCGGGTAGGTCGCTGGAGGCGTGTGGTGACGCACGTCCTAGATGAATGGCTGTCCCCGACAGAACCCGGCTTACAGGCCGACTCCCCCTCCTTTACCTCCTTAGATGCCGCGTCCAGGGGCCAGACCATCCCGGCTGACCCGGCCCCGGTTTGCCAGCCCCTTCCCTAGGCAGCGGCAGGGCTCAGGCTCCTGCGCCTCCGCCTCCCCGCAAGCCCAAGAAAACTTGCACCTCCCCAAACAGGCATTGCCAGCCCTATATCGCCCCTTCCTTGCCTTTTATGGCGAATTAGATCCATCTATCAATCAGTAACAACATAAACCTCATTATTCGCCTTAGTCTAATTGGGGCTGGTTATGGGTCAATCGCTGGGGTGGACATCAGCATCCCCTTGATATTTGACAAGTCTTGCCTTGGTTGCGCCTTAAGGACCAACGAGCGCCCTAACCCGCTGACAAGCGGGAAGAAACTTGAAATTGCGGCTTGACGAGTGGGGCGCTGTTGCCTAGTATGAGGATGAAAGTGGAGTAGAGTGGATTAAAAGGGAATAATTTCGCCATAAAGGGGGGCGGCAGTGTTTCGCGGGGTTTCTACCCTTAGTCTGGATCCCAAGGGCCGCTTGGCCATGCCCGCCCGTTATCGCGAGCAGATCCAGAATTGTTGCGCCTCGCATTTGGTGATTACGATCGACAGCGATCGTTGCCTCCTCATCTACCCGGAACCCAACTGGAAGGAAATCGAGCGGAAGCTGGAGCAGCTGCCCTCCTTTAATCCCACGGCCCGTAAGCTGCAGCGCCTCTACATAGGCCATGCCCATGATGTGGACATGGATGCCCAGGGACGACTGCAATTGCCACCCGAGTTGCGCCAGTTCGCGAATCTGGACAAGCGGGTGGCCCTGATTGGCCAGAGCAATAAGTTTGAATTGTGGGATGAGGATACCTGGGTGGCACGCCGGGATGAATGGTTGAACGCAGAGGACTTGGCACAACTCGAGTCCTCCCCCGAATTCGCGTCCCTGTCCATTTAATCAACACCCGCTCTCATGGCCATTCATGAGCATAGGCCGGTTTTGCTGGAGGAAAGCTTGGAGGCCTTGGTGATTCCCCCCGATGGGACCTATCTCGATGGCACCTTTGGCCGGGGTGGCCATGCGCGTGCCCTCCTGGCCAGGCTGGGGGCCAAGGGGCGTCTGCTTGCCCTGGATCGGGACCCGGAGGCGGTGGCTGTCGGGCGGGCCTTGGCGGACCAGGACCCGCGCCTGATGGTCGAGCAGGCCCCCTTCTCCACGGCGGCCGCCGTGGCGAGTCGTCATGGTGTGCTGGGTGCTATCGATGGCATCTTGCTGGACATCGGCGTCTCCTCGCCGCAATTGGACGAGGCGGGGCGAGGCTTCAGTTTCGCCGCCGCAGGCCCGCTGGATATGCGCATGGATAACAGCACCGGTGAGACGGCGGCCCAGTGGCTGGCGCGGGCTAAGGAGGCGGAGATCGCCCAGGTACTCCACGAATATGGCGAAGAGCGTTTCAGCCGCCGCATTGCCCGTGCTCTGGTCACCGCCCGCGCCGAGGCGCCCATCCTGACCACCCAGCGCCTGGCGAGCCTGGTTGCCGCCGCCAGCCCGACCCGCGAGCCGGGGAAACACCCGGCGACCCGGACCTTCCAGGCCATCCGCATCCAGGTCAACCACGAACTCGACGAACTGCGGAGCTGTCTGGCCGGGGTGCGCGAACTTCTGGCGGTGGGCGGGCGATTGGTGGTCATCAGTTTTCATTCGCTGGAGGACCGCATCGTCAAGCGCTTCATGCGCGACGCGGCCAGGGGCGAACAATTTCCCAAGGGCGTGCCAGTCAGGGCCCGGGAAATCCAGTCCTGGCTGCGCCCGGTGGGAAAGGCGGTGCATGCCTCGCTGGCCGAGGTCGCAGCCAATCCCAGGGCCCGGAGTGCCGTAATGCGGGTTGGGGAGCGTCTGGCATGACGGTGCGGGGGCTAAATTTTATTGTCCTGCTTGGCGTGGCGGTCGTAGCCTCTGGGGTCGGGGTCGTTTACGCAAAATATCAAACACGGATTGAATTCATTGCATTGCAGGCGCTTACCAAGGAGGTCCAGGGGCTGGAGGAGGAGTGGGGCGTCCTGCGGCTAGAGGAGGCGGCGCTAGGCACTCACCCACGGGTGGAGACGGCGGCGCGGACGCGGTTGGATATGTTTATGCCGCGAGGGGTGGATATCAAGACCATTGGGGGATCGGGTCATGTTCGGCACTGATTTGGTGAGGCGCAAACGCGACGGGAGCGGCAAGGGCCTGACCTTTAATTTCAACAAGCGTAGCCTGGTGCTGCTGGGGTTACTGGGCACCTTACTCTTCGCGGTGGTAGCGAGCGCCTTTCAGCGCCAGGTGTTGGAGCGGGAGTTTCTGCGTGAGGAGGGTGAGGCCCGCTATCTTCGCGACTGGGAGATTCCGGCGCGGCGCGGCATGATCCTGGATCGCAACGGCGAACCTCTGGCGGTGAGTTCGCCCGTCGCCAGCGTCTGGACGGATCCCCGCAAGCTTAAGGACTACCCCGAGGCCATGGGGGAACTCGCCGATGCCATGGGCATCGCCAGGAAGGACCTGAAGCAGCGGGTCGCCGATCGCCAGACCAAGGGCTTTATCTACCTCAAGCGGCGCATCGAACCCGATCAGGCCCAAGAGGTGGAGCGGATCAAGACGCAATATCAGATTCATGAACTCGGTATGGAGACCGAATACAAGCGCTTCTATCCGGGAGGGGAAATCTTTGGCCACATCGTTGGCTTCACCGACGTGGACGACAAGGGTATCGAGGGTATGGAACTGGCCTTCAACGGCTGGCTGGGAGCGGAGCCTGGCCTGCGGCGGGTCATCAAGGATGGCCACCAGCAGCTGGTCGCGGAGGTGGAGCGGATTCGCCCACCCCATCATGGCAAGGACCTGGCACTGAGCATCGACCGTCGCCTGCAATATCTCGCTTACCGCGAACTCATGCGCACGGTCCGGGAACATAAGGCCAAATCGGCCTCAGCGGTGGTGCTCGATGTCCGTACCGGGGAGGTGCTGGCCATGGTCAACCAGCCGGCCTACAACCCCAACGGCAATAAAGATGGGGATCAGAGCACTCGCCGTAATCGCGCCGTCACCGATGTCATGGAACCCGGCTCCACCGTCAAGCCCTTCGTTGTCGCCGCCGCTTTGGAACAGGGTCTGGTGACGCCGACCTCACCCATCGATACCAGCCCCGGCTTCCTCTCGGTGGGCAGTAACACGGTCAAAGACATCCACAACTATGGGCGCCTGGACACGACCGCCGTTATCACCAAGTCGAGCAATGTCGGTGTCGTCAAGATGGCCCTGCGCATGAAACGCGAGACCCTCTGGACTCTGTATGACAAGGTGGGGTTTGGCAGGCCTACCGGGATTCAGTTCCCCGGCGAGGAGACCGGTCGTTTCCGCAACTTCAAGCGCTGGTCCGATTTCGAGTATGCCACCCAGGCCTTTGGCTACGGTCTTTCGGTCACACCTCTCCAACTGGCCAGGGCCTATTCGGTGCTGGCCGCTGATGGGGTGCTGCGGCCAGTGAGTCTGCTCAAGGTGGACCAGGCCCCCGCCGGTGAGAGAGTTCTGAGTGCCAAGACTGCGCAGCAGGTCCGTGCCATGATGGAGACTGTGGTCTCACCCAAGGGTACCGCTAAGCAGGCCATGATCGAGGGCTACGGCGTCGCCGGTAAGACGGGTACGGCCAAGAAGTCCTCGGGACGCCATGGTTATGCCGCCGGGCGCTATCAGGCTGTCTTTGCCGGCATGGCGCCGGCCAGGGATCCGCGCTTTGTCCTGGTGGTCATGGTCGATGAGCCGAGCGCTGGGAAATACTATGGCGGCCTGGTGGCGGCCCCCGCCTTTTCACGGATTATGCAGGGTGCCCTGCGTCTCTTTGATGTCCCCCCGGACCATCCGGAGGTCAAGATGCTGATGGCGAGCACGGACCCGTCTCGATGATGACACGCCAGGGCGGAGTCCTTGCTCCGAGACCTATCTGGCGATTGAGCGATCTGCTCGCAGGTTTTGCCGCCGCAGTCCCTGAAGCGGGAGAGACGCTAGCCATCTCCGGCCTGGCCCTGGATAGCCGCCGCATCCAGCCAGGCTGGCTTTTTCTCGCCTGTCAGGGAAGCCAGGGACATGGGCTCGACTTCGCCGCTCAGGCCCGGGCGCGGGGCGCGGTCGCTATTGCGGCCGAGCCGCATGATCCCTGGGACGCCGTGACCATGGCCGCCCTCGGCACCTCGCTGGGGCTGCCGGTCATACCCCTCCCGGACCTACGCCACCTGGCAAGCCGGGTGGCTGGGCGCTTCCTGGGCGAGCCCAGCGCCAACCTGCAGGTCCTGGGCGTCACCGGCACCCATGGCAAGACCAGCATCACCCACTACCTGTCCCAAGCCCTGGCGGCTGAGCTTTCCTGTGGGTTGATGGGTACCCTGGGGGTCGGTTTTCCCGACGATCTGGAGCCCAGCACCCATACCACCCCGGACGCGGTGAGTCTCCAGGAGACCCTGGCCTGGCTGCGCGAGCGTGGGGCCCGGGCCGTGGCCATGGAGGTTTCCTCACATGCCCTGGATCAGGGCCGGGCGGCGGGGGTGCGCTTCCACCATGCCATCTTCACCCATTTGAGCCAGGACCATCTCGATTATCACAGCGACATGGCTAGCTACGGCTTGGCCAAGCGCGGCCTATTCCAGGTTCCCGGGCTCGAATGGGCCATTCTCAATCTCGACGATCCCCTCACTGTCGACATCCTGGGCGATCTGGCGCCGGAGGTGAGGGTGGGCGGCTATAGTCAGAAGGCCGCGCTCGATGTCCCGAAGAACTGTGAACTTTGGGTCCGCCTGCGGGATCTGGCCCCCTCACGGGGGGGCATGAGGCTGGAACTGGAGACCAGTGCCGGCGCGGGGAGTCTGGAACTTGGGCTGATTGGCCGCTTCAATGCCGCCAATGTGTTGGCCGTGCTGGTCGTGCTGCTGTCGCGGGGCATGGATCTGGACCGGGCGTTGCGGGCCCTGGCCAAGGTGCGGGGCGTACCCGGGCGCCTGGAGCCTTTCGGTGGCGCGGGTGCCCCTTTGGTGGTGGTGGACTATGCCCACACCCCGGATGCCCTGGAGAAAACCCTGCTCGACCTGCGTGCCCATGCCCCGGGCCGTTTGATTTGCGTCTTTGGCTGCGGTGGCGACCGGGATACCGGCAAGCGGCCCCTCATGGGGGCGGTGGCCGAACGCCTGGCCGACCAGGTACTCCTTACCGATGATAACCCGCGGCGGGAAGACGGGCATGTCATCATCGACCAGATACTGGGCGGGATGAAACAGCCGGCGCGGGCGGCCATCGAGCGTCGGCGTGGTCTGGCCATCCGTCGCGCTATTGCCACCGCCGGACGGGATGACCTGGTGCTGGTGGCGGGCAAGGGCCACGAGACTATCCAGGATCTCGGGGACCGCCAGGTCCATTTCAGCGACCGGGCCCAGGTCCAGCAAGCCCTCGCCGAGCGGATGGGGTCTTATGGTCTGGAGGCTGCGGCGTGATTGCACATCCCCTGCCTTGGACGCTGGACCAGGCCGCAGCCCGGGTGGGTGGCCGGCTCCTGGGAGCCAATGGGGGCTTTGCCGGCGTCGGTATCGATAGCCGTCAGGATCTGACCGGTCGTCTCTTCGTGGCCTTGCCGGGCGAGCGCCACGATGGTCATGACTTCGCCGCCAGCGCCCGTGAACAGGGCGCCACTGCCCTCATGGTTGAGCGGGAGTTGGCTATCGACCTGCCCCAGTGGCAGGTCGAGGACACCCGGCTGGCGCTTGGGCAACTCGCCACCGCTCATCGCGAGCGTTTTGCGGGTCGCGTCCTCGCCCTGACGGGCAGCAACGGCAAGACCACCACCAAGGAGATGATCGCTGCCATCCTCGGCCAGGCCGGTCGGGTGCGGGCGACGCGGGGCAACCTGAATAACGACATCGGCCTGCCCTTGACCCTGCTGGAGGCGGGCGACGAGGATTTTCTGGTATTGGAGATGGGGGCCAACCATCCGGGGGAGATTGCCTATCTAACCGCCATCGCCCGTCCCGAGGTCGCGGCCATCACCAATGCCGGCCGCGCCCATCTGGAGGGTTTCGGCAGTCTGGAAGGCGTGGCCCGGGCCAAAGGCGAGATCGTCGCGGGTCTGGGTGAGGATGGTACCTTTATCTTCCCTGCTGATTCGCCCTGGGCGGGGTTGTGGCAGGACCTGGCCGGGACCCGGCACTGCCTGACCTGTGGTCCTGCGGGGGTGGCGGACCTGAGCGTCGATCTGACGGCGGTGGCGACTCGCTGGGACGCGGAGGGCTTCCGTACTGGTTTTCAGGTGACCGCCCCCGGTCGGGTGCTGGATCTGGAATTGGTCCTGGCGGGTGCCCACAATGTGCGCAATGCCCTGGTGGCCGTGGCGATGGCTTGGTCCCTGGAGATAGACCCCGCGGCCATCGCGGCGGGACTGGCCGCTCTGCGGCCCATCCCCGGCCGCCTTTTTCCGTGCCGGCTCCCGGGGGGGACGCGTCTTATCGACGATACCTACAATGCCAACCCGGACTCGGTGGAGGCGGCCATCACCGTCCTCATGTCGCTCCCGGGCCGCCATCTGCTGGTCCTGGGAGATCTGGGGGAGCTGGGTCCTGAGGCATCCGCACTGCATCACAGCTTGGGTCAAAAGGCTCAGGAGGCCGGGATCGATGTCCTCTACACGGTTGGTAATCTGAGTGCCGAGGCGGCGGCTGGATTTGGCCCGGGGGCCCGGCATTTCCCGACTCAGGGCGAACTCATCGCAGCCTTGAGCCAGGAGTTAGGGATTAACGATCTGGTCCTGATCAAGGGTTCCCGACGCGCGGCCATGGACCGGGTCGTGGCTGCCCTCGGCGCTCCGGGGGAGGGCTGAGGTATGCTGCTCTATCTGTCCGAATGGCTTAGCCAGTTCCATAGCGGCTTCAGCGTGTTCCGCTATCTGACCCTGCGCGCTATCCTGGGGGTGCTGACCGCCCTGGCCATCTCCTTCGTCCTGGGTCCGCCCATGATCCGCCGTCTCCGCCAGTATAAGATCGGCCAGACGGTGCGCAATGATGGTCCCCAGTCGCACCTTTCCAAGGCAGGAACCCCTACCATGGGCGGGGCCCTCATGTTGGTGGCGGTGGGGATCGCCACCCTGCTGTGGTCCAACCTGGCCAATATCTATGTCTGGGTGGTGCTGTTGGTGACCCTGGCCTTTGGCGCCATCGGTCTGGTGGATGATTACAAAAAGTTGGTGTTGCGTAACCCTCGGGGGCTGGCGGCGCGCTACAAGTATTTTTGGCAGTCGGTGGTGGGGCTGCTGGCCGCCGTCCTGCTGTTCTGGATCGCCAAGACCCCGGCGGAGACGGCACTGCTGATCCCCTATCTAAAGAGTGTCTCCCTGCAACTCGGGCCCTGGTACATCCTGCTGACCTATCTGGTCATCGTCGGTTCCAGCAATGCGGTGAATCTGACGGATGGCCTGGACGGCCTGGCGGTCATGCCAACGGTGCTGGTGATGGGGGCTCTGGGGATTTTCGTCTATGCCTCGGGTAACGTGAAGTTCGCGGAGTATCTGCTGATACCCGATGTCCCCGGCGTGGGCGAGGTAGTGGTCTTCTGCTCGGCTTTGGTCGGGGCTGGCCTGGGGTTCCTCTGGTTCAACACCTATCCCGCCCAGGTCTTCATGGGGGATGTCGGTGCCCTGGCCCTGGGAGCGGCCCTGGGGGTCGTAGCCGTGGTGGTCCGGCAGGAACTGGTGCTCCTCATCATGGGTGGCATCTTCGTCGCCGAGACGCTGTCCGTGATGCTGCAGGTCGCCTCCTTCAAGATGACGGGCAAGCGCATCTTTCGCATGGCGCCGCTGCACCATCACTTCGAACTCAAGGGCTGGCCAGAGCCGCGGGTCATCGTGCGCTTTTGGATCCTTACTGTCATTCTGGTCCTCGTAGGGCTGGCGAGCCTCAAGATCCGTTGATGAATAGTTTCCTGGACGACCATGGCGGCTCAGGGGGGCATAGGGTCCAGCCCAAGACCCTGGTCCTGGGGCTCGGCAAGACGGGCCTGTCCTGCGCCCGCTATCTGCGCTCGCAAGGCGTACCGGTGGCGGTGACGGACACCCGGTTCCAGCCGCCGGGTCTGGAGGCGGCACGTGCGGAGATGCCGGACCTGCCGCTGTTCCTGGGGGACTTCGATGCCGCGGCCCTGGCGGCAGCCGACCGCCTGGTCATCAGCCCTGGGATCGCTCTGGGCGAGCCGCGCCTGGCGGCGGCGGTGGGGCGTGGTCTGGAGGTAGTGGGGGATATCGAGTTGTTCGCCCGCGCCGCCCAGGCACCGATCGTCGGCATTACCGGCTCCAATGGTAAGAGCACGGTGACCACCCTGGTGGGTGCAATGGCGCAGGCCAGCGGGTTACGGACGGCGGTGGGCGGCAATCTGGGGGAGCCCGCCCTCGAGTTGCTGGATCCGGCGGTCGAGCTTTATGTACTGGAGCTCTCCAGCTTCCAATTGGAGACGACTAGATCGCTGCGACCCTGCGTGGCTACGGTTCTGAACATCTCCGCCGATCATCTCGACCGCTATCCCAGCCTGGAGGCCTATGCGGCCACCAAGGCCAGTCTCTTGCAGGGCGCCGAGGTGGCTGTGCTCAATCGGGACGATCCCAAGGTCGCGGCCATGGCCGGGTTGGCGGGGCGGGATATCTGGTTCAGCTTGGGGGTACCTCAGACGGAGGCGGATTTTGGACTGCTTGAAAGCGAGGGGGTGACCTGGCTGGCGCGGGGCGATCAGTTATTGGAACGAACGGATGCCTTGCCGCTGGCTGGCCGCCACAATCTGGCAAATGCCTTGGCGGCACTAGCCCTCGGTGAGGTTTGTGGCCTACCTTTAGAATCCCGCCTAGCGGCGCTGCGGGTCTTCCAGGGCCTGGACCATCGGACCCTACTGGTGGCCACGCGCAGGGGGGTACGCTGGTTCGACGATTCCAAGGGCACCAATCCGGGTGCCACCGTAGCGGCCTTGCGGGGCCTGATCGATCCGGAGGGGGCGGGGCGGGCCGTGCTCATCGCCGGTGGCGATGGCAAGGGTGCCGACTTTGGCGAGCTGGCGGAAACGGTGGGGCGCACCGCCCGCGCCGTGATTCTGATGGGCCGCGATGGCCCCCGGATCGAGGATGCCCTCGCGGGCCGGGTTCTGACCCAACGAGCCCGGGATATGGAGGAAGCGGTGCGTCTGGCGGCGGAGATTGCCTTGCCAGGCGATGCGGTGTTGCTGTCACCGGCCTGTGCCAGTTTCGATATGTTCGACAATTACGAGCATCGCGGTCGCGTCTTCGTGGCGGCGGTGCAGGGGTTAGGGGTATGAGTGAGGCAGCCGAGAGTGTCAAGTCCCTGTCCCGTCGGCACCAGGCCCCAACCCTGCCCGAGATGGACTGGGTTCTGCTGTTAGTCGCAGCAGCCTTGATCGGGCTGGGCTTCATCATGGTGGCTTCCGCCTCCATGCCGATCGCCGATCGCACCTTCGGCGATCCCTTCCATTTTGTCTATCGCCATGCTGCTGCCTTGGTGATGGCCCTGGCGGCCGCCTTGGGGGTTCTGGCGGTGCCCATTCGCTTCTGGGAGCGTTATGGGACCCTGCTCTTTTTTGTTGGCCTCCTGCTGTTGGTGATGGTGCTCATCCCGGGCCTGGGCCGCAAGGTCAATGGCGCTACCCGCTGGATACCCCTGGGGCCGATTAACCTGCAAAGCTCAGAGTTCATGAAATTCTTCGCCGTCATCTTTATTGCCGGTTACCTGGTGCGGCGGCGCGAAGAGGTGGAGAACCGATTTATGGGTTTTTTCAAGCCCATGGTTCTGATCGTCATCGCTGCCACCCTGATCATGGCGGAGCCCGACTTCGGAACCACGGCGGTGCTGATGGCAACCGTTCTGGCGATGCTCTTTCTGGGTGGGGTGCGCATCGCCTACTTTGGTGCCCTGGTCGGCGCCGTGGTCATGGCGGGTGTGGCCTTGGTCATCTCCTCTCCCTATCGGATGCAACGGGTGATGTCCTATCTGGATCCCTGGGCGGATCCCTTTGATACCGGCTTCCAGTTAAGCCAGGCCCTGATTGCCTTTGGGCGCGGGGAATGGGCTGGGGTCGGACTGGGGAACGGCATCCAAAAGCAGTTTTATCTCCCTGAGGCGCATACGGACTTCATCATTGCCGTGGTGGGCGAGGAACTGGGATTGGCGGGGGTGCTGCTGGTCCTGGTCGGCTTTGCCTTTATCGTCTGGCGGGCCTTTCGCATCGGCTTTGGTGCCCGGCGCGCCGGGCACCATTTCGAGGCCTATCTGGCTCAGGGTTTTGGTTTGGGTCTGGGTCTCCAAGGACTCATCAATATCGGCGTCAACGTTGGCCTGCTGCCAACCAAGGGCTTGACCCTGCCGTTTATGAGCTATGGCAGCAACAGCCTCATCGTCGCTTGCATGATCATTGCCGTTTTATTGCGTATCGATCTGGAAGCGAGGCGAAATCCGGATGGCGAATCCAGCGCGGGCAGGGTGTCATGGGTGCGCGCCTAGCCGTCATGGCCGGCGGGACCGGCGGACATGTTTTCCCGGCCCTGGCGGTTGCCGAGTTGTTGCGTGACCAGGGCCAGGAGGTCTTCTGGATTGGGACTCGCGAGAAGATGGAGGCGCGGCTGGTACCCGAGCGTGGTTTTGCCATGGAATGGATCGGTATCGAGGGCCTGCGCGGCAAGGGTACCCTACAACTCCTGATGGCCCCCTGGAAGCTGGCGGTGGCTTTGTTCCAGGCGGCAGGGATATTGCGCCGGCGGCGTCCAGACCTGGTGCTGGGTATGGGTGGCTTTGCCTCGGGACCTGGCGGTCTGGTGGCCAGATGGCTGGGCATCCCCCTCATCATCCATGAGCAGAACCAGGTACCGGGCCTCACTAACCTGTGGCTGTCCCGGATCGCCCGGCGGGTTTTCCAGGCCTTTCCCAACAGTTTTCCCCCCGGGCGGGGCGCCGAAACCTGCGGCAACCCGGTACGGCCTGAGATCTGTGCCCTGCCCCCACCCGCGGTGCGCCTGGGTCGGCGCCAGGGCCGGGTACGTCTGCTGGTGGTTGGGGGCTCCCTGGGTGCTCAGGCACTGAACGAGCAGGTCGCTCCCGCAGTAGCGCTCGTGCCACAGGATGCCCGCCCCCTGATTCGTCATCAGGCTGGTGAACGGACTCTGGAGGTTGCTCGCCAAGCTTACGCCCGGGCTGGGGTCGAGGCCGAGGTCACGCCCTTCATTCGCGATATGGCGGAGGCCTATGGCTGGGCGGATCTGGTAATATGCCGCTCCGGCGCCTTGACGGTGTCGGAACTGGCCGCCGCGGGCCTTGGCGCAATTCTGGTACCCTACCCCTATGCGGTGGACGATCATCAGACCGCCAATGCCGCTTATCTCGCGGCACCTGGCGGGGCCGAGATTCTGCCCCAATCCGAATTAAACCCTGCGCGATTAGGCGCCCTCCTGACCCGGTTACTCGGGGACCGCGCCCGTCTCCTGACCATGGCGGAGGCGGCCCGCGCCCGGACCATGCCGGACGCCGCGAGACGTATCGCCGACGCTTGCCTCGCCGAGATGACCTCATGAATAACCCATCCCTTCTCTTGCCTGGGCATCATGCCGGTCGCATGGGCCGGATCCGACGCCTGCACTTTATCGGGATCGGGGGCGCGGGTATGAGCGGTATCGCCGAGATCATGCTGGACCTGGGCTACGAGGTGTCGGGCTCCGACAAGCGCGCTAACGGGGCCACGCGGCGGTTGGCGAATCTGGGTGCCCGGGTCTACATCGGCCATGCGCCGGAACAAGTCCAGGGGGTGGACGCCGTCGTCGTTTCCAGTGCCATCGACGAGGCTAACCCCGAGATCATCGCTGCGCGCGCAGGCCGCCTGCCCCTGGTGCGGCGCGCCGAGATGCTGGCCGAGCTCATGCGCTTCTACTATGGTGTGGCGGTCGCCGGTACCCATGGCAAGACCACCACCACCAGTCTGGTTGCCAGCGTTCTGGCGGAAGGCGGCCTGGACCCAACCTTTATCATCGGCGGCCTTTTGAACAGTGCCGGGGCCAATGCCCGACTCGGCAGTCATCACTACCTGGTGGCGGAGGCGGACGAGAGCGATGCCTCCTTCCTCTATTTACAGCCCATGTTGTCGGTCATCACCAATATCGACTCCGATCACATGGTGACCTATAGCCATGACTTTAGCCGGTTGCGGAATACCTTCATGGAGTTTCTGCACCACCTACCCTTTTACGGCCTGGCGGTTCTCTGCATCGACGATGACGAGGTGCGGGAACTGGTCCCTGAGGTACCCCGTCCGGTGCGGACCTATGGCACCCGGCCGGAGGCGGACGTACGGGCTGAACGGGTCCGTCAGGAAGGGCTGCGGATGTATTTCGAGGTTCAGCATGCGGGCGGTAGCTTCCCCGTAGAGCTCAATCTCCCCGGCCGCCACAATGTCCTCAATGCCCTGGCGGCGATTGGCGTGGGCCTTGAACTGGGAGTGCCGGTGGAGGCCATTCGCCGAGCCCTGTCAGGTTTTCAGGGCATAGGTCGGCGCTTTGTGGTCAGCCAGGTCCGGGATACGGGAGGTCGGGGCCTGATATTGATTGACGACTATGGCCATCACCCCCGCGAGGTGGCGGCGACGCTGGAGGCGGCCCGCCAAGGCTGGCCTGGCCGGCGTCTGGTACTGGTCTTCCAACCCCACCGTTACAGCCGCACCCAGGAACAATTCGATGACTTCGTGCAGGTTCTTTCCGGCGTGGACCGCCTGGTGCTTTGCGAGGTCTACCCAGCGGGCGAGGCACCGATCCCTGGGGCCGATGGGCGTGCCCTCAGTCGCGCCATCCGCGCCCGCGCCCAGGTTGACCCCGTGTTCTGCCAGGATCTTAACGAGGTACCTCAGGTGCTGGATAAGCTGTTGGAGGACGGCGACTTGGTGCTGCTCTCCGGTGCTGGCGACATCGGCGGCCTGGCCGCGCGCTTGCCAGGGATGATGCGGCAGGGGGATGCTGCCATTGCTTAAGATGGGCGGTGTTGCGATGTCTTGCGGGGGCGAGCTATGAGCCCCCCCACATCACCCCTGCGCGGCGATCTTCGCCTGGACGAGCCCCTGGCACGCCATACCAGTTGGCGGGTGGGTGGGCCGGCCAAGCGTTTCTATCGCCCAGCTGACGCGGCGGATCTGGCGGTCTTTCTGGGCACCCTGGACCCCGAGGAGCCGCTGCTCTGGCTGGGTTTGGGGAGCAATCTCCTGGTCAGTGACGAGGGGTATTTTGGCACTGTCATCCAGACCCAGGGCCGCTTGGGCGGCCTGGAACGGCTGGGTGACCTGGGACTGAGGGCCGAATGCGGTGTCGCCTGCGCCAAGATGGCGCGTTTCGCCGCCCGTGCGGGCCTGGCCGGGATCGAGTTTCTGGCCGGCATCCCGGGTACCTTGGGCGGGGCACTGGCCCTAAACGCCGGTGCCCATGGCGGAGAGACCTGGGAGCGGGTACGCAAGGTCGTGACGCTGGACCGCTCAGGTCGGCTACGGGAACGGGTGCCTGGGGACTTCCAGATTGAGTATCGTCAGGTCCAGGGCCCCGAGGAGGAGTGGTTTCTTGCGGCAGAGTTAGCCCTCGAGGCCGGCGATCCCGCGGTGTGTCAGGCCCGCATTCGCGACCTCCTGGAGCGACGTAACCTGTCCCAGCCCATAGGCCAGCCCAGTTGCGGGTCCGTCTTTCGCAATCCTCCCGGGGATTATGCCGCGCGCCTGATCGAGGCCGCGGGCCTCAAGGGGGAGCGCGAGGGTGGCGCCCAGGTCTCCACCCGGCACGCGAATTTCATCATCAACAGCGGCGATGCCAGCGCCCACGACATCTTGCGGCTTATCGACCGGATTCGGGTGACGGTAGCGGGGCGCAGTGGCGTGGTGCTGCAGCCCGAGGTCCATTTCATCGGGGGAGAGATGGCATGAATCCGGACGCGGCTCAATTTGGCAAGGTGGCCTTGCTCCTGGGAGGAACATCGGCGGAGCGGGAGATCTCACTCAGGAGTGGCCAGGCCGTACTCGCGGCCCTACGGCACCAGGGGGTGGATGTGGATCCCCTGGACCCGGATGCCAGCGTCCTCGAGCGGCTGCGGCTGGGGGGCTACGACCGCGTCTTCATCATGCTCCATGGCCGGGGTGGCGAGGATGGCCGGATCCAGGGCGCCTTGGAGACCCTGGGCCTGCCTTACACGGGTTCGGGTGTCCTGGGCTCCGCCCTGGGTATGGATAAATATCGCTGCAAGTTGGCCTGGCAGGGCGCCGGCCTGCCCACCGCAGATTTCGTTCCGCTCTGTGATGACGGTGATCTGCCGCGAGCGGTGGCTTTAGGTTTTCCTCTCATGGTCAAACCGGCCCACGAGGGTTCGAGTATTGGTATGGCCCGGGTGGAGGACGAGGAACAACTGGCTATGGCCTGGCGCGAGGCCGTTGGCTACGACCGCCTGGTCATCGCCGAACGTTGGATCTCCGGCCCCGAGTACACCTGCGCCATTCTTGGGAACGAGGCCCTACCCATGATTCGCCTGGAGACGCCCCGGCAATTTTATGACTATCAGGCCAAGTATTTTGCCAACGACACCCGTTACCTCTGTCCCTGCGGGCTGTCCCCGGAGGAGGAGATGGGTCTGCAAACCCTGTCCCTGGCGGCCTTCGAAGCCGTCGGGGCCCGAGGCTGGGGTCGGGTGGACCTGATGTTGGACCGGGAGGGGGCGCCCCATCTGCTGGAGATCAACACGGTGCCGGGCATGACCGATCATAGCCTGGTGCCCATGGCGGCCAGCGCCCGAGGCATCGGCTTTGATGAATTGGTCTGGCGCATTCTGGAGACTAGCCTTGAATAGGATACCCCCCCCCGCTCTGGCCAGGTATTCGCCACCCGCGCCGCCACCCAGGGTCGATCCCAAGGTGGCCTGGCGGTTGTTCAAGGGCTTCTCCGGTCTCTTTCTGATTGCCCTCATGGTTGGCGGTGGCCATTGGCTATTGCGCTTCGAGTCTCAGTATCTGCCGGTACGGGTGGTCAGTATTGAGGGTGAGGTGAGGCAAATGACCTTGCAACTGATCCAGGACCGGGTGGGACAGACTTTGGAGGCCGGGATTCTTACCCAAGATCTGGGGGTCATTCAGGCGGCCATCAAGGAACTCCCTTGGGTGAGCGGCGCTGGGGTGCGTCGCGCCTGGCCGGACCGGCTGGTGATCTCGGTCCAGGAGCATAAACCCCTGGCCCGTTGGGGCGATGATGGCTTGGTGACCGCCGAGGGCCGCGTTTTTCGGCCCGATAGGCACGAAATACCCCATGGGCTGCCGCGTCTGGCGGGTCCGGATGATCAGGCGCTGCAAGTGGTGACGCGCTTCCAGGCCTGGCAGCCCTTACTCAAGTCTCAGGGTCTGTCGATCCTGGCTCTTGAGGATGATCCGCGGGGGGCTTGGACCCTGACCACAGATGCCGGCTTTAATCTTTTGCTCGGGAAGACGGATGTCGATTCACGCCTGGAGCGCTTCCTGCGCGCCTATCCCAACATCCTGGCGGCTGGGCGGCCGGCACGAGTAGACATGCGATATAGTAACGGTTTAGCCGTAAGCTGGTCAGGCGCCAGGGTTGCCAGAGAGGCTGATCCGAAGGCCGAGCAGTTCACCCAGACCGGGCCCGAAGCCAGGGTACGGGCCTTCGCCCCCGGTCAAATACCTTCTTCCCACCTTGGACCGCCGGTCGAACCCCGACGGCCGTCCCGGAGTTAGCCAAGATGTCGCGACGCGGCGATAAGAATCTATTAGTGGGGCTGGATATCGGTACCTCCAAGATCGCCTGCCTGGTGGGTGAGGAACGGGATGATGGCCTCATTGAGATCGTGGGGGTAGGTACCCATCCCTCGCGGGGACTGAAGCGCGGCGTGGTCGTGGATATCGAATCCACGGTGCAGTCCATCCAGCGTGCTGTGGAGGAAGCGGAGCTGATGGCGGGTTGCGAGATTCACTCGGTCCACGCCGGTATCGCTGGCAGCCATATCCGCAGCCTGAGTTCTCATGGCATTACCGCCATCAAGGACCGGGAGGTGAGTCAGGCCGACATGGATCGGGTCATCGATGCGGCCCGGGCGGTCGCCATTCCGGCGGATCAGAGGATCCTTCATGTTCTGCCCCAGGAGTTTGTCATCGACGGCCAAGAGGGGATTCGCGAGCCCATTGGTATGTGCGGTGTCCGCCTGGAGGCGCGGGTGCATCTCGTCACAGGGGCCGTCAGCGCCGCGCAGAACATCGTCAAATGCATTCGCCGCTGCGGCCTGGAGGTGGATGATCTGGTATTGGAACAGCTTGGATCCAGCTATGCGGTGCTGGGTGAAGACGAGAAGGAACTGGGCGTCTGTCTTATCGATATCGGCGGAGGGACCACGGATTTGGCCATCTTCACCGATGGCGCTATCCAGCATACGGCGGTCATTCCCATCGCCGGGGATCAGGTGACCAATGACATTGCCGTGGCCCTGCGCACCCCGACCCAGTACGCGGAGAGGATCAAGGTTCGCCATGCCTGCGCCCTGGCGCAACTCGCGGGAGGCGGGGAAATGATCGAAGTGCCGAGTATCGGCGAGCGCCCCCCCCGCCGTCTTTCCCGTCAGACCTTGGCCGAGGTGGTGGAACCTCGCTATGAGGAGTTACTGAACCTGGCCCTGGCAGAGTTGCGCCGCACCGGTTTGGAAGCCAAGGTCGCCAGCGGTGTTGTCATGACCGGTGGTAGTTCCAAGATGGCGGGCCTCATGGAACTGGCGGAGGAGATCTTCCATATGCCCGTCCGCCTGGGGCATCCCCAGAATGCCGTGGGACTGGAAGAGGTAATGAGTAATCCCATTCACGCCACTGGGGTTGGTCTGCTTCTTTATGCCCGCCAAAACCGCTTCGCCTTCCGTTCCACGCCGAAAGAGGGTCAGGGCCTCAAGGCGATACTGGCGCGGATGAAAAATTGGTTTCAGGGGAATTTTTAGTTTTTTCGAGGCCCTTTCGGGGCTTTGCCGGCGTTGCCATCCTGCGGGGACGCCAAGCTGTGAATTGAGGTCGTCCGGCTTGTTGCACCGGAAGGCTATTAGTCAACCCTTTGGAAATTACATAAACGCTAGAGGAGTCAATTAATGTTCGAGCTGATGGATACCCATACCCAGAGCGCCGTCATCAAGGTCATCGGTGTTGGCGGCGGCGGCGGCAATGCTGTTAACCATATGATGGAGTCCTCCATCGAGGGCGTAGAATTTATTTGCGCCAATACGGATGCTCAGGCCTTGAAGCATTCCAGTGTCAAGACCATCCTGCAATTGGGTGCGGCGATCACCAAGGGCTTGGGCGCCGGTGCCAGCCCCGCCGTGGGCCGCCAGGCGGCCGAGGAGGATCGCGATCGCATTCGCGATGCCCTGGAAGGGGCCGACATGGTCTTTATCACCGCTGGCATGGGGGGGGGCACGGGCACCGGAGCCACCCCCGTGGTCGCAGAGGTGGCCAAGGAGTTGGGTATCCTGACGGTGGCGGTGGTGACCAAGCCCTTCCCCTTCGAGGGCGGCAAGCGCATGAAGATTGCCGAAGAGGGCATCGAGGCCTTGGCTAGCCGTGTCGATTCTCTGATCACTATCCCCAACGAGAAACTGCTGGCGGTCCTGGGCAAGGAGATGAGTCTGCTCAACGCCTTTAAGGCTGCCAATGATGTTCTGCTCAACGCTACCCGGGGTGTCGCCGAACTGATCACCCGCCACGGTCTCATCAACGTGGACTTCGCCGACGTCAAGACCGTCATGTCCGAGATGGGCGAGGCGATGATGGGCATGGGTGCGGCAACGGGTGTGAACCGGGCTCGTGAGGCGGCGGAGGCGGCCATCAACAGCCCTCTCCTGGGTGATATCGATCTCTCGGGCGCCAAGGGCATCCTGGTCAATATCACCGCCGGCATGGATCTCACCATCGGTGAGTTCGATGAGGTGGGTAACACGGTCCGTGACTTCGCCGACGAAGATGCCACCGTGGTGGTAGGTACCGTCATCGATCCCGATCTGGACGACGAGATGCGGGTCACCGTGGTCGCTACGGGTCTCGGCGGCAACCGTGGTCGCGGCAGTTCGTCGGTTCGCGCCGATAGCCCCCGGCTGCACGTGGTGGCCAATGACCGCACCACACCCAAGGCCTCCAGCTATCCGGACCCCTTTGCTCGTAAAGCCAAGTCGTCCACCACCAATTCGGAACCGGACCTGGACTATTTGGATATCCCCGCCTTTCTGCGTCGCCAGGCGGACTGAGATCCTCCTAAGGGATGTGCCTGCCGGGATCCGGCGGGGCATCCCCGGGGGGCGTCGGACAGCTGCCGCCGCTGGTACAGGGTCACCGGTGGGAATCCTGGTAGTCTCACGTTGCGCTCACAACCTCGTCATCAGTGCCCATCCAGAAGAAAATCAATCGGATTTTCTTGCAAGAAAACTCAGTTCGGGATAATAATACGGGTAAACCCTTATGGGTGGGAGCACGGTTTTTTGCCTTAAGCAAAAATAACGGGCTATCCCAATAAGTTAGGCCAAACGGGGATAAACCCGGGCCATATCCGGTAAGCAACGGGCACCAAGAGGAGAGGGGCGATGATCAGGCAGCGTACGCTCAAAAATGTCATCCGCGCCACCGGCGTGGGCCTGCATACCGGTGACAAGGTCTTCCTGACCCTGCGCCCAGCCGCCCCCAACACGGGCATCGTGTTTCGCCGCACCGATCTCACGCCACCCGTCGATATCCCTGCCTGCCCGCTGAATGTAGGCGACACCCGGTTATCCACCACCCTGGTCAAGGATGGCGTGCGCATCTCGACTGTTGAACATCTGCTCTCGGCCTTCGCCGGCCTGGGCATCGATAATGCCTATGTCGATGTGAGTGCCGCGGAGGTGCCTATCATGGATGGGAGCGCGGGACCCTTTGTCTTCCTGATCCAATCGGCGGGCATCGAGGAGCAGAATCGTGCCAAGCGCTTTGTGCGCATCAAACGTCGGGTCCGGGTGGAGGATGGTGACAAGTACGCCATGTTCGAGCCCTATGATGGCTTCAAGGTGGAGTTTGCCATCGATTTCGATCATCCGGCCTTCCCGTCCAGCACCCGTTCGGCGACCGTGGATTTGTCAGCTACCTCCTTCGTCAAGGAGGTTAGCCGTGCGCGCACCTTCGGTTTCCTGCGCGACATCGAGGCCTTACGTCAACAAAACCTGGCCTTGGGCGGGAGCATGGACAATGCCGTGGTGGTGGATGACTACCGGGTGCTTAACGAGGAAGGGCTGCGTTACGAAGACGAGTTTGTTCGCCATAAAATTCTCGATGCCATCGGCGACCTCTATCTCCTGGGGCATTCCCTGATTGGCGCCTTCCGGGGCTATAAATCGGGTCATGGACTTAACAATCAGCTCCTTCGGGCCCTGATTGCCGACAGGTCCGCCTGGGAAGAGGTCTCTTACCAGGATGATGGCTCCGCTTCGGCACGAGTCCGCCGCCTGCAGTTAGCCATCGCCTGATCCTCCCCTGTCCCTATTATTGAGGCCGCGCCGGGGTTAGTGTCCCGGCTCCGGCTTGCGCCAGCCGGCGCAGAGCCCGTCCCAGTTCCGTATCGCCCTGAGCCTCTGCCACCTGCCTAATGAGGGACGCCGTGGCCGGGGATAGCCGCGCCTTCTGTCTTTCCACTTCCGGGACCCGGCGGGCAAGCGTCTGGGGTTGGATGCGTACCCGGCATGCCGCGATTTCACCCTGCAGGGATCCCAAGTCGGCCATCAACTCCGGGACCTGAAAGCGAAGTCGCGAGGCCCAGGCCGGTGAGTCCGTGATCAGGGTCAGTTGACCTTCCTCCAGGGTGGCGTAAAGGCAATGGGCGTCGAGCGGAGGCAACAGGCGAGCGCGGATGGCTTGCAATAACTGACGCTGTTGGTCGATGAGGGCGAGCAGCGTCCCCCGTGTTTCGCTGTCACTCAGGCAGCGGAGGGCGTGGCGGAGGGGTTTAAGTACCATGGCGTGAAGGTTTTACAGTTGTTTCAATAGGTTGATTTATAGGGAATATCCTGTCCTATAAATTTGACTTGGGTTTGGATCAAACTGTTTTTGCTTGGCGGGACGGTGTTCATCCGGTAAGGTAAGCAGGTCATTTCCACCGGATCTACTGGATGAAAAACTGCTTTTCGCACCGATGTCATGTGGGCATTGGACCCCGGACGCAGCTTTGGCTCAGTGTCTTGGTTCTTGCCTTAGTCGTTGCCGGAGCTGGTGCAGCCGGCTTTTGGTACGGTCAAATTCGTTTAGCGGGGGCGGCACAGGGTGGTCCTGATGACGGGACTCTGGCCGCCCTGGCCCAAATAAGGACCGACGATCTCGCGGTCATCAAGTTGGAATCCTCCAGCGAGCTCGATGCCCTGAGCCTCAAGCTGGGTCAGATGCAGGCGGAAATCCTTCGCCTCAATGCCCTCGGCGAGCGTCTGGTCGAAAAGGCCGGTCTCAGCCCCGAGGAATTCGATTTTCAGAATACCCCCCCTCAAGGGGGTCCCGAGTCCCATGAGACGCTGCCGTCTTCCTCCGATGAATTTGCCATGGAGATGGCTCGCCTGTCCGACCAACTGCTGGATCGTGGCCGCAAACTCAGACTTCTCGAACAGTTAACCACGGAGCGGGAATTGGGGGAAGGTAGCCTGGCCCCTGGGCTTCCCGTCCGTTCCGGATACATATCTTCCTACTTTGGCAGGCGTAAGGACCCCATCAATGGCGGCGCCAGTTTCCACAGCGGCATCGATTATGCTGGCAAACTGGGTAGCGACATACTGGCCGTGGCGGATGGTCTGGTGGTCTTCAGTGACTCCATCAATGGCTATGGTCGAACAGTGGAAATACGCCACACCAATGGCCTGGTGACCCGCTATGCCCACTGCAAGAAGCAGCTGGTCGAGGTGGGCGACTTGGTTACCAAAGGCCAGGTTATCGCCACTCTGGGCAATAGCGGTCGCTCTACCGGCCCCCACCTCCATTTCGAGGTGCTCAGGGATGGCGTTGCCATGAATCCTTTGTTGTTGGCAGGCCTGGATCTCCCCCAGTAGAATCCCGGCTCCCCGCTGTTCGCGGCCCAGTATCTCACATCTCCCTTCCTGGCCCGATCCAACCCCGCTGAACCCCTGGGGGCAATCGGGTGCGGCTTCGGGTCCGCTCTTGCGGTATTATTCTCCCAATATCCCCACTCCGGACAATTCCTCGCATGGTCACAAATCTGCTCAAAAAAGTCTTCGGCAGCCGCAATGATCGGCTTGTGAAGAAGATGTCCAAGACGGTCACGGAGATTACCGCCCTGGAGCCGGCGGTTGAAAAACTTACCGACGAGGCTTTGCGGGCCAAGACCGACGAGTTCCGGAGCCGATTGGCGGCGGGTGACAACCTTGAGACCCTGATGGGAGAGGCCTTCGCCGTTGCGCGCGAGGCAGGGCGGCGGGTGCTGGGCATGCGCCACTTTGACGTCCAGATGATCGGCGGCATGGTTCTCAATGACGGACGCATTGCCGAGATGCGCACCGGTGAGGGTAAGACCCTGGTGGCCACCCTGGCCGCATATCTCAATGCCCTACCTGCCAAGGGTGTGCATGTGGTCACGGTCAATGACTACCTCGCCCGTCGCGACGCGGTCTGGATGGGACGAATCTATAACTTTCTGGGGCTGTCGGTTGGCGTCATCAATTCCTCGGGCGGTATGGGTCCGGACGCCGCTTCCTATGTCCTGGATCTCGATTACGAACCGACCCCTGGCCAGGGCTACCGGTATTTGCGTGGCGTTACCCGTCGCGAGGCCTATGCCGCTGATATTACTTACGGCACCAACAACGAGTTCGGCTTCGATTATCTGCGCGACAACATGGCCTTCACGCCTGAGCAACGAGTCCAGCGCGATCCCTTTTTCGCCATCGTGGATGAGGTTGACTCCATCCTCATCGATGAGGCTCGGACCCCGCTCATCATCTCCGGGCCCTCTGAGGGTAACACGGACCTCTACAAAAAAATCGATATCATCATCCCGCGCCTTATTCGACAGGACCCGATCACCAACGAGGAGGGCAAGCCGGACTTTGGGCCCGGTGATTTCTCGGTGGACGAGAAGGCCCGCCAGGCCTTCCTGAGCGAGGAGGGCCATCAGCATGTGGAGGAAATGTTGTCGGAGATGGGCCTGCTTGGCGAGGGTGAGAGCCTCTATGATCCGGCCAACATCGCGCTCATGCATCATGTCTATGCCGCCCTGCGTGCCCATGTCCTTTTCCAGAAGAACGTCGAATATATCGTTCGCGACGATCAGATCATTATCGTTGACGAGTTCACCGGTCGCACCATGCCCGGACGACGCTGGTCCGAGGGCCTGCATCAGGCCGTCGAGGCCAAGGAAGGGGTACCTATCCAGCAGGAAAATCAGACTCTCGCCTCCATCACCTTCCAGAATCTCTTCCGCCTCTACCCCAAGCTGGCGGGCATGACCGGTACCGCCGATACCGAGGCCTACGAATTCCAGCAGATTTATGGATTGGAGGTGGTGGTCATCCCCACCAACCAGCCCATGATCCGCGATGACCGCGGCGATTTGGTCTATCTCACCGCCCAGGAGAAGTACCAGGCCATCATTGAGGACATCCGCGACTGTGTGAAGAGTGGCCAACCGGCCCTGGTCGGCACAGCCTCCATCGAGACCTCGGAGCTCATCTCCGGTCTCCTCATCAAAGAGAAGATCCCTCACGAGGTTCTCAACGCCAAGCAGCACGAGCGCGAGGCGGGCATCATTGCTCAGGCCGGCCGGCCGGGGGCCGTGACCATCGCTACCAACATGGCGGGCCGTGGCACGGATATTGTGCTGGGTGGCAGCCTGGATGCCGAGTTGGAAGAAATCCGAGACGAGGCCCAGCGTCAGGCGGCCCGGGAGGCCTGGAAGGTCCGCCACGCCCAGGTTCTGGCCGCGGGGGGGCTGCACGTCGTTGGTACTGAGCGCCACGAATCCCGTCGCATCGACAACCAGCTGCGGGGCCGATCCGGCCGCCAGGGCGATCCGGGTTCCAGCCGTTTCTATCTATCCCTGGAAGATAGCCTGATGCGCATCTTTGCCTCCGAGAAGGTCGGCACCATGATGCAGAAACTCGGTATGCAGGAGGGCGAGGCCATCGAGCATCCCTGGGTGACCAAGGCCATCGAGAACGCCCAACGTAAGGTCGAGGGACGTAACTTCGATATCCGCAAACAGTTGCTGGAGTTTGATGACGTCGCCAATGACCAGCGCAAGGTCATCTATCAGCAAAGACGCGAGTTGATGGATGCCCTGGACGTCTCCGATACCATCGCCGTCTGGCGAGCTGATGTCCTGGCCGCCCTTCTGGATCGACATATTCCGCCTCAGAGCCTGGAAGAGCAATGGGATTTGCCTGGCGCAGAAAGGGCATTAACGGACCTCGTCGGCGGCGATTGGCCTCTGCGCCAATGGCTGGAAAGCGATGATGCCCTGCACGAGGAGACATTGCGTCAACGCATTCTGGATGAACTGGCGGGGCGCTACGCCGACAAGGAACGGACAGTCGGTCCCGAGATCATGCACCAGGTTGAGAAGGCCGTCATGATCCAGACCCTGGATACCCAGTGGAAGGACCACCTTGCTGCCATGGACTATTTGCGCCAGGGTATTCACCTGCGCGGCTATGCTCAGAAAAATCCCAAGCAGGAATACAAACGCGAGGCCTTCGAGATGTTCTCCGCCATGCTGGATAGCATCAAGCTGGAGGTGGTGGGTACTCTGTCGCGGCTCCAACTGGCCACCGAGGGCGGGCCTGTCCCCCAGCCACCACGCCCGGTTCCCGAACGCCAGTTCGAGTTCAAACACGAGGAATTCCATGGTCTCGACGCCCCCGAGGAGCCAGCCGAAGCTGATCCCGGCCGGCGGCGTGAACATGAGCGGCCCTATGTGCGCGAGGATCGCAAGGTCGGCCGGAATGAGCCCTGTCCCTGCGGTTCCGGGAAGAAATTCAAACACTGCCACGGCAAGGCGAATTGAGCCGGCCGAATCCGGGGTCCGCCAGAGCCATCCTGCTTGGGGAGGGGCGACCGGCGCTCCCAGGGCCAATGAATATCGAGGTTCATGGAGCGGGTAGGTGTCAGCAATGAGCGAAGAGCAAATCCCCTTTGCCAGCGTACCCGGGGTGCGATTGGCGGCGGTGGCCGCCGGCATTCGCTATCAGCACCGGTACGACGTCTGTCTCCTGGAGCTGGCTGCTGGCGCCCAAGGCGCCGCCGTCTTTACCCGTAATGCCTTCTGTGCCGCCCCCGTGATTCTGGCGCGCCGGCATCTGGCGGCCACTGCTCCTCGCTATCTCCTGATCAATTCCGGCAACGCCAATGCGGGAACGGGTCACCAGGGCCTGGCCGATGCCGAGGCCAGTTGCGCGGCCCTTGCCGATCTGGCGGGCTGTAGCGCGGAGGCGGTGCTGCCCTTTTCGACCGGCGTGATTGGCGAACCCCTGCCCGTCGATCGCCTCACGGCGGCCTTGCCAGCCGCGCTGGCGAACCTGGATGCGGAGGCCTGGCCCCTGGCCGCGCGCGCCATCATGACCACGGATACCCGACCCAAGTTGGCCTCGCGCCGCTTCGTCATCGCCGGACGGAGGGCCGTGGTGACGGGTATCGCCAAGGGCTCAGGCATGATCCGCCCCGACATGGCGACCATGCTCGCCTTTCTGGCGACCGATGTGGCGGTAGAGCGGGGGCTTTTGCAGGCCTGTCTGGCGGAGGCGGTAGAGACCAGCTTCAACGCGATCACGGTCGATGGCGACACCTCCACCAATGACGCCTGCGTCCTCGTCGCCACGGGCGCCCTGGGCAATATCCCCATTGTTGAGGTGGGCTCGGCGGATCATAGGGCCTTGTGTTGCGCGGTGGGTGACTTGTGCCAGGAACTGGCTACTGCCATCGTCCGCGATGGGGAGGGTGCGACCAAGCTGGTGACCCTGGAGGTAGCAGAGGCCATCGATCAGGGGGAGGCCCGACGCGTGGCCGACACCATCGCCCATTCGCCCCTGGTCAAGACCGCGCTCTTTGCCTCGGATCCTAACTGGGGCCGCATCCTCGCCGCCGTGGGCCGATCTGGTCTGGAGGATCTGGACATCGACCGGGTGCGCATCTGGCTCGGGGATACCCTGATTGTCCGCGATGGCGGTCGGGATCCCAGCTACACCGAGGCTGCGGGTCGAGAGGCCATGGCGGGCCGCGAGATAGGCATTCGCGTCGCTCTAGGCCGGGGCCAGGCCAGCACCCAGATCCTGACCTGCGACCTCTCCTACGATTACGTCAAGATCAACGCCGAATATCGGACCTGAACCGCTCCGGATAGGGCTCGGTTTTCCGGCTAGGTCCGTGATGCCTTCTCCGCTATCCCCGACAACCCGAAGCGCCGGTCGAGCTCCGCAAGAACCTGGTCCGGGCCCAGTCCTTGCTGCGCCAGCAGCACCAGGCAGTGAAACCAGAGGTCGGCGACCTCGGCGGTGATGCGGGCCGGATCGCCATCCTTGGCCGCCATGACCGTCTCAGTGGCCTCCTCGCCAATCTTCTTGAGGATGGCGTCCAGGCCTTTGGCGTAGAGGCGGGCGACGTAGGAGCTGTCCGGCTCGGCTTGCTTGCGCTCTTCCAGGACCAGGGCCAGGCGTGCGAGGATGTCGCTCATGGGTTAAGGGCCATAGATGGCCTTAGGGTCCTTGAGAACCGGTTCGATCACCGCCCAGACGCCATCCCGTAACTCGCGGTAAAAGCAGTTATGGCGACCGGTGTGGCAGGCAATGCCGCCCTTCTGCTCCACCTCCAGCAGGATGACGTCGGCGTCACAATCCAGGCGCAGGGCCTTGACAATCTGTTCGTGGCCGGAGGCTTCCCCCTTGTGCCAAAGCTTCCCCCGGGAGCGGGACCAATAGACGGCATGGCCACTGGCCTGGGTCGCCGCCAGGGCCTCCTGGTTCATCCAGGCCATCATGAGAATCCTGCCGGTGCCGGTCTCTTGGGCGATGGCTGGAACCAGACCCTGGTCGTTCCATTTGATGGCGTCAAGCCATTCTGTTGTCATGGCGAATACCGATGGGAGTTAAATGAGGTTGTAAGGAGGCCTAAGGAATAAAGGGGTTAGCTGCCGGTCAGGGCGTCGGCGAGGCGCTGGCCTTCTGCAAAGTCCAGGGTGCCTTCGTAGATGGCCCGGCCGGTGATGGCGGCGCTGATACCGCTGGCGGCCACGGCACAGAGGGCGCGAATGTCATCCAGGTTGGTGATGCCCCCGGAGGCGATGACCGGGATGCGGATGGCCTCGGCCAGGGCGCGAGTAGCGGTCACGTTGGGTCCGGTCATCATGCCGTCACGGCCGATGTCGGTATAGACGATGGCGGTGACGCCGTCGCCCTCGAAGCGCCCCGCCAGTTCCTCCACCCGATGATCGGTGATCTCGGCCCAGCCCTTGATGGCAACCTGCCCCTCCCGGGCGTCAAGGCCGACGATGACGTGGCCAGGGAAGGCCCGGCAGGCGCGGGTGACGAAGGCTGGGTCCTTGACCGCCTGAGTGCCGATGATGCAATAGCTCACCCCGGCCTCAAGGTAGGCGGCAATGGTAGCCTCGTCACGGATGCCACCCCCAACCTGGATGGGCAGGTCCGGATAAGCGGCGGCGATGGCGCGGATGGCCTGGCCATTGACCGGCATGCCGACAAAGGCACCGTTGAGGTCAACCAGGTGCAGGCGCCGGGCGCCGGCGGCCAGCCAACGACCGGCCATCTGGACGGGATCGTCGGAGAAGATGGTTTCGTCTTCCATGCGGCCCTGGCGCAGACGCACGCAGCGGCCATCCTTGAGGTCGATGGCGGGGATCAGGAGCAAAGCGAGTTACCTCTTGGCGGGTGCTGGTCGCGGGGACCTTACAGCAGCCCCTTGGTGGAGGGGGTGATGCCGCTCATGCGCGGGTCCGGTTCCAGGGCCATGCGCAGGGCGCGGCCGAAGGCCTTGAAGACGGTCTCGGCCTGGTGGTGGGCATTGCTACCATGCAGGTTGTCGATGTGCAGGGTCAGGGCGGCGTGGTTGACGAGGCCCTGGAAGAATTCCTGGAACAGGTCCACATCAAAGGTGCCGATCATGGCGCGGCTGAACGGGACGCGATAACTCAAGCCGGGACGGCCGGAGAGGTCCACTACCACCCGGGAGAGTGCCTCGTCCAGGGGCACATAGGCTTGGCCGTAGCGGCGGATACCCTTCTTGTCGCCCACCGCGCGGGCCAGGGCCTGGCCGAGGGTGATGCCGATGTCCTCCGCCGTGTGGTGGGCGTCGATGTGCAGGTCGCCCTCGGCCTCGATCTCCAGATCCATGAGTCCGTGGCGTGCGACCTGGTCGAGCATGTGCTCCAGAAAGGGCAAGCCCGTCTTAAACTTGGACAAGCCGGTGCCATCCAGATCGATACCAACCCGGATGCGGGTCTCCAGGGTATTTCGTTCCACGAGGGCGCGGCGGGCAGGAATGGGTTCTGGCACGGGCTTCTGTTGGCAAGGCGGTATCAAGGGAAGCCTATTAAACCATAGGAGGGAGGGATCCGGCGCCTCCATTGCTGGCGCTGGGCTCCGGAGTGGCTCCTTGCCCCTATTCGACCCTATGAAATCAGGTTTCCAGCCAAAATGTCACAGGGCCGTCGTTGACCAGGCTCACCCGCATATCGGCACCAAATCGCCCGGTTTCGACCGGAGAATGGCGGGCACAGGCCTTCTCCAGGAGTAGATCGAAGAGGCGGCGGCCCTCCTCCGGGGGCGCGGCGCTGGTGAAGCTGGCGCGGGTACCCTTGCGGGTGTCCGCCGCCAGGGTAAATTGAGGGACCAGCAGCAGGCCCCCACCCACCTCCACCAGATTCTGGTTCATGCGCCCCGTGGCGTCGGGAAAGACCCGATAGCTCAGCAGGCGTTCGAGGAGGCGTTCAGCCCGACGGGCGTCATCCCCCTGTTGCACCCCGACCAGTACCAGCAGCCCGCGGTCGATCGCTGCTACCCTCTCGTTGGCGACCTCGACGCGCGCCTCAGTCACGCGTTGCAACAGTCCGATCATGGTTGCATCAAGCCCGGTCCAGGATTCTGGGGAGGTGTGCAAATCGGGGCAAAGAGGGGGTCAGAGCTGGGCGAAGCGGTCGGTAGCCGAGACGAGGGCGGCGCGGATGCCCGCCTCGAAGGCCGAATGCCCCGCATCCGACACCACGACCAGTTCTGAACCTGGCCAGGCCTGGTGTAGCTCCCAGGCAGAGCGCATGGGGCAGATGAGGTCATAGCGCCCCTGGACAATAATGCCGGGGATCTGGTTGAGGCGGTGGGCATCCCGCAACAGTTGCCTCGGCTCCAGGAAGGCCTGGTTGACGAAGTAATGGCACTCGATGCGCGCCAGGGCGAGGGCGAAATGAGCGCCAGCAAACTGACTCTGCAGGTGGGGGTTCTCCAGCAAGGTGGCAGTTCGGCCCTCCCAGAGGGACCAGGCCTTGGCGGCGGCGAGGCGGGCCAGCTCGTTACCCCCGGTAAGCCGCCGGTGATAGGCCTGGAGTAAATCCTGGTGCTCCCCTGAAGGAATGGGGGCCAGAAAATCCTGCCACCATTCCGGGAAGACCCAATTGGCACCCTCTTGATAGAACCAGGCAATCTCCTCCGGCCGACAGAGAAGGATCCCGCGCACAATCAAGGCCGAGACCCGCTCCGGGTGGGTCTCGGCATAGGCCAGGGCGAGGGTCGAGCCCCAGGAACCCCCAAAGACCAGCCAGGAGGCAATGCCCAGGCGTTCGCGGATGCGCTCCATGTCTCCGACCAGATGCCAGGTGCTGTTATTGGCCAACTCCGCGTGGGGCCGGGAGCGTCCCGCGCCGCGCTGGTCGAAGAGGATGATTCGGTATAGCTCTGGATCAAAGAAGCGTCGATGGACCGGATCGCAACCCGCGCCGGGTCCGCCATGCAGAAAGACGGCGGGTTTGCCTCGGGGATTACCGCATTCCTCAATGTAAATATCATGGCCGTCCATCCGCAGCCGCTGGCTGGCGTAGGGTTCGATCGGGGGATAGAGGTCCGGAGGAGTGGGCATGGTTATGGGCCTCAGAAGCGTTGGGACCAAGGATAAGGGGCCGGGATGCAGCTCGCAAGGAATAGGCGTGCCAGGAATAGGCGTGCCGGGTCGGAAGGCCAGAACTGGATGCCAATTGGGGTAGGCGCGAGTTAGTATGGGAACCTGAGTTCAGGCACAGTGGCGGTGAGCATTGGGATATGTCGGCCATGACAGGGCGGATGAGGCGGGGGCGCCTGGTACCTGGCCCTTGGGCGGGTCACTGGCGCTGGCTGGTACCATGCTGGGTATTGGCGTTGATTTCGATGCCACTTTTGGCAGCCACTGCCTTTTCCATCGAGCATCGTGACACCAGGTATGATATTTATCGTCTGGAAAAAGGCGAGGAGCAGGCCCTGCACCTCTTCTGGAAGCGTCCCGATGGCACCCCCTACGCCAGTCTTTACGCCCTGCGCCAGGATCTGGCCGCTCGCGGGGAGCAACTGGTATTCGCGGTAAACGGTGGCATCTATTCCCGGGAAATGGCGCCCTTGGGCCTTTACATCCAGAATGGCGAGACCCTGGCCCCCCTCAACCGTGGGAGAGGAGGTGGAAACTTCTTCCTCAAGCCCAACGGAATTTTTTATGTCACCCCCCAGGGCGCCCAGGTGGTTGATACCGACAGTTACCATCCCTCGGATCGGGTTCTCCTGGCGGTTCAGTCAGGGCCCATGCTTGTCATCAAGGGTGCGCTGCATCCGCGGTTCATCCCGGAATACGAAAGCCGTTATGTGCGTAATGGCGTCGGCGTGGATAGTGCGGGCCGGGTTGTCTTCGCGATCTCCGATGGCGAAGTCAATTTTCATGACTTTGGCACCTTGTTCAGGGACCGACTCGACTGCCCCAACGCCCTCTATCTCGATGGACAGATCTCCCAGATGTATCTTCCCCAACTGAATCACTACGCCCTGTGGGCCTGGCGACCCCTGGTCTCCATCATTGGACTCACCCGGCCAGCGGGCGAGTAAGGCCCAACTCGAGAATGGGCAGTCCGGGCCTGGCCTTGCCCATCAGCCCGGGGGAACTGTGGCGTTGGTGGACTGTAGCGTTGGCGGACTTGGAGAATTCGGTCCGGCTTGCCATACTGGGCCTACCCCTCTCCTCTCTTCAGACCGAGGCACTGTCTGGCATGATCCCGTCCCCTCTTGGAGGTTTACACAGGATTCTGTGGTTAGGGCTCCTGGTATCCGCGCCCCTGTGCGCCCAGACAAAGATACCCGTCGGGGCCGAACTGGAGCGCCTGTCCGCAGCCCATGGTTTCACCGTGGTCGGCTTGGCGGTTACGGGTGAGGCCGTCGCCCGGGTGAGCACGGAGGATATTTACCCCCGTTTGCGAACGCTGTTGGTGGACTTTGACCACATCATCGTCCAGGCCCCCGGGGGAGGCATAGAACGCGTCATTATTCTGGGTGAGAAGAAGACCTATGTGCCCCCTGCTCCGCCAGTGGCAGCTGGGGGCAACACCGGGACGGGTCATATCGAACTCAAGACCTCGCGTCGTGGGAACCAGCACGCCGTCCAGGTCTCCCTGGAAGGCGAAGGCGGCAAGCGGGTATCCCGGGAGTTACTGGTGGATACGGGAGCGGATTACGTGGTCCTGCCGGCCTCCCTGCTCGGGGCGCTAGGTCTCCCCTCGGCTAGCCTGCGGCCGAGTGAGGTGCAGACTGCCAATGGCAAGGTCCAGGCGCGTATCGGCAGCTTACCCGCCGTCTGGCTCGGCCAAGATCGTCTCGAAAATATCCGTGTCGCCTTTCTTGATGACGCCAAGCTGGGCAATAGCGGCCTGCTGGGCATGAGCGTCCTCGGCCGCTATACCCTCACCATCGACGACAAGGCCGGCCACTTGACTCTGGATGCCAAGGGGGGCGCTAAACCGGGGCAGCCTGGGGAGGTGGTGGCCGAGGGGGCGCCGCCAGGGGGGGGGCAGGGGGAGGTTCCGCCAGAAGGGGCCACGCCTGCCCCGGAGCCCCCTGGCGAGCCGATTCCTGAGGGGGCACCCGACGGCCAGGGCCTGGCTAAATAGGCTGATCAGCCTGCGCCATCATCCCTCGCTTTCTTCCACCCACTGCTGCAGGGCAGTGATCAGGGACTGGGCTTGGGCACGGCTGGAGATATTGAATTTAGACTGGAGCTGGTATTGACCGTTGCGTTTCTGGTAACGGCGAATGCTGTATTTCTCGGGACCATAGGTCTCCTTGGCCCGCTCCCAATCTTGATAGCGGAACAGGATGGTGGTCCAGGCCCCTCGGGAGAGGATGACCTTGTCAAGTTCCTTAACGGTCTCAATGCCGCCGTCCGTGTAGCTGATCGTCAATTCGTCGATGGTTTCCGCCATGGGTGGCTCTCTATTGCTCTTGTGGCTGTTGGGGGGTCGGCGACGGACTCGCGCCGAAGGATTCCAGGAGGGCGGCCATGTCGCGCCGGCGGCTGGCATTGGCAAGGGCCAGAGGCGTACGCCCCTGGGCATCGGTCAGGTTGACCTCGGCACCTAAGGCGATGAGTCGCTTGACTAACAGGATCTGGCCACCGGCCACAGCATGATGCAGGGGGCGCTCCCCCGAGGGGTCCTGGGCGTTGACGTCAGCACCCTGGGCAACGACTAAGGCCAGGACATCGCGGTCCGTGACGCCCTCCTCTACGAGTTGCGATAGCAGATCCTGAGGGTCTTCTTGGTCGCCCTTGCGGAACAGGACGCGGGCGGTTCTGGCCTTGCCGGCCAGCAGGGCCGCCTGCAGGGGGGTGCGATGGTCGGCGTCCCTGACATCCAAGGCTGCGCCATGCTTGAGGAGCTCCTCGACCACCACCTGATAACCACGTTTGGCTGCCACGTGCAGGGGATAGTCCCCATCCGCCCCGGCCTGGTTGATATCCGTGCCCCAGGCAAGGTGGCGTTTAATCTGATCCAGATCCCCGGTACGGATCGCCCGATAAAGGTTGATGCTGGGTTCGGGTGTCCGGTCGCAGGCAACAACCAGGATCGCGGCCAGGCACAGCCAAGTCAGACGGAAAAAAAGTTTGAGGGCCAAGGTGGGCTTGTTGTTCATAGTCATTGATCTTAAGCCTCCGCCTTCTAGGCTCGCAACCGCCGAACCTGGCTAAATGTGCTACCTTTGCCCGTCATGTTAAGCAAGATCCTCCTCACCCTGACGGTCATTCTCGTCATCTACGGGGTTATGCGTACCCGCTTGCGGACCGAGGGGAGGAACCAGGGTCCCCAATCACCGCCGCGACCGCCGCTTATCCCCCTGGTCAGAGTAAGAGCCTTGGCCTATGGCTTGCTGGTCGCAATGGTTAGCGGCAGTTTGCTGTTGCTCTATTCAGGCTGGGAGGAGGGCCGGGAGGTTGTTTCGGTCCAGGTGATCAACACCAACACGGGCGCAGTGGTCACTTACCAGGCCCGGCGCTCGGATATTGAGGGTCGCCAATTCACCACCCTGGATGGTCGTCGGGTCATGCTGGCCGAGGTGGAGCGCCTGGTGCTTGAATGAAGGTCCCGCGATCGGCTGGGCGGCATCAATCCGTTGCCAGCGGTCCGAAGTTGAAGGCAAGTGACAGGCGCTGTTCCTGGCTCCGGTTGACCGCCACCCGGTGGGGCAGCGAGGGCGGGAAGAAGAGGAAGTTGCCGGCCTTGGGCATCAGGCGCGTCGTCAGTTGACCGTCCAGCAGTACCAGTTTGCCGGATTTACTGGGCACATGGATGTAGTAGACCCCGGATAGAAGTTCATCGTCCTCGTCGTGATTGTGGACGCTGGTGCCCTGTCCAGGATCCTGGGCGTTAAACCAGAAGCCCACTCGCAGGGGGTTGAAGCCATAATTCAGGATGGTGCGCGCACAGGCCTCGGCGTGTCCGAGCACCAGATCGAGTTCCTGGATGCGCTGACGTTCCAGATAGAGGTTTTCGAAGCGACCGCCGAAAAAGTGGGTGCGGGCAGAGAAGTCAACCGGACCCAGCTTGCGAAAGCCTACCAGGATGCGGCGGTTGATGTCCTCGGCCTCCGGTAACTGGCTCCCGTGGATGGGAGTGCTGTTCCAGAGTCTCGTTGCTATGGATTGGCTGGCAGTCATGATGATTTTGCTTTACCCTCTGCGATCTTCACCAGGAGGCCAGAGCCCCCCGCTGAGCCGGAATTCCGCACGATAGTTACCTACTGGCCCTCATCTCGACAAACATGGGCACCATGGGATTGTCAAGGTCCCAAATATCGCCTATGTTGCTCACTTTGCGGGCGAATAATCAACACTACCATTGAGAGGATAGCATGGCTAAGTTCATCACTTCGCTTCCAGGTGTCGGCGGGGCCACGGCCGCCATCCTGAACAAGCATGGTTTCCGAGCTGTCGAGGACATCGCCAACGCCAGCCCTGAATCCTTGTCCGCGGTACCTGGCTTCCGGGCCAGCCGTGCCGCCAAGATTATAATGGCCGCTCGGGCCATCCTGGCCGAGGAACAGGCCGCTAAGACCACTGAGGTCAAGAAGCCGTCGAGGGTTAAGACCATGAGTGATGAGGCTGCATCCAAGGCTGTTGCGTCAGAGGCTAAGCCTCCTAAAGTCAAAGCCCCTAAATCCCCCAAGCCCCCCAAGGACGAAACACCAGCCATCCTAGAGGTCAAGGAAAAGCCTGCCAAGGTTGCTAAGGTCGCCAAGACGGTCGTGGACGAATTGCCCAAGGTGAAGACGCCAAAAGCCCCCAAGGCGCCCAAGGCCGAGCCCCCAACTCAGCCCCTGGAGGAAACAGTTAAACCGGCCAAGTCAGAAAAGAAGTCTAAGGGCACTAAATCCAAGGAAAAAAAGGTCAACAGCGACAAGGCGGCCGGCAAGGGTAAAAAGTCCAAGTGAAGTTCGTAGGTCGGAACGCACCTGCTCATTCAGGGATTTAGAGTCCTGTCTCACCTGCAGTGGCGCTTTTCAAGGTGCCCCAGAGGCGGTATCTGGACATGCGGTTCCTCCGCCCTCGTAGCTCAGTAGGATAGAGCGATCGCCTCCTAAGCGGTAGGTCACAGGTTCGAATCCTGTCGAGGGCACCAAATACACCTTTTAGGCTAGCCATTGGCATCCACATCGTCCCTCTCCTTGGTCCTGCAGGCTGGCATCGCTGCCTTATGGCTGGCTCTGCCGCTCGGCCCTGTCCAGGCAGATTTGGACCCAGTGCCGGCGCCAGAGGCATCGATGGAGGCCGGTCGGGCGATCTACGACCTGGGGATGCTCCCGGATGGGACCCCGCTACGAGGTATTCAGGCCACGGGGGCGGTCCTGGAGGGTCCGCAGGCCGCCTGTGCTACCTGCCACCGGCGAAGCGGGTTCGGCGCTTACGAGGGTTCGATCATGGCCCCTCCTATTACCGGGGCGGTGCTCGCTTTCCCGGGGCCTCACTTTATCACCCCAGGGGCGTCTCCCACCGGGGCCGCTGCCTCGGTGCCCTGGTACCGGGCCATGACCCGCTCCCCCTACGACGCAACCAGCCTGGCGCGGGCCCTGCGGGAGGGCTTGGACCCGGATGGTGACCCCCTCATGCCCCCGATGCCCCGCTACGACCTGTCAGGGGATGCCCTTGCCGGCCTCCTCGCCTACCTGCAGCAATTGTCGGCCGTCCCCTCGCCGGGGATCGGTCCGGATGCGGTGCACCTCGCCACGGTGGTGACCCCCGACGCCCAGCCTGGGGCGGACACGGCGGTGCTTGGTGTGCTCCGGGTCTGGGCCGCCGGGCGGCCCACGGAGTATCCCTGGAGGCTCCATGAGTGGCGGCTAGCGGGGTCGCCAGAGACCTGGGAGTCCCAGTTGGACGCGCAGTATCTCCAGCAGCCGGTGTTCGCGCTGCTATCCGGCGTAGGCGCGGCGGAGTGGTCACCGGTTCACCGCTTCTGCGAGCGCGAGGCGGTCGCCTGCGTATTCCCGTCGGTCGAGGTGTTGCCAGAGCAGGCCGGCCGAGAGACCGACTTCTACTCCCTGTATTTTTCAGCCGGCCTGGACCTCGAGGCGGAGCTATTGGCTGGATACCTTAAATCCATGGCGGCAGAAAGCGGGCAGAAGCCGCGCATCGTGCAGGTTTACGCAGACGCATCCGGCAAGCACGCGGCCGAGACCCTGGGTGCGTCCGCCAAGGGCTTCGGTAGCGAGGTCAGTGAGCGGCGTTTGCGCCACATCGCACCGGGGGCGGTGCTGACCGGTGTCACCCGTGCCGATGCCCTTGTCCTGTGGCTGCGGCCCTCCGAGCTGGCGGCCCTCGTCGCCCAGGCACCCCAGGGCCCGCCGGCGGGGCGGGTTTTCCTGTCAGCCATGCTCGCACCGGCGGATGCGGTATCTCTCCCGCCCAGTTGGAAGGCGCAGGTAACCTACGTCTCACTGTTCGACGACTGGAGCCCGCAGAGCGCCTACTCCCGGACCTGGCTGGCCGGGTGGCTGGACCGTGCCGGCCTGCCTCGGGCAGGGGATCTGCGCTTGCAGGCGGACGCCTTCGGGGCCTGCTACTTCTTTACCCGCGCCTTTGCAGAGATGCAAAAGGGGCGGCTGCTATGGCGTGGAGAGAACCTCACCCGCCCCTATCTGTTGGAACGACTGGAATCAGCGGTAGCGAAGAATACCGGCGATCCCCTGAACCTCAATGCCTGGGCACCCTTCTACTGGAGACTGAGCCTGGCCCCGGGACAACGCATCGCCGCCCGGGGCGGCCATCTGCTGCGCTACACCTCACCGGAGTCCGACACCTTGGTCCCCCTTGCTGCCGAGGAGTTCGAGCGCGGAGACTAGCCTACTGGGGATTTACCGCGGAGGCAGGAAGCTCCGTTGGCGGCGTGACCTCCAGCAGCTCGACCGCGTAGATCATGGCCCGGTCGCGTAAGGTGCTGGACTCCGAAAACCCCAGGGCCGGGGGAACATAGATCTCCCACTTGGCGCCCGGGCGCATCAGCGCCAGCGCCTCCTTCAGTCCAGGCACCGAAACCTCACTGAGGCCCAACTTGGCGGGCTCGCCGTCCTCATAGGTGCTGTCCACCCGCACCCCATCGGGGAGCGTCGCCTGATAGTTCAGGGTCAGCAGATCTCCATCCGTCGGCTGCCTCCCGCTTCCGGCCGCAATGACCTTGTACTGCAGGCCGCTCGGTAGGGTTACCAATCCTGCTTGATCGGCATACAACGCATTGAATGCGCCCGTCTTTCTGGCCTCGAAACCCCGGCCTTTGGCCTCTGCCGCCTGGCCGGTACCCTGCTGGCGTAGATCCGCAAGGGCCTGACTCATCGCCTGGGCGCTGACACTGGCCTCGGCGCCTGCCAGGGCATCCGACATGCCCTTTAAAATCGCTGCCAAGTCCGGGGTTGTGCCGAGGCCCTGCAGGGTTGCGAGGTCCCTGCCCAACTGATAGCCGAGGCTATAGTTTACCGTCGCCTGGGGCGTGACCAAGGGTGCTGGCGCTTCGCCAGCCCAAACTCCACCCCAGACGGCGGCCCCACAGAGACCAACTGCAATGAGACTTTTCAAACCAAACCCTCCCTCACACAGTGAACACAACCCTGGCCAGGATCGACGCCGGGTTAGCCTATCGCGACCCGATCATACCCTGGGTTTCCTTCGCCAGGTCCGCCCCGCTGGCAAATCCGTCGTACCGAACCCACTCTGCTCCGGGCGACGCCTGCAGCAGGGTGAGGGGCGTGTGGTTCATTTTGTCGCCTCGGTAGGCGTCGAAGGCCCGTTGCACGATGACGATGTCTTCCGGTCTGCCCGTGAGGAAGGACCATTGCGGCCCCGCGTCGAACTGCTTGGCATAGGTGGTGAGCTGGGCCGGGGTATCGTGTTCCGGATCGATGGAGATCGAGACCATCCTTACCTTGCCGACATCGGGGCCAAGGTTCTTCTGCACCTGGGCGAAGGTGCCGGACATGACGGGGCAGATCGTGGTACAGGAGGTGAAAATGAAGTTCAGCAGCACTGGCTCGGGGCCCTCCAGTAGGGTGCGCAGTGAGACCAGCTCCCCGTTCTGGTTCGTCAGCCTGACGTCGGGTATGGCGTAGGCGGCTGTGGTGCGGCTCAGGGCTGGCACGACCGCGTGGTGGTGATGGGCGTGGGCGTCCGATCCTCCTGCGTCGGTCATGCCAGGCGGCATCATGCCCATCTCGTCGGCATGGACATTCGGTATCCCCGGAGGCTCTATCGTTATGAACCCAATCAAAGCAGCCAGAAATAAGAGGTGGGATAAGGCGGGGGGGAGATGAGGGGACATTCGGATTCCTCCTGATTTGCAGCTTGAAGAACAAGGGGACGAGACGTCCTGCCAGGGTCGAAGGCAGGCGCTCCTAGCGGTATGGGTTGGGCCCAATGGCACCTTACCTGGCGTCCGCCGCCGGTTCCGATCGGGCCTTCGGTTGCCCGGTGTTGGGGTCGACGTCCTGAACCTGGGGGACGCCCGGCGTTACTCGGAGCAGCTTGACATCGAAGATGAGGGTGCGGCCCGCCAGCTTGCCCTGTTCGCCGTAGGCCAGCTCCGACGGCACGAAGAGCTGCCAGTGGTCGCCCTCCTTCATGAGCTGCAGGGCCTCGGTCCAGCCGGCGATGATGCCTTGCAGGGGGAAGCTTGCCGGCTCGCCGCGTTTGTATGAGCTGTCGAACTCCGACCCGTCGATGAGGGTCCCCCTGTAGTCCACCGTCACCCGATCCTGGAGGGTGGGAGCCTTGCCCTTACCCACTTCGATCACCTGGTACTGGAGGCCGCTGGGCAGGGTCACGACACCCTCGCGCTTGGCGTTTTCCGCGAGAAAGGTCTTGCCCTCTTCGCTGACGCGGGCGAGTTCCCGCTGTTGTTGTGCCCGCGCCTCCTCGACCGCCTTGCGCTGCAACTCGGCCAATGTGGTCTGCATCTCCTCCTGAGACATCAGGGGCGGCGCGCCTGAGGCCGCGTCCTGGATGCCCCTCACCAACAACTCGGGGTTCAGGGCCTCACCCTCGTCCCTGAAGTCACTGCCCACGCGAAAGCCGACACTGTAGTTGATTTTAGCGGCGTCCGATGCCAGTGCGCCCGGTGCCTCCGGTGCGGCCCAGGCGCAGATCCAGACCCCCGAGGCGACGAGCCCCGCGACTAAGTGTTTCATCGATCGATTACCCCGGCGAAGTAAAATTATTGACCGCATGCCCCGCTCCCGGGGTACGGGCGACTGCCGTGCACCGGACGTCACTGTTCATCCCCAGGCGGCGTCGCGGCAGGGTCGGATCCCGCCGCCCCCAGCACCGTCAGAAGTTCCACGTCAAGGATAACGGCCCGGTTGGCAAGCGGCCCGCGCACCCCGTAGCCCAGGCTCGCCGGGATGAAAAGCTGCCAGTGGGCACCCTCCTGCATCAGTTGCAGACCCTCACGCCAACCCGGAATGACCTCTTTGACGACGAAAATGGCGGGTTCGGCCTCGGTCCTGTCGAACTCCACACCGTTGGTGAGACTCGCGCGATAGTTCACGGCGACCCGGTCGTCCAGGCCTGGCCGGGTGCCCGTCCCGGCCTGAACCACCCTGTACTGCAGGCCACTCGGGAGCGAGACCACGCCCTCCTGCTGGGCATTCCCGGCGAGAAACGCCTCGTCCTGTGCGCCTTGCTGCGCCGCCTCCTCACGCGACGCCAGGGCCTCCTGAGACGTCATCCGGCGCTTGAGTTCAAGCAAGGTCCGGCGCATCTCGTCGGGTGTCAGCAGCGGGTCCTTACCACCCTGCGCGTCAGCGAAGCCCCCGCTAACGGCCTCTGGCTGCACCTCGACACCCTGTTTTCTGAAATCCTGTCCGATCTGATAGCCGAGGCTGTAGGCGACCCTGTCGTTCGCCGTCTTGGGCCGGGCCGGGCCTTCGTCTCCTGCCCAGACGCCGGTCACGAAAACGCCGGCGAGTAAGGGGGTAAATAATCTCTGCATTGGCAATCCATCCTCCGCGATGCTTGGCGCCGCCGATCAGGACCGTAACGCCGAGGATACCGCAAAAAAGGGGCTGCCCGAAGGCAGCCCCTGTCAGCCAAGGGGCCCGTCGGAAGACGGGCTCCCGGTTCCTACAGCACGGGCACCGTGCTCCCGGGGCAGTAGCCCTGATCGTCCGGCGTTCCGACGCAGAAGGGCACCATCATCTCGTTGTCCTCATGCTCCACGATGTGGCAGTGCCACACGTACAGGCCCTCGATATCGAAGAGAGCGCGGACCGTCGTGACCTCACCCGGGTAGGCGATGACGGTATCCTTGTAACCCGCTTCGGTGGGCTCCGGACCTCTTGCCGGGAACGCCCGGTCGCGTTGCGCAGGTATCGCGGGCATACCGGTGAGCGGATCGATGAGCAGGGGCTGGCGGTCGATGACCTTGAAGCGCACCAGATGGATGTGGATCGGGTGAGCGTCGACCGTGTAGTTGTACATCTCCCAATCTTCAGTCGCCCCCAGCGCCGGGTTCTGGGTGATGGGGTCGGCCCAGAATTGTGGCGTCGGCACCCCGCCAGGCATGGTTCCCAGCAGCGCCTCCTTAGGTGCGAAGGGGACCGCGTTAAGCGCTGCACAGACCGCGGCGATGTTGACTTGGGGGGCAGCATAAGTCGCCACGACCTGTTTGATCTTGCCGTTCAGTGCGTTGGCCTTGACGCAGATCTGCTCGGACTCGGCCTCGTTCAGGCTGACCTGCCGGGTGGTAGCGGCGTTTCCGATCGGGATGTCGGTGGGCAGCACCAGGCTCGCCACCGGCGTGCTGGGATCCGTCCCGGTGGCCGCCCCGACCGTGAACGACATCACCTGGCCAGTCGTGCTTGGGTCGGACAGGGGCGCGGCAGGGAAGCCGCCAAAGGGCGCGTCAGGCCCGGTGTTGACCATCCTCACCACGGTGCCGGCGGGCAGGTTGCTGAAGTCAACGATCACGTCCGCACGCTCGGCCGGGGACATCAGTAAGGCCCGGTAAGTGTCAAGGTAGTTGTCGCATCAATCATGTCATATTTGCGTCGGCCTTCTCCTGTTCACGAGGGGGTTTTCCCGGGTTGAGCAAGACCGAAGCGGGCGGCGTCCAATTGCGGGTGGGTCCG
>WBZT01000074.1_pt2 | contig 59717 bp, 35 predicted proteins | sample 5204241 | NCBI WGS metagenome assembly WBZT01 (sample SAMN12344358, study PRJNA552823) | activated sludge metagenome | biome: Activated sludge suspended growth; feature: Nitrification reactor; material: Wastewater; isolation source: activated sludge from nitrification reactor of wastewater... | reverse complement strand
GAGGATGAATCTAGTTTCGCATCCCAATTGCTAAATGGAAAATTAATCCGAATTTCCTGAATATTATCCATCTTATAAAAGTCCTGTGCCCAAAGTAGATTTGAAATTCCTACCGTAATTAGAAAAATAATTATATGACGCATACTAAGAAATTATTATGTACTGTTTAGATAAAGCACCAGGCAACGAAATGTCCTGCAATATACTAAACTATTTTATCGATGTATTTCTTTAGCCCGGATCCATTTCATCCCTTCTTTTTTAGTTAAGGGTGACAATGTATTCGATTCGATAAATTTAATTACTTCGGCAGGATTATACTTAGAATATTCTCTAAGCGCCCAGCCAGAAGCTTTCTGAATAAAAAATTCTTTGCTGGAAGAACGCCTTAATATCAATGCTTGAACTTGATCAAAATCTGTTTGAAGTCTGTATTTTAATTGAAGGATGATAGCAGATCGTTGGTACCAAAAATTATCTCTTTCGATCCAATCTTTCATTTTGGATAATTTCAACTCCGGATATGGCAATAATATTCTTCCCAGCAAATTGGGAGCAATACTATCTACGGTATCCCACCAGGACTGATTGGCGATCAAACCTTCGAACAATTCAAGAAGTTCCATTTGACCTTTGGCTAGCATTTTTTGCGAGAAATCCAACGCTACATATTTCCATTCTCTTTGGTCCTGCTCCCAGCATTTCTTTACAAAATCTTCCAAAAAGGCTATACTCACTGTTTTTTTAATTGGAAAAAGTTCAGATTGTATTGCTTTTCGTTGAGGAGCATTCACACCATAATATACAAACTGATGTCTCATATAAGCAGCCATAGCCTCCGCTCTGGTGAAATCACTTTTTGATTCCAATTGTGCTTTTATCTTATTAAAGAGCTGTTGCAAAATTTATAATATATCTTTTCTTTTGAAGAACCAGGCCAATCCCAAGCTTAAACCCAAAGAAATGATTAAAATTAAATAAAATGATCCATTAAAATTATTCCAAGGTAAAGGAACATTCATACCAAAAAAGCTCGCGATCAATGTCGGAACCATTAAGATTACAGTAACAACTGTCAGACGATTGATGAATTTATTCAGGTTATTTGAAATAATGGATGCATATGCTTCCATGGTACCATTTAAGATGTTGGTATAGAGTTGGGCAACCTCCCGCGCCTGATTGTTGTCAATGATAATATCTTCATATAGTTCTAAATAATCCTCATTTTCCTTAATACCCAGGAAGTCTGTTCGCTTCATTTTAATTTTAAGTAATTCATTTCCATTCAGTGAGTTTACAAAATACACCAGGCTTTTTTCAATTCTCAACAAACTTTTTAACTCTTCGCTTCTACTTGAATTATAAAGTTCCTGTTCAATCAAGGATCGACGGATGTTAAGTTTTTTTAATAGTTCAAGGAAATGCAGTACATTTTGCTCCATTAATTGTAAAATAAAAAGCCTTTCATTAGATGGCTCAAAACCTTTAATTCTGGCCTCCAGAAATTTATCCAGAACTGGATTTTCTACAGAGCAAACCGTAATTATTTTATTCTGTGTTAAAATGATACCTAGTGGAATGGTAATGTAAACGGCTTCATTTTCTTTGGCGGATTCATTTACTACAGGAGTATGAAGGATGATGCTTCTCGCTTCATCAAATCGCTCATATCTAGCTCTTTCTTCCGCATCCAGCGGATCTGTAAAATAATCAGAGGTTAAACCAAGAGAATGTGCGAACTCATCTAATTCCCCATCCTCAAAAGGTGGAAAAAGATTAATCCAGGGTGCTTCGTTGATTCCTGAAACTTCCTTGATAGATCCGCCTTCTTTTACATAGTAACGGATCATCTTTTTTATTTTCTGTAATGACTATCATGAAGACGTAAAAGTAAGTTACATAAATTTAGTTTCAAAGACTTTAGGTCTAATTTTAACTTAATATTTGATTTATGGTATTGCTCTAATGATAAAAGATGCCTTATGAAAAGATATAAGCCGTAAGAAAGCTAGGTAATTAGCATTCCTTCAATAATTTGCTTCTAAAAAATCGAGCCCAACGTCAATTAATTGGGCTCGATTCGCAGTTATTTATAATTAGGAAGATCTCCTTAGTCGATTAGCACTAATTTACCGGTGGCTGATTCATTATTTGCATCCAATTGAAAATAATACATTCCGGGACCAGCTAATTGGTTCTTATTCAATTTGAAATTATTGATACCGGCAGCTGCAGAAAAATCTATTATCCGCACAACTTTTCCGGTCACATCATAGATGGTAAGATGAATATCTGAATCTGACTTTAGTCGGAATTTTATTTCTGTTGATTCTTTAAATGGATTGGGGACAGAACCCAATAGTTTAAAAATTTCCTGCTCATCCGGATGATTATCAATTCTAACATTGAGTTCAACCGAACCTTCCTTAGAAAATTCATTATAGTACTCCGCTGCTGTAACATCTGAAGTAATCATCATGTTGTGTTGAAGTTTACCATCTTTTATAGCTGCAAAATGGAAAGCAAATAAAATATCATTGGGGCCAAACGTCATCACCTGTCTGCTATCAAAACTTAAGGTAATGATTCCTTTTTCGAGATGACTCAAGCCAATATTGGTTTCGTTGAGTTGGATCGAAGCACTTTCGAATGATTTGAATTGCAGCAATGCAGGATTGAAATTCAGGGTAAATTGAATTCCTTCCATACTCACCAAATCTTTTACACTGTAAGGTATACGGATATTCTGATCCTTTTGAAAGAATTGATTATCAGCAGTGATCATTAATGGCCTTGAAGTTCTTTCTTTAATGTCAGAAGTCCAATCCGAAATGGCTGATTCGTTGACATCTCCCATTTTAATTGCAACAAAATTGATTTTTTCACTCTTAGATTTCATTTTGGCAATAAAATCAGTCGTATAGTTCCATGGAAACTGAATATCCTCAAATTCAGTGGAAGCAGGAACAAACTTCCAACTTGGAACTTTGGAATAGGTTGGAATAACTCCTAAGATTAATTTTCTAATTTCAGAAATATCCGCGGTTGTAATAGAATTAGAATTATTGACATCTGCAGCTATTATTTTATATGGAGAATCCATCAGTTCTTTTCCAAGAATATGTTTTTGAATTTTTACAATATCCGCAGTGGAAATTCCATTCAAAGGATTATCATTTCGTAAAGGTTTGATGGTATAATCCTGATCGGTTTGCAAATCACTAAAAGAGTAAGCTCCATCTTTCCCGGTAGATTTGGAATGAATCAACAAGCCCTGATGATACAAATTAACGGTAGTATTGGCTGATGGTTTGCCTTGGGGGGTATTTAACAAACCACTTATAGAAATGAAATTACCAACATTAGGGCAAATGTTTTGGTTGTCCTGAACAATTATTTTTGAAGTACAATAATCTTTGTTGCCTTCTTCATCCTCCACCCACACTTGTACATCTATAACCAATTCATCATTTACTTTGGCTTTTACAAAATCTTCACAGCACACTCTAAAGTAAATTTTACCCGTATCTCCATCAAAGTAAAGTTTTAGCTTGTCTTTAGGCGTACAATTATCATAACTACCGAAATTCAAATCCTTTGCCCAGATATCTACACATCCTGAAGATGCCATTGGAACCGTGATGATTCCTGGAAGACAGTATGGTGTAGGTCTTTTACAATCTTTTACTTCAAATAGTTTGCTGCAGGTTCCTACGTTTCCACATCCATCTGATACGTACCAGACAATTTTATGAATTCCTATAGGATAGTTTCCACTTGCATCAAAAGGATTATTAACATTGTCTGCAGAAGGATTATTTCTTATAGCTGGTTTATCACCATTATTATATTCTTTTCTGCTAAGTGTTCCAACATTATAATCCAGAATTCCATCATCAAACAAATCAATTTTATATTCAAAACTCAACCAATCTGCCGGTGTGCAAATATCTTCTGCAATGGCTGTCAGACTGATGTGACCATAACAAATTCCATTTTGCGAATTTTTGATGGCTGGTTCACAACTACCTATTGTGCAGTTTACTTCCGGTTTTTCTCTATCACTCACCTTGATAAACTGAGTAAATTCCCAACGGCCAATATTGGGATCTATTTTTGGATCATATTGGCACCAATCTATTACGACCCATTTGCGAAGAATAACATAACAAACATCTTTTTCGCCTGTGAATATTTGATCTGTATGTTCTATGGCAATTAAGGAGCAATGATCATCTGCACCTGGTACAATACCAGGCTTTCCTAAATTATTTAAATCAACATTACTTGAACAGTTAAACACATAAGTACCAATTCCATGACAATCCGGCCATACAATATCATCCAAAGTATCGCAGGCATCCGTTCTATTTATATAAAACGGATCGCAGTCCACCACCCAAATGGTTTGACTGGCTGAAATTACTTGACCATTCTGCCCGGTAGTAGAGAAAGTTCTAATGATTTTGCCTTGACCACAATGTCTTTGATCATCAATACTAATGTTGTAGTTGGCACCACAAGGTGAAAGCAAGTACCCATCAAATCCCCAAAGCAGTTCATACTTTTGGTCAGGATGCGTACTATTAAAATAGCTTTTGTAAAAGTCACAGGCTAATGCAGGTGCAGAACCTACGATGGCTGTTTTTCCAGGATATTTTGTAAGCAGATTATTATTACAATAGCCTTCGCAGACTATGTCATTGGTTACCAGTTTTTTTCTCCATGCAAGATCATAAACCATTTTTCCAAATAATGAATCACCCTTATCTGTTAATCTGTTGATATCAAACCAATATTCACAACTAACTACCACATCAGATGGAGGAATCAAGACCGGATTTACTTTATTCTGAACGGTAACTTCCACCATACAATCGCTAAAATGTCCGAATAAGTCTCCATTCTGTTGCATTCTTGCAGGAAGGACCGAGCCTTTACCAGGATCCACATCGAATACTCTGAAGACAATCAGGTTGACATTGCCAACGTCATTACAACAGAATTTAACATCATCATCAAAATAGGTTTGAATTCCGTTTAAGTTAATATTATCATCCCCATTAATTCCATTGCAAACCTGACTAGATATGTTAGAACCATCTAATGTTCCATTAAGTTCATCCATTCGAATCACTTTGTAAAATACATGAGGCGCGCAATTATCAAAGGATCCATCATCAAAAGATAAGGCATTGACAGTAGTATAATTTTGATTTGGAGATAGATTACCCGTCATGGAAACAATTGTTTTGGATTGACAAATTGCAGTTGGAGCTGTATTATCCTTTACATGAATCATTACTTCTTTTTCTGTAACATTGCCACAACAATCTTCGGCTACAATGAAAGCGGATTGATAACCTAGGGGCAGATCTACAACAACATATCCTGATTTTTCATTTCCCAACACACTTCCATCGTTTACTCTGATCGTATAATGAATGTCCTGCGAACAATTATCACTTAACCATACTTCATTGACATCCCATTGACCCAGACAGACCGAAGAAAGGGTATTGACCTGGACAGTATCTGGATAAGAAATTTCAGGACCTCTGGCATCCTCTACCTTAATAATTTGCTGACGATTTCTCACTTCGCCTGTGCACCAGTCTAAAATAATCCATGTTCTCAATAATTTGTAACAACCCACGTCTCCTGCATTACAATTGGGTTTGGAAGTACTTATTACTAGATCTGAGAAAGTAATGGCAAGATTAGAACATCCACCTACCAAAGGTTTACCTGTTCCTTCCCACATTACAATTTCGTTTGACTTCCAACAATCAGTTGAATCTTCATGCACCGGATAATAAATTGGCTCTGGTTGAGGGTGACCTGCATATTGTCCGGAAGGTATGGTACTCCATCCAAGCTTTCTAGGAACTCTTCTTCCGGTTCCGATAAAAATATTATTATCCAATAAATAATCATCTACACAATCCGGAGAACTTTTTAAATGTGCATTGAGATTAAAAGCAGGATTATACTTGTCTTCACACTTCAAAGTGTAAATACCTGATGGTGTAATAAATCCATTATAGTCTGGCGGAACTGAAATCAATTGTACAGACTTATATACTACGGTTATTAATTGGGAACAATAGGACTTGTTTCCGGAATTATCAATGGCTGTCCAGGTTCTTCTGATCCAATGATCTACACCAACAGTGCAATTTCCTTTGGTTAACTGATCCACATAAGTCAAAGTATAATTGCCGCAATTTTCAATAACTACCGGAGTTCCAAGGATTGCAGGAGTTGTAACAACATCACAATTTACTATAGTGTCCTTTGGACATTTTAAAATCGGTGCCAATTTGTCTTCAACAGTAGCTTTACCCCAACAACTGTTTCCCGATACAGTATCGAGAATAGTAACTTTAAGAACCTTGCCAATATCACTAGCATTTAGTTGTGTTCCAGGTGTTGATGGGTCTCTGTCTATATAATTTCCTCCCGTCCAAAGTTGAATTAATACTTTGTATTCACTATAACATCGATAAGGTCCACCTTTAAGGAAATAGTCCGCCGATACCGTTACAGAGCATTTGTCATCTAAGCTTATCTGAACATTATCTTCACAGGTTAAAGAACCAATAGGATTGGCAAAAGAATTCACCTGTACCCTAATACAACAATTTGCAACATTATTACTGTTGTCAATGGCTGTAAAGCAAACATTATGTATTCCCGCGGTTATAACTTTACCGAATCCATATTTGGCCGTGTCTTGTGCAACTACATTCAGAACACCGCAATTGTCGGTAGCACCAGGAACATATCTAAATCTTGTATCACAGGATGAAGGTTGAAGGTTAACTTGCTGATCTATACAGTTCAAGGCAGGTCTCGTTGTATCCAATACTGTAATATTTGAAATACAGTTTGAGATATTCTGACAAGAATCTGTAACAGAAAGTGTTGCCAGATTCAATCCGACACTTGTACAGTTAAATGACGTTGGCGCAAGGTTAAGAATCCTGCCAATACTTCCATTGTTTACATCGCCGATCGATATTGATCCATTTCCTGAAGCATTAAGATAAACGGTAACATTTTTACATTTTGCTACTGGTTGTGGATAAGCTGATATATGAAAAACAATTGGAGAACCACTGCAGTTAACACCTTTAAATTTTAATATTGGAGTAACGGTTATGGTATTGGTTAAGATTGAATTCGTCGTATTTGAAATGATCGACATGGGTATGAAATCATTCCCGGAAATTGGAATTCCTATATCAGGACCTGTCCGAACCCAAGCGTAAGTGGTGTTATTCAATGGCCCGGTAAAATTAATCTGCGGAACATTTGTTCCATGGCAATATGTGGTATCCTTCACACTATTAACCGATGGGCTTGGGAGTACACAAATTAAAAATGTATCTGTTTTTCCAATACAACTATCCCCTACACTTACAAAAGTTGCATTAACCATGATGGTGTCAATTCGAATCGAAGGACCAAAATTTGTAGCAGCAAAAACCGGAATATTTCCAACGCCACTTGGAGCTATCGTTGTTCCAGAATTCAGAGGTCCTCCTACGGTTTTTTTCCTCCATTTAATGGTTGTACCAACCCCACAGGAAGAAACAAAAGTAAAACCGGCTGGTGCAGAACCAGAGCAATAGGCTGTATCTCGGGTACTATTTACACCCGGAGATGGAACAGACTTGACTATAAATTTAATTTTATTTCCTGCACAACTATCATTTAACCATTTTGACTTATAATAAGGCGTTACTTCAATGGTATCTGTCAAAATCAAACAAGAAGGTGGTGGATTTATAATGAAAAGCAAAGGCATATTTCCGGTTCCAGTTAAGGCAAGGCCGGGAAGTGTTGTACCGCCTGGTCCGGGTTTTTTCTTCCAATGAAAAACAACAGAATCCTGACAGGTAGACTGGAAAGACGGTGGCTGCCAGGTTTGTCCATGACAGAAACTACTATCGCGAATCGCACTTAAAGTAGGAATCGGAAGCGCATAAATTAAAAAAGTATCCGGCACTCCTGCACAACTGTCCACAGGACCTGTTTTGTTGAAAGGAGTAACAATAATCGTATCGATTAGAACCGTACAACCGGAATTGGTACCGCTATATGCAGGTATGTTTCCGGCGCCGGAAGATGCAATATTCGTGGCCTGTCCTGCAGCTGTACTGGTCTTTGTCCAGTAAAAAATAGCCCCAACCGTAGAAGATTGAAAACCAATTGAACTGGCAGAGGAACCCGCACAAATCTTTAAATCAGAAGTTGGTAGAATATCAGGAGGAATACAAGGTGGCAAATAATAAGTTAGCCTATTAACCGGATGGATTGTTCCTAAAGTTGACGCTTGTACGTTGAAAGAAATCGAAATAATGGAAATCAATCCAAAGATTCCTTTCATTAAGAAAGAATAGATTTTCATAATGCTCAGTCTTTTCTATTTTTTAATATACTGAGCTTGAGTCTGGTTGAAATATAAACGAATACTAGCCTCTTTCAATGAAAAGGTTAAAAATAAAATACTAAAAATTATTAAGGAGGTCGGTTAAGCCTCAAGAAGTGAGTCGAGGTTAATCAAACTAAAAAAGTCTTTCAACCTTCCAGTTTGACATGCAATATTGATGATATTTCATCTGATTTTATAACCTAAATTCAAATATTTTTAAATTACATACCTAAAGGTATATTTTTCAAAATATAATAAATTTTAAAAAAACTCAGGAAAAAATATTTTAATATGATTAATACCGATATTTCTTTTATTTCTTAAGTTAATACAAAAAAAACAGCGTCTTGATGCATTCATCAAGACGCTGTTGTTATGTTAAACTTCTATGTGATAGAAGCTAACTTCTATTGTGTGACAATCATTCGCTTCGTAGCGCTGAATTGTTCAGCATCTAATTGATAGTAGTACATTCCTGCACCGTTCAATTCGCTTTTTGTCAGGGTAACTGTATTAAGGCCTTTCTGACCTTGTAAGTTTATTACTCTTAGAACTTTTCCAGCCACATCGTAAATAGTTAATTTGGCAGCAGTTGCTGTTGGCAATCTAAAGTTAATTGTTGTTACTGCATCAAATGGATTTGGAGAATTTTGCAATAGTTCAAACACATTTGCTGAACTTAATACTTTGTTACTTCTAACATTTAGTGTAACATCTGATTCCTCCATGTTTACATTATATGCTTCTGCTTTGGTAACATCTGAAGTAATTTCAAATGAAGACTCAAGCTTCACAACTTTCTTCACTTTAAACATGATGCTAAACAGTATACCATCGGAATTAACTGTTGTAGCTTGTCTTGCATCCCAGCTGGTAGTAAGAATTCCTTTTGAAACGAAATTGGTTCCAAAATTATCCTCTGTAACATTTAGTATGCCAGCTTCAAAACCTTGATATTCCAATCCATTGACATCAAAGTTAAGAGAGAATTGGTAACCAGAAATATTCACAAAGTTTGAAGAACGGAAGTCAAGTTTTATGGTTTGACCAGCTATCAAATTTTGATCATTAATTTCAAGTTTCAAGGCATTAGCCGTTCTACTCTTAGCAGTTCCATTAGCATTGGCTGCTGATGAATTATTGACATCACCCATTTTCACTGCAATAAAGTTTTGATTAATCACTGCATTGTTTAGTAGCATTGATTTTTCAACTGTGTAATTCCAAGGTTGAGTTGGGTCTGAGAAAGTTGTTTCTTCAGGGATAAACATCCAACTTGGAACTTGCTGATAAGTAGGAATAACACCTAAAATCAGCTTACGCATTACGGCGATATCGGCAGCAGTTATAGATTTGGAATTATTGACGTCTGCAGCAATAATCTTATAAGGGCTATTTAAAATATCCTTACCAAGAATGTGTTTTTGAATTGCTACGATGTCAGAAGTAGTTACTCCATTTAGGTGATCATCATTTCTGGTGGATTTCAACATATATTGATTTTGAAGACCAAGATCTTTAAATGCGAACTTACCATCATTATATGTTAATCTACTATCAACAATGTTACCGGATTTGTAAAGATCAACGGTTGCATTTGCAGCTTTTCTTCCATCTTCTGTTTTCAATTCTCCTGTTACTGTTCCAAGGTTACCTGTATTAGGACAGATATTTTGGTTGTCTTGTACGATAACTGTTGTAGTGCAGTAATCTTTATTACCTTCTTCATCTTCAACCCATACTTGTACGTTGATACGAAGTTCGTCATTTACTTTGTTTTTAACGAAATCATCACAACATACTCTGATGGATGGTTTAGTGGCATCACCGTTGAAATAAAATTTCAACCTGTTCTTAGGAGTACAGTTGTCAAAACTGTTGAAATCAAGATCTTTTGCCCAAACATCAATACATCCGGAAGTTGGCATTGGTACTGTAATAATGCCAGGTAGGCAATATGGTGTAGGTGCTTTGCAATCTTTTACTTCAAACAATGTAGAGCAAGTACCTATATTTCCACAACCGTCTTCTACATACCATGTAATCCTATGGGTACCTATTGGATAAACTCCACTTGCGCTGAAAGGACTATTAGGATCATCCGCGTTTGGATTGTTTCTAACTGTTGGTTTTTCACCAGCAGCATATTGTCTTCTTGTTAATGGACCAACTGCATAATCAACAGTACCATCAGCATAAGCATCTATTTTGTAATCATAGAATAACCAATCTTCAGTAGTACAAGAGTCAACTGCTGTTGCATTAAGCGCGATGTGACCAACACACTTGCCCAATTGATTGTTAAGAACAGCCGGTTCACAATTTCCTACATTACAAGTAACTACAGGTTTTTTGGTATCCTTAACTTTTATTACCTGAGTAAATTCCCATCTTCCTTTTCTTGGATCAATATTTGGATCATACTGACACCAGTCAATAACAACCCATTTTCTCAATATTTTGTAGCATGCGTCTGGTTCGATAGTAAATACTTCATCAAAATTTTGAATTGCAATTAAAGTACAAGCATCATCTGCACCATTCACTATTACAGGTTTTCCTGTTGCATCCGGACTGGTGTTGGCACCGCATCCTTCAACGTGAGTTCCCTTTCCTTCACAATCAGGCCAAACGATATCATCGTTAGCATCACAAGGATCATTGTAATTGATATATAACGGATCACAGTCTACAATCCAGATATTTTGTTTTACAGAGATCAGAACATTATTTGGTCCTCGAACGCTAAATGTTCTTTCAATCTTACCTTGTCCGCATTCTCTTTTGTCTTCTACTGTAATCAACGGAGTGTTTCCGCAAGTAGAAAGTATATATCCATCAAAACCCCAGACCAATTCATACTTATTATCTGGATGCGCTGCATTATAAAGTGTGTTGTAGAATTCACAAGCTTTGTCAGCTACAGTTCCAGAAGGAGAACCTGGGTAATGTGTGATTAAATTTTTGTAACAGAACTGATCACAAACCAAATCCGTAGTTTTAACTTTTTGTCTTTGAGTGATATCACTAACTACTCTACCAAAAGTTGCATCGTTGACATCTGTAAGTTTGTTTGCATCAAACCAGAACATACAACTTACCACGATATCTGCAGGAGGTACTATGGATGGGACAGCTTTATCCTGAACTTCAACTTCAACCATACAATCGCTGAAATGTCCGAACAATTCACCATTTGAATTCATTCTTTCCGGGTTAACTGGTCCTGTACCCGGATCAAGGTCGTATACTCTAAATACAACCATTAAAGTCTTGCCAGCATCAGCACAACAGAACTTTACGTAATCATCAAAATAAGTTTGGTATCCTTTGATATTGGAATCATCATCTCCATTAGCATGATTACAAACTAATGATTCCTTAGTTGAACCATTATTTGTTCCAGCCAATTCATCCATTCTGATCACCTTAAAAAATACGTGAGGTGCACAATTATCGAATGAACCATCATCGAATGTATTTGCATAAACTTTTGCGAAATTATCACCAGGAGCTTGGTTTCCAGTAATAGTTACAGTTGTTTTTTGATCGCATACAGCAACCGGAGGAGTTTTATCTTGAACATTGAGTACAATGAGTTTTTCCGTTACATTGCCACAACAATCTTCGGCTACAATGTATGCGTTTTGGATACCAAGAGGAAGATTTACCACGACATAACCTGAATTTTCATTTCCTAGAACTGTACCATTATCCACACGTACTGAATAATGAACTTCACTAGAACAATTGTCAGAGACCCATACCGGTGGGACTTCCCATCTTCCTTCACATTTCCAAACGTCAGTATTGACATCTACATTATCCGGATAAAGAATTTTTGGTCCTTCGTTATCCATCACTTTAATAATTTGACTGTGTTCACGAATTTCGCCGGTACACCAGTCAAGCATTGTCCAGGTTCTTAAGATTTTGTAACAACCTACTGGACCTGCATTACAATTAGGTTTAGATATATTAATTTTTATATCCGTGAAAGTTACAGCAATGTTGCTACATCCTGTTGCAGATGGAGCTCCTGTACCTTCCCACATTACGATCTCATTGGCTGCCCAACAAGAAGTTTGTGCAGGATAATATACGCTGGCCGGGTTAGGGTTTCCGGCATATGGACCAGAATCAAGACAATTCCATCCTAACAATTTTGGAACTCTTCTACCTGTACTGATAAATACACTATTATCCAATAAATAATCATCTACACAATCCGGTTCAGGCTTTAGGTGTGCTGCTAAATTAAAATTCGGGTTGATTTTCGCATCACATGATAAAGTGTGTGTATGGTTAGGTAAGTTTAATCCTGTAAAATCCAAAGGCGGAATAATATCAGCCAAAGAAGCCAATAGTACAGTTATGGTCTGTACACAGGTTCCTTTGTTACCAACAGCGTCAACTGCTGTCCATGTTCTAATGATGACATGATCATATCCATCAGCGCAGGTTCCTTTTCTAACTACATCTTTATATGTTAAGGTATATGCACCACATCCTTCAATGACAGATGGTGTACCTAAATAGAAAGGATCTGTATTTTCTGTACAAGAAACTCTAATTTCAGGTATACAATTGATGATTGGTGGTAACTTATCTTCAACATTGGCTGATCCCCAACAACTATTTCCTGTGTAAGGATCAATAATGGTGATTTTTAATTTGCGGCCAATTTGCGCACCACCAATTTGAGGATAATTTTCATTTGGATCCAAGTCAATGATAGCATTGGTAATCCAATCTCTAACCACTACTTGAAAATCACCAAGACATGCTGGTGTATAAGTACCTTCCAATACCATCTCCGGAGTTACTGTTGCTAAACAGTTTTGATCCAAAGAAATCTGGATATTGTTGTTGCAAGACAATGCACCATTATTATAATCTACGTTGATACCGAATTCTCCTACTGCATATCCGCCTGATCCTGCACCAACATTAATGGTAATGGTTGTTAGCATACAATTTACACCGGTAGTGTAAAAACCGTAATACGTTGCACCAGCCAATCCACTAACTGGAATGGGACCGGATGTGGTACCATCATTCGCAGTAGCCGTAATATTAACTGTATTAAAATTATTTCCTTCAATATAGAGATAGAATGCTCTCGTATTGGTTGGTAGTGTAATGGTTCTGGAAAGTGCCCCTGTAAAAGTTGCATAAACATCTCCAGTATAACCATGACTCCAGGTACCCCAACCACCGGCAGGAACCTCTCTATGGTTTACGGGTAAATTAAATTGAATGCCCAATGGACAATCGTTACTTGCATTCACTGAATTAACTATACTTCCAAGTCCATTTACGGGCCTGGAATCATCAACAAACTTAAACATTGGAATACCACCCAGTGTAGCTGGTGGTGCTCCTGTTCCTGGAGATCCATTGAAAACGACACCTCCGTAGGAAGTGCCTAAGGTAAAGAGGACGGCCAACAAACTCCAATACAACCGACTTCTTCCTAAGGGTAAGCTTAGTCTTTTCATACAATTCATTTTAGGTTTATAAAAAAATAACATCACAAAATTTTTTGCTTCGTAGAATAAAACATTTCTCCCTTGAGCCATCTTTTGAAGTTGGCTTTCGGTGAGAAATGAGTTTTGTGAGTTTGAGTTGAATTGGTAATTGTATGAAGACTGCTGGAAACAGTTTACCTATACTGCTTCCCTGAGTTGGTCATTAACTAAAAAGAATTTGGTAATTGTTCTTTTTAGTAGTGCAACGCAAACAAATGAGAAACTTAAAATCAATCGAATAAGACGAACTGCAAGTGTACTTATTTGCTCTTGTTACGATGCAATGTTCCGATGATTTGCATTAAATGACAAGGAAATAAATAAATATTTATTCCAAACATGCTTAAGTATCGAACGATCAATAACTAATACATGTATACCCCTAAAAATTGTTTAATATGAAATAAGCAAAATAAATACTCTATAAGACCTAGAGCAATTGCATGCGATTCATTTCAGGATTCTGGCATCTAAAAAAGTATGTAACAAGAGCAACCAGAATAAAATATTCAATGAAATAATCGTGCCAAGCCATTCAATTTTGGGAAGCATTCAACAAATAAAAATAATAAAATCTATAATATACGAATTGTCCGTTGCTTATAAATCATAAGCATGAATTATATGATAGACTTATCTTTGCCACATCACAACCTATATGTTTGAATTAATTCACTCCAATCAAAAAAAATTATTAACGCTGGCATTTCCCATCATTGTTGGCCAATTGTCTCATATGATTATCAGTATATCTGATGCTATAATGGTAGGTCGATTAGGATACCTCTCACTTGCTGCAGCCTCCTTAATGATAAGCATCTTAAGCGTTCCAATGTTTGCTTGCCTTGGATTTACTTATTTAATTTCCAGTCTTGTAGCCGAACGTCGTGGTCGCTCACATCCATCCACATGCTTCGATCTGTTAGCTAATGCAACATTCACAACCATTTTATTATGCCTGGCTATTACTATACTATTCACGTTAGGCTTTAAACTAATATATCTATTTGGTCAAGACCCTCAGGTGATCAAGGAAGGCAAAAACTTCTTCTTATGGATTCTATGGTCACTGGTTCCTATGATTGTTTATATCTGCATCAAACAATATTATGATGGATTGGAGTTAACCAAAGTACCAATGCTCGTTTCTGGTTTTGCAATTTTTTTGAATTTACTACTAAATTTTATTTTTATTTATGGATTATTTGGTTTCAAGGCCTATGGTCTTGAGGGAAGTGGGATTGCGACTTTTGTTACCAGGATGTTGATGATGTTTTTTTTGTTGATCCACATGTTTCAATATAAAAAACTTTATTATTTCGGACTAGGAAAATTCAAACTGAAATTTTCAAAAATGAAAGATTTCCTAAAACTTGCCTTACCTTCTTCATGGCAGTATACGAGTGAAGTTGCTGCATTTGCGGTACTAGCCATTTTAGCAGGTTGGTATGGGCCCAAGCAACAAGCTGCTCATCAGATAGCAATTACCGTTGCATCTTTTTCATATGTGATTTTTGTTGGTCTGTCCTCAGCAAGCTCTATAAAAATTGGAGAGAGTCTTGGTAAAAATGATTACGTTGAAATAAAAAATCACGGTAAAGATGCAATGAAGATTAGTCTTGTATTTGCATTCATTATGTTCCTGTTACTGATTCTGTTTAAAAATATGATTGTAAGTTTATTCAATACAAATGAAGAAGTAATACAATTGTCTTCAACGCTTTTGATATTTGCTGCATTTTTTCAATTTTCAGATGCTTTGCAAGCACTAGGAATAGGAATGCTTAGAGGAATACAAGATGTAAGAATTCCAACCCTGTACACCACTTTTGCCTATTGGATTATTGGCATTCCTTCAGGATTTATTCTGGCTGAATATCTTCATCTCAAAGTATTTGGTATATGGACCGGATTTATTATTTGCCTGAGCGTTTCGGCTTTTCTACTCATCTGGAGATTCAAACGGATGGTACAAAATTCATTATAAATATTTTTACGCCATATTAAATTCTGGCCATAATTCAATTGTCTATATGATATATTACTATTAAAATAAGTACAGGCTGGAAAGAGCTTGCTTAATATTATATTAATTCTCAAGAGTATGAAATTCAATATGAATCAAAAAACTCAAATAATACTTTGCTTAACCTTGATGTGCTTCCATTTTGAAGTTGATATTAAGTCACAACCCTGGTTTGTAAATTCACAGGAAGCGGACTTGATGATTTCTGGTGTTGGTTTTAATCAATCGGGTGGCCCTATAACATTTAACCATCCAAGTGGTCTCGCGACAGATGGTCAACGGTTACTGGTTTGCGATCGATTTAACAATCGAATTTTAATATGGAATCAAGCTCCTGAGAACTGGAATGTAAAGCCAGATTTGGTTTTAGGTCAACAGAATTTTGATTCGAACAATCCTGGATCCGGAAAGTGCCAGCTTAATTGGCCTGGCAATGCATCTCTTGCTGAAAATGGCAAATTAGTTATAGCTGATACCGACAATGACCGACTTCTTATATGGCATAATTTTCCATCCAGCAATGGTTCTTGTGCAGATGTTTCGATACACTTGCCAAGCATATCTCCACCGGGTCTTCCTCTTCGATGGGCTTGGCCATGGGGTGTTTGGACAGATGGTAAAAAATTAGCTGCGGTTGCTACCATGGGATCGAGTCTTTTGTTTTGGAATCAAATTCCAACTACTGACAATACCTCACCTGATTATGTAATCTCAGATTCAAAATTTGGAACGCCAAGAAATATTTCATCAGATGGTTCTACCTACTTTTTTGTTGGAGACCACAATGCCAAAGTAAATGGGATTCCAGGCACTTTTTTCTGGAATACTTATCCCGCACAACCAAATCAATCCTATGATTTCTACCAAGATGAATGGGTTAAGGGCTCCTTGTTGAAAAATGGCAAAATGTCAACGTCGGGTCTAATGTCCATTTATTTTTGGGATTCTATTCCAAGGTATTCAACAGATAAACCAAGCTATGCGATATCTCCACCCTACTACTTAAATGGAGATGGTGTTGATATCCTTGAATGTAATGACAAAATATATGTTTGTAACTATAATGGAAACAATATTTTAGTTTATAATAAGATACCGGACAGCTTACATAAAGATGCAGATTTTGCCATTGGAATAAGTAATTACAATAATAACAGTCTTGATTCAATTGGTTATATACAAAATCCCGTTCTTATGACGGATGGAAATCGTTTACTAGTAAGTTCTGACTTTAATCATAAAATTTATATTTACAATAAATTTCCAAATCAATCCGGAGTATTCGCTGATGAAGAAATTTCACTTCAAAAATATAATCTCTTTCCATGGGATGCTGCGCTATACAAAAATATATATGTCATAGCAGGCAAGTCATCCATTGCCATATGGCTCAATAGCAACAAATTGTATACCGCTCCTGATATTATTTTTAACAACCAAATTGGCACTGCCAAATGGAATGATATAAAGGGCGTAGCTTTGGATAGTACCTATTTTTATGTTGCTGATCGTAATGGCAATTTATTTATTTGGGAAGGTATTCCCAAGAACAAATCTGTTACTCCACTTTATTCAATCAACTTTGGCAATGTTGAATTGAATAGACTTTCATCGGATGGTGAATACCTTTGCGTTACACAACAATCTCCAGCAGCTATTTTCATTTATCAAGTTTCAGATTTAAAAAAAGGGATTCTGACTCCCTGGAAAACTATTTCCGGTATTGGATTTCTAAATCTTCCATCAGAAGCGGCAACGTATCATGGTTCGCTTGCCATAGCTAATATGAGTTTTCACGATGTACTGCTCTGGAAAGATATTCAGGATGCTCCAGATCCTGACAAAATGATTGTACTTGGAAATCAAAAAAATTCACCTTCCAATATTCCTCAAATAGGATCCAGGAATCTCTTCATGCCCGGCTCACTGCTTTTTAATAACAACCAATTATGGGTTGGAGAACATAAATTTTCCTCAAGAATATTGCGCTATAGTTATCAGACTTCAGGCATTGACGGGACAGCAAAAAATGCAACAGTTGACTATACTGTAAACGCTCACAATCGATCTATAGTCATCAATTTTTCCGATGAGCTGAAAAACAAATTTTATAGTATTACAAACTTAAATGGACAAGAAGTCTGGAGATCCAGCTTAGACCATTCACCACACATCGTAGCATCTGATCAATTTCCCAATGGAATTTATTTTTTAAGAATAGATAACAAAATTGCTTTTGAATTTAACATCTTCGAAAATTAATTCAGATCTCTTGATGAATTATAATGTAAGACTCTATTTTTTATATTATCAATCCTTACTTACGATAATCTTTTTAGAATAAATATTTTTTCCTTGAATCATTTCCAAAATGTATAAACCATTTTCCCATCCAACCGTACTTATTTCCAAATAGCTTCCTGAACTTTGGATCTTCTGGAATGGTATATTATTTCCTTGCAAAGCATAAATATGAACTGTCGTTGTAGCCAGGCATCCATCCTTACATTCTAAGATCACAGACTGTTTTGCTTTGTTAAACCACGCATTAATAATTAATTCATCTACAGAATACGTATTGGTAATTTTTTGAATTGTACCCGTGATCGTTTTTACACTATACGCTGGAAAGTCAAGAAGAACTTTTCCGTTGGTGAGATCTAAGGTTTTGTTTAGAAAATAATTTCCGTCACTTGATGTATACTCTGTCATATTATCTGAACGATAGTCAGAAGGTAAATTCAACTCAATTTGTTGTCTGGAAGAGGAGGTATTCAGCATTACACAGCATAGGCTTGAAGAATCCTGATCTAAGTAAGAAGAACTCAAAATGTTAGCATTACCAGCAACCTTGGTGTCAATTCGAACCATTCCCGGTCTAATAAATTTGTAGTAGTGCTTTACTGCATTGAATTTTGGTGAACTAGTTCCATACTGTTGATTTGTCAATCCATAATCACTTACGGTACCGTCGTCGTTACTATCCACAAAAGTCCAGTAAAGCCAAGCACTTTGCATCCCAATCGTTAAAGCTTGGTGAATCTTTAATGCAATACTCCAAGCTCCATTATTGGGATAAGAATTTTTTGGAAAAAGCCAGTCTGATTTTTCTCCACTGGTTTCAGTCATCCATGATTTTTTTCCAAGGGAAGCAAATCCTTTTACATTGGAAGGTAATCCCGCTGCCGGAGAAGCAGTCCAGCCATTCAACCACCAAGACCATATATTTGAATTTGCACCAGCAGAACTAACGCCATCGTTAGCATATCCATGAATACAAACAAAATCCAGGGCCTTAAGTGCCTGACTGTCTTTAACAATATTTGACAAATACTGTAAATTTTTATGGGTAGGACCTCCATACTCCCAAAGACCGTAGGCATCCCCTCCCAACAAATCTTCTGGACCCATGATCCGAATATCTTTTAGTTCAGGGTACTTATCAAATTCAGCTCTTAGCACCTTCAAGGCAGTAATATATTGAGACGACAAAGGATACGTCATGCTGTTATAGTATTCTTCAAAATTGAGTTCATTTTGAATACTTATGGAATAAAACTTAAATTTAAAATTTCGCTGATATCCTAAAATGTAAGCAGCAGAACTTCTTGCAAATTGCGTGATCGCATCCGTATTTCCTGTGCCCCCTATATTGGCGTCATTGAATTGCTGATATTTCGTTCCACTCACATCCAATCTTCCTCCTGCAAAATTTCCACCCCAAACGAACGGCCATTTGGAACCAGCAACAGGTCCTGGCCACCAATTTTGATTGTATGTATTACCTGATGAAACTTTCAGCCATGGAAGTGGTGACCAAATGGAACCAATTATCTTAACATCACCTAATTTTTTCTTATGTTGATAGAGTTGTGAAATGGCACTATCCACTGGATAGGTGAAATATTCTACATTCTTTTCGATATCTGGTCCCATCACGGCAATGGGTGCATTTCTGCTTCCGAAGGTTCTGGAATAATCAGCAGGACTGGTATAGGTTCTGACTCTATTTCCTTCCGGACCATTTGGATTAGCTGGATCTTCAAAGTTGAAAACACTCTTGGTTTGACTTCCCATAAACCAAGGAGAGTAATAATTCAGATCTGAATACGGAGCCTTTAACCTTGGTGTCAAATCAACACGATAAATCGAACAATTTAACTCATCGATATATAAATTCTGCCACCATGACTGCGTGGTAATCGCACCACCCTGAAATGCCCCAAATCCATCAATGATTTGATATTTTGTATTTAAATTTATCTCCAATTTTCCCTGGCCCAATGCAGCTACTGCAAAGCAGGTTAAGCTTAAAAAATGTAATATTTGTCGCATTGCAGATGGATTTTATTCAATAATTAATGGATTTCATCGGAAGGGTTTTCCAGGTCTTACCATTAATGACCAAAGAATAGTAATAATCCTGATTACCCTTATAATATGGCAAATCTAATAGAATTTCGTTCAAGCCTTCTTTTAAATCTACTTTCATTTTTTTTACTTCTATTCCTTGCAAATTGTAAAGAATTAATTTTGCTTCGACAATCTTTGATTGATCATAAACCATTACTGGTATCAATGTTTGTTCATCAAATGGATTGGGAATATTTTGGAATAACTCAATGACTTGTTTAGCTGAATTTATATTTTCAACCTGGTCTGTAATCCTAAGCTGGACTTCCTGCCCTATCATACTCATCCATCTGTTGGAATCCACAGCAGTTGCACTAACATAATACAAGCCCGGCAGCAATCCAGTAATTTGAAAATCTGGCTGCGATGAATAAAAAATGGTATCAAAATATGCAGAACTAACTTTTCTAAATCCAACATAATAACCCGTTGCTTTCAACGAAGGATTGAGAATTTGAATGTTAGTCACTTTGTTATTCGCTGAGACCGAAATATTTGGAGAAGGTAAGGTAGAACTGCTGGAATTAATTGAAGCAATCGCATTTACGAAGGTATTATGAGCCAGATAAGTAAAGTCAACATATAAACTATCCAAAATTCCGTCTCCATTCAAATCTTTTCCCAAGATATCTCTTGTTGAATGCTGTCTATCCTCATAACCAGCTTGATCCGGATTACCATCTCCATGTTCATAAGAAGAAGTGAACCTAATAGATGTAAATCCGTTCTCGCGAAAGGGAATATGATCACTTCCTCTGCCCGTCCTGTCTTCTGCATACATCACATCAAGAATGGTCGAATTAGGAATATTTAAATTTTTATCGAAGAATAATTTTACAAGCCTTGCCAGATTCTTGTGCATACTGTTCGAAACACCTGCTGAAAATATTCTAAAGTGAATACTATCGTATTGATAGGGACCCGGACAAGAAGGAGGTGAGGAAGTCTTACCACATTCAATTCCGCCAACAATATCATTATTGAATACTGCTTTAATTTTAATATTATTATTCTTGCAATACACGGCAAAAGAACGTGACCCACCTAAACCCTGTTCTTCTCCTGTTACCCAAAGAATTATAATAGATCTGTTTAAATTAACTTTTGAAAGTAATCTGGCTAATTCCATGATCAAAGATGAGCCACTTCCATTATCTTCTGCGCCTTGTGCCAGACATTGAATATCACAACGGTCTTCACATCGACTATCCAGATGGGCTTCAATGATCACCATCTCATCTTTTTGCGGTCCATTTCCCGGTATAAAAGAAAGCAATTCGGAATGCCTGATTCGATTACACATTAAATAATCAAATTGAAATTCTGAACTAAGTATAACACCATCCTTAGCAGAATTCCAGTAATCAAGCATCGTCTGAATATAATTTCTTGCTCCGCGAATTCCTTTATTGGGTTCTGTTAGGGTGTCATTGATTGTATTTCTATTGTTAAAAGAAATGATAGCCCTCAAATATTCTGAAAGTGAATCCGTATTAATTTTATTTTTTATATAATTAGCTATATTCTTATCTGCCATAATATCTCTCTTATCAAATGTAGTTGGATCAAAATCACCTTTAAGGTATTTTTCAAAATCCGGATTCGTAAAAGAAAAATTGGTTTGCGCCTTTAAAAATGTTATAAAAAATAAAATAACTACAATACTCAAATCTAATTTTTTCATCATTGAAAATTATTCTGTAAATATAATGAAATCATTCTATACATCCTAAATTAATATATACATTCAAAAAAACTCAGTAAAAACCCTTAGTTTAATCATCTAAGGGTTTTTACTGAGTTGTTAGTTAAAGTATCAGAAATACTTGTTTTCGATATTTTCTTGTAATACATTTGAATATTATTTTCATACTTATGAATTTGTTTCAGTCTGTTGTCAAACTGTAGTTAAAAAATTCATAAGTATGAAAGTAAATACTTCCACCCATTTATTAATAATAAATAATGAACTATAAAATTTATATTTTTTTATTGCTATTATTATCATATTCATTAACTTCTCTTGCCCAAAAGGAGGATTACCGTTGGATGTTGGGATCGCCAGATGGAATTCCATATAATGCCCCTGAATTCGGAGGATTTGATCTGGACTTCAATGATGGAATGATCAAAATTCTCATCAATCATAAGCCATTTTACATGGATTCACATAATGCTTCGATTTGTGATAAGGAAGGAAAAATAATTTTTTATACTGATGGCTGCTATCTTACAGATGCCAATAACCAGAAGATTTCTGGGGGAGATAGTTTAAATACAATTAGAGATTATTATGAAAATTGTACAAAGGAAGGAAGATTATTTCCAGGTGGGCTAGAATTTCCAGAAGGCGGACTAATTATACCAAAACCAGGCTATCTTAATCGTTATTTATACTTTAGTCTAGAAACATTTCTTGGTCGAACATTTGCATTTTCACCACATGTTCTTTGTACAGAACTAGAATATCGAAAGGATTCATTGGTACCTTTTGTTGTGTATTACAAGAACAAACCAATTTGTAAGGATACTTTTCCTGTAGGTTCCATGATTGCAATTGGCAAAAAATCACGGCTAGGATATTGGATAATTATTAGAAAAGATAGGAGCAATATTTTCTATACCATTGATGTCTCTAAAGACAGTATTCAATATCGAAAGACAGAAATTGGTCAATATTACCAATATGGTGATCTGGGGGTTGCTGCCTTTAGCCCAGACGGAAGCAAATATGCATATTACTCCAAGAAATATGGACTTGAAATCATGGATTTTAATCGGGAATCTGGTAATTTGTCAAACTATCAGAAAATCTCCATTTTAGATACATTACAGGGCGGTGGTTCAGGAGGAATTTGTTTTGGCCCAAACAGCAAGTATTTATATGTATGTACAGATGTAGATCTATTTCAATACGATGTTACACAATTTGATATTAAATCGACTGAAGTGTTTATTGATCATATTAATCGAGTAAGTTGTGATTCTGGGTTTAAATATATAGCCACTTTTGGTCCTATGGTACTTGGTCCGGATTGCAGAATATACATGGTGAGTAATTATGTTCAGGCTTGTATGAATGTAATTATGAATCCTAATAGAAAAGGCACAAACTGTGATTTTATCCAACAAGGAATTAAGTTACCCTATTATAATCACAGTTCGATTCCCAATTTCCCACATTACAGAATTGATGAACCCTATCCATGTGATAGCACCATTAAGTTTCTAAGTACACAGATTGACGAATTTGACTTTAGTTCAAGTTTGATTTATTATCCTAATCCGGTATCTGATCAGCTGACTATTCTATTTCCTCAGCCATTGGAAGTTGAAAGTTATTTAAGTCTGTATGATATTACTGGAAGCATGATTAAGTTTGAGAAAATTATTAACCGTTCAACAGAACTTAAGATAGATTGTAATCAATTATCTTCAGGAATTTATTTCTTTCAGATTAAAAGTATTAATGGCGCTTATGCGGGTGGGAAGTTTGTAGTGGAGTGATTATTATTAAGGATGAGTTCTGAGCCATTAGTTATGAATTATAAATGTTCAATATTTCAATACTCCAACAACTTCCCTATTTCCATTCCTACTTTTTCCGCATTCAAGACCATCTCCTGCTCCAGAATACTATTCAATGGAATCGCAGGCAAATTCTTTGCCCCAATGGATTTAACCGGCGCATCGAGGTATTCAAAACAGTGCTCTCCAATTCTACCAGCTAGGGTTTGAGCAAAACTATTTTCAATCGTTTCTTCAGTAACAATAAGACAACGGTGATGCGTTTTGACCAAATTATAAATTGCCTCAGTATCTAATGGAACCAGCGTTCTAAGATCCAGAATGCTGACTTGCCCTTCATAACTTTTTGCTGCATTCAAAGACCAATGTACACCCATTCCATAAGTAATGATGCAAAGCGCATTTCCTCTTTCTATCTCAGAAGCGTTTGCAATTAAAACTTGATTGGATTTTCCTAATGGAATAATATACTCTTCATCCGGCATAATTCCTTTGGCCATTTCCGTTCCCGGAACTTTTGACCAATACAAACCTTTATGTTCGAATATCACCACAGGGTTTGGATCGTAATATGCTGCTTTCATCAAACCTTTTAAGTCAGCGCCATTGGAAGGATATACAACTTTTACTCCTTTAATATTGCACACCACAGATTCAACACTCGAAGAATGATAAGGGCCTCCGCTCCCATATGCTCCAATCGGCACACGGAGAATCATACTGATGGGATATTTGCCATTCGTCAGATAACACGATCTCGCAACTTCAGTAAACAACTGATTCAATCCGGGCCATATATAATCTGCAAACTGCACTTCAACAATGGGTTTCAATCCAACGGCAGACATGCCAACTGTTGAACCTACAATAAAAGCTTCTTGTATGGGTGTATTGAAGACTCTGTAATCTCCAAATTTCTGTGCTAGCGTTGCTGCTTCTCTAAATACTCCTCCTAATCTTTTTCCAACATCTTGTCCGTAGAGTAAACATTCCGGATGTTTTCTCAAGAGTTCTTCTACTGCAAACAAAGCACAATCAACCATCACTTTTTCTTCACCATCTTTTGGAATTCTAATTCCACTTTCTTCAAGAATTGTTGTTGGTGCAAAATCATGCGTATACAAATCTTCCGGTTTTGGATCTTCTGCATTTTTTGCTTTTTCAAAATCTTCATGTACTAATTTTTTCGCTTCATTTTCTATCTCCTCGAGTTCACGATCACTCAATCCTGAATTTTTGCAAAATGCTTTCATTTTTGGAAATGGATCCATTTTAATTTGCTCGTTCAGATCATCCCGATACCACTCTTTACGGACACCGGAGGTGTGATGATTGAGTAATGGAACTTTGGCATGAAGTAGAAATGGTCTTCTCTCCTTTCGAATGATTGCATAAATTTTTTGAACCGCGAGGTAACATTGTTCAAAATCTGTTCCGTCGATAGTTATGCTTTCTATTCCGGGAAAACCTTTAATATAATCCATAGCATTGCCCCGTCGTATTTCACTGCTATGGGCTGATATATCCCATTCGTTATCCTGAACCAGATATAAAATAGGAAGCTGCTTCAATGCTGCCATATGAAAGGCTTCTGATACCTCTCCTTCTGTTATGGATGCATCTCCAAAAGAGCAAACAACCAAGGCGCCCTCATCATGAGGCATTTCGATTTGTTCTTTGTATCGCAATCCCATGGCAATTCCAGTTGTTGGAATGGCTTGCATGCCGGTTGCAGATGACTGATGTGGTATTTTGGGCATATGGTCTTGCCTTAAACTTGGATGACAATAGTAGGATCTTCCTCCGGAAAATGGGTCATCTCTTTTGGCCATCAGTTGCAACATTAATTCGTAAGGTTGCATTCCAAGTGCTAATAGCATAGCATCGTCTCTATAATAAGCGGATAGGTAATCCTTTGCTTCCAACTGCATACCGACAGCTATCTGGATGGCCTCATGCCCTCTGGATGTTGCATGTACATATTTGGAAACAAACTTGAAATTTTCTTCATATATTTCTGTCATTGATTTCGCAGAGCATAGAAGACTGAAGGCTTTTGCAAGTTTGTCTTTGGTAATAGGATGTTGATTATTAGCCATTTATAATATTGAAGGAGTCGCAAATTTCAGAAAATTTATGGAATACGGGTTAATTAAGTTTTACGCTAAATGATTTCTCCCGATTTATTGATATTTTAGTTTCAATTTCAACTTATGTTGCAGGAAAGACATAGATTGGGTATGTAATTTATATTTGAATATTAATTTGAATTAGTAGAACTGCTCCATTTCAATTTATCTTTGCTACAATGCCAACGCTTGAAAAACTTTTTATCTACCCCATTAAGTCCGTAGGTTCAATCGAACTCAAAAATTCAAATATTTCAGAAGAAGGAATGCAATGGGATCGCCAATGGATGTTGGTTGATGTTGATGGTAAATTTATTACGCAAAGAGAATGTCCAAAGTTAAATTTATTACAAATTCAGGAATTGGAGGAAGAATTTCTAATCATAAATACAGAACAAAATTTTCTTCTCATACCTAAGCAAATTTATTTTTCTGCTGAAATGATAAGTATTGAAGTAGAAATCTGGGGCTCTAAATTTCAGGCAGAAGTATGGAATCCATTGGCCTCTGAATGGTTTTCAGATTACCTAAACAAACGCGTCTTATTGGTCAGTATGATTCCTCAAGCAAGACTAAAAAGTACACCTTATTACCCTACCTCATTTCATGTTCAGTTTTCCGATGGATATCCTGTTCATTTAGTGAATATGCAATCTGTATTGAAGATACAGGAATGGTGTCGACGCGAAATTCATTTACTTCAATTCCGGCCAAACATTCTCATCAACTACTTAGAAGCATTTGAAGAAGACAAACTAAAATCTTTCACCATCGGTGATCAGAAATTTGACATTATTAAGCCTTGTGAAAGATGCATTATTACTACACTTTCTCCGGGTGAAACCAGATTTGGTTTGGAACCTCTATTCAGTCTCAACAAATACAGAAGATCTGGAAATAAAGTTCTATTTGGCATGTATGCACTACCCCTTCCGAACCCTTCGGGCAAATATGTGAGTATAGGATTGAACCAAGAACTAAAATTGGAGTTTAATTAGACCGCGTTTTTTATACATTTGCGCAAAAATTTAACAAAGCATGAAATCAGCCTATATTGTTTCTATTGCCAGAACGCCTATCGGATCTTTTGGAGGGAGTTTAGCCTCTCTTTCTGCAACCAAGCTTGGCTCCATTGCCATTCAGGCAGCTGTGGAACGATCCGGCCTTGATCCTGAATTAATAACAGATGCCATGATGGGGAATGTTATTGCCGCCAATTTGGGTCAATCCCCAACCAAACAGGCTGTATTAGGTGCCAATCTTTCGATGAAGATTAATTCAACCGTGATTAATAAAGTTTGCGCATCCGGGCTGAAATCCATTGCGCTGGCTGCACAAACCATTCAGTTGGGTCTGGCAGATGCGGTAATCGCAGGTGGAATGGAAAGTATGTCCAACACACCGCATTATCTTCCGGATATGCGCTGGGGAGTAAAATTCGGAGGCTCTACCATTATAGATGGTCTGCAAAAGGATGGACTTACCGATGCATATGATCATTCGGCTATGGGTCTTTGCGGTGATGAGACAGCAACAAAACTGAATATTAGCCGCGAACAGCAAGATGAATATGCGATTCGTTCTTATACAAAATCTGCTGAAACTACTTCTAATGGAGGATTTAGAAATGAAATTGTTCCTGTGTCTATTCCACAGAAAAAAGGAGATCCCGTTTTAATTTCAGAAGATGAAGAATATAAAAAAGTTGATTTTGCTAAAATTCCTGGCTTAAGACCAGCTTTTTCTCCTAATGGTACCGTAACGGCTGCCAATGCTTCTACCTTGAATGATGGGGCAGCTGCAGTTTTACTAGTAAGTGAGGAATATCTGATAAAATATAATCTTACAGCTATTGCGAGAATCGTTTCTTCAGCGGATGGAGAACATGAACCAAAAATGTTTACTACCGCATCAACCATATCTGCACCTTTGGCTATAAAAAGAGCCGGTCTGACTTTAAATGATATCCATTTTTTCGAAGTCAACGAAGCCTTTGCGGTGGTTCCTCTTGGCTTTTCAAAGATTCTGAATATCGACATCAATACCATCAATGTCCATGGTGGAGCTATATCTTTAGGACATCCTATTGGAGCTTCCGGCACCAGAATTCTTATTACCTTAAGTCAGATTCTTCATCAAAGAAAGGCTACCTATGGATTGGCAACGATTTGCAATGGTGGTGGCGGGTCAACCTCTTTAATTATTGAGAACCTGCGTTAGCATTGTATTTCCTTGCTATTTGGATTTCATTTTTGAATGCATTATTTTTATTTGAACTATAATAATCTTTCTGACGTTTTTTGTAGAAAAGCAACAGAATGAAATCTAAAATATATATTCAGAATCTTAAATGCGGCGGTTGTGCAACAACCATTCATAAATCTTTAGATGCATTATCAGGTGTATCTAATGTAGAAGTAAATAATGAAGATAACTCCGTAAGTTTTGACCTGGAAAATGATGATCTGATGACAGAAGTTAAATCTACACTATCTCGACTTGGATATCCGGTTATAGACGATCCAAACAATTTATTACTTAAAGCAAAATCGTATTTAAGTTGCGCCATAGGGAGAGTTGAAAATATTATGGAGAATTAGCATTGAAATACCTTCTAAATAACTAACTTTTTACCTTCCAGATTAGAAGCTAACCCAAAGCTATTTGTTTTTTTCCATTACCCTTTCTCTGGAAAATTCTACTTTTTTCGTTATAAAATAGAATTTATCAGGAATTTTAAATTCTTGAAACTCCATCCAACTCATCATTAAAAAATCAACGAAATACTTATTTTTTGATTGATTCTTAGTATTTTATAAAATACTTTACACACCATTCCAACGATATGACCACTTTGAGGGTAATACTTGTAGAGTTCGATATTGAACCCAAGCTTTGGAATATTAATTTAACTTTTTAAATGATTTATTATGAAAAACTGGTTATGCATTCTATTTGTACTTTTATTTAGCGGAATCAACGCACAATCCATTAAGATTAGTTTATTGAAGCAACCCTGTTTCAAAGACGGTGAGGTTAAAATTGAAGCCATTGGATTCCAAAATAACCCTTTAATGCTTCATTTCAATTATAACGAAAAAAGCATATCAAAGAAGATGAACGGCAATGTTGAAATAATTAATGATTACAATGGCGCTCAACTTACAGTAAATATTTTTGATCCAATTACCAATCAAGGTGCATATGAAGTTTTTACTGCACCGGCATTTACTTATGATCGCATGGTAACAGATGCCATTTGTCCCTCGAAAGGTAAGATCGAAGTTATCAATATTGTAGGTGGCAGCGGTCCCTACACCTATGTTTTAAAGGATTACGGCGGGCGACCTTTAACTATTTCTCATCCGTTTATCGTAGATGAAGGCTTATATTATTTGGAAGTAAAGGACGCCAAAGGTTGTTTAGGAATAAATACTTCAAACCGCGATTCAATAGAAAACGCATTGCAGGTTAGAAATATTTCCTCCATTCAAGCGACATTGGATGTCAAGGGAGCAAATTGTACCGATGGAAGAATTAGTGCAATAAATTTTTCAGGAGGAATTCCTCCTTATAGTTTTCAATGGAATAACGGATCCTTAAATTCTACTATATCAAATCTTAAAACAGGCAATTACACAGTAACTATTTATGATGCCATCGGTTGTAAAAATGAATTTAGGACTTTTGTTCCTCAATTGACAACTATTGATGTGAATGCAGTAATTAAGCCTTCTGCATGTAGCAATAATGATGGCGAAATTCAGGCCTTTGGGTCTGGTGGCGTTCCACCTTATACTTATATTTGGGACAATAATTCTAAACAATCAAAAATTTCGAATCTTAGCGCGGGAAGCTATATTGTTACAGTTTTAGATTCACGCGGATGCGTCGGCTCTAAATTTTATTATGTAAATACCTCTTCCCCAATTAAGGTTTTTTACGACCAAACGCCATCAAGTTGTTTAATGAATGATGGCGAATTAAGCTTACAAATCAGCGGAGGGACTCTACCCTATAATATTGTTTGGAATACTATTCCAGTTAAAAATGGTGCAAAAATAACCAAACTCATTGCTGGTAATTACACATATAAAATTACCGATGCCAAGGGTTGCACGAGCAGTGGTACTGCTACTGTTCTTCAGAAAAATCAAATTAATGTTTATTCAACCATTATTCCAGAACAATGCAAATTATCTGACGGAAAAATTGATGTGACAGCCTATAATGGTATACCACCCTATTCATATAAATGGAATAATGGCTCTACATCACAATCGATCTCTAATCTAAATTCTGGTTTTTATAATCTTTCCGTAACCGATGCCGAAGGTTGCAATGTGATTCAAAAATTTTATTTGCCCAAGTCAAGTTCATTGAAAACATCAATCCGTAGTGTTAGTGCAAGTTGTCTGTATTCAAAGGATGGAAGCCTTCAGGCCAATGTAATCGGAGGAGCGGCTCCAATAAAATATCAATGGTCAAATGGCTTAACATCAAATCTCATAAGCGGACTTAATTCAGATCACTACAACTTAACTATTGAAGATGGTAATGGATGTATTGATTATAAAAGCGTATACCTTGATTATGATGCAACTGCAGACTATTGCTTTTGCACGATCATGGGAAAAGTTTTTCAAGATCTGAATAATAATTGTGCTATGGATCAAGGAGAACCCGGAATTGAAAATATGCAAATTCATTGCAGTAGTTTTGGTTACACGTATTCGGACAAAAATGGAAATTACAGCTTTATATTGCCTTCCGGTAATTATGTTATATCAGAAAGAATATTAAGCCAATATCCGCTTGCAGCCTGTGAGTCAAATGAAAAGAAAATTACAGTGAATCCAGCATCAGCTTGTGTTCAACAGATTGATTTTGCAAATTCACTTCATCCAATTCACGATCTGCATGTAAGTACTATAAGCTTAAATCAACCTATTCCTGGTTTTACATTTGATCAAATAATTATTGCCTCCAATGAAGGCACAATAGAAGAATCAAAAAGCTCCATGCAATATATAAATGATGTTCAATTAGGCAGTCTTAATTTTGTAAATACCGGAGTATTTAATCAGGGAAGCAATCTAAATGAATATTTCGCAGGTCCAATCAAATTATCTCCTGGAGAAAAAAGCATTTTTAATCTTCAATATTCTGTTCCAGTCAATGTTCCATTAGGAAGTATGGCCTTAATCAGCGACACTATTTCAAAAGAAACTGACATAAGTCAATGGATTAATGACAATTCTCCTTGGAACAATGTATTGAGTTTTACAAAAACAGTTGTAGGATCATTTGACCCTAATTTTGTTCAGGTAATTCCTCAAGGGGAAGGAACAGAAGGAACCATTCAGAATGATATAAAAGAATTAGAATTTACAGTTCATTTTGAAAATACAGGTTCTTATTACGCACGCAACATCAAAGTCTTAAGTCAGCTTGATAATGACCTGGATTGGACAAGTCTTCAACCCCTATTTAGTTCTCATCCATGCCAAATACAATTAGATGAAACGGGATTACTGACTTATCGATTTGACAATATCTACTTAGATTACAACAACTATTCTAACGGACATCAAAATGAAGGGTATTTCACATATTCCATAAAGCTAAAATCTCATGCTAAGATGGGTACGAAATTCACCAATTCCGCTGATATTTATTTCGATTATAATGCACCCGTAAGTACGAATACCACCTTGAATACTCTTGGCGAGTTGACTTCAAGCTCTGATCCTAATGCAGAAAAAATTGAATTCAATCTTTTCCCAAATCCAAACGATGGAAACTTCCAGATTATATACTACTCGCCCAATAACCAAATTGTCAGGCTGGAATTAAGCAATCTAACAGGTCGCAGATTGAGGTACAAAGAATTTGAAATTGATCCTGGAAATAACACATTAGATCTCCATGAAGTATTATCTACCGGATTTTATTTTGTTACGATAACCGATGAAAATGGTCGACGTAGCAAACAAAAAATTACTGTGCTTAATCCTTAATTTTCAATACAAAAATTGACATTGGCTGGTTTAAATTAGAACCATTCCAAAAGGAATGGTTCTAATTTAATTTTTAATTCATCTAATCAGAATAAAAAAATATTATGTTTTTACATTAGTCCTTACCTTTGACCCAAAGACCAATCCTGAGTGAAACTCAGCCATTTATTTGTATTTTCTTTTTTTCTGAACCTTCAAAATCTTCTGGCTCAGTGTCCTGATTTTGAATCAACGGACGTAACACCCAGTTGCATTCCTTCTTGTGAGCTTTGCGCTGGCGATCAAATTACTATAAATTTAAAGGGAAACGATCTTCCCAATGGTGGTAAAGTTGATTTCTATTTCAATTCAACAACTGGATTTAATCCTTATCAGGGACAAGGAACATTTATTGGTTCTTCCACGATTACAACGCCTTCTGTCAATTGCCGAATTTGTCCGGAATTAATCGGATTTATGATTGACGCATGTGGTACAGAAGCTAACAATGAGTTTATTGTGATGTGGACAGGCAGTGGATTTAATACCAGCAATTTTGTGTTTGATTATGCATCTCAAAACAATACAGGTGGGGGCGGAAATGCAGATATTGGTAGTGGTTGTAGTGTTCAGGCCGGAGGTGGAGCTGGAGTTGGAGGTTGTATGGCTACTCAAGTTGGTGCTGGTTATGCGCTTCCTGCCAATGCAATTTGGATTGTATTTTGTAGTAGCGCAGTGAACTTTAGTTATGATTTTTCGGCTGTATGTGCATTGGGTTTAAAAGTTTTTGTAAGTACCAGTACATGCACCAGAACCATTGGAGCTTTTACAAATGGTGGAGGTAGTGGCACAAGAACTCAGGGGTTTTCAATTAATGGTTGTGCCTGTGGAAATTCCGTAAGTTATGATCTGAATGACCCTAATTTATTAGGCGATGGCGATAGTTGGGCAGGCGGAATTTCAAATAATGGATGTTCTGCCAATGTATCTGGGGCTGGTAATTATATACCGGCCAAAAGTACCATTTCACCATTTACTTACAAAATCCCAAATACCTGGTGTGATAAGACCTTTGAAATAGTTGGTATTGTCAATCCGAAACCAGATCCAATGTGCTGCAAGGAAATTTTTACAGAGAGATTAAGTATTACAGTTAAATGTCCGGTGGCTAACAAAACTTCGCTAGAAGTTTGTGATGATGGCACTGGTAAAGGAAAATTTTTTTTGGAAGACGCAGAAGCAACTATTTTGGGTACTTCCAGTGGATTTATTGAATGGTTTAGAGACATAACAGGGATGATTAAAATCAGCTCACCCTATACTACTTTACCCTCTACAGTTTATGCCCGCATTAAGGATGGCAATTGTATTTCAGCACTCGTACCCATTGAATTAAAAGTTACTCCCTTTTCTTTGCCTAAAAGCACTTCAGAAGAGCGCTGTGCTGATAAGGACGGTTATGCAACATTTCTTTTGATTAATCTTGAAAATTATATTAAAAATGGTAATAACGCTGTTAATGTAAAATTCTATGAAGATATCAATAAGTCTGTACCAATTGCTCCTCCATACCGAACAGAGACCATTACCATATACGCAACGACCTGCAAAGGAGATTGTGAATCCAATCCAGTTCCAATAAAACTTATTGTCAACCCAATTCCAATTGCGAAAGATGTCCTTAGAATGGAGTGCCCTGAAACAGATGGTAAAGCAAGCTTTGATTTAATTCAATTGATACCTTATATTAAGGACAGTATAAACCAGAATATTGTTACATTTTTTAGAGACAGCAGCTTAAAGGACACCATATTAAGTCCATTCAGAACCGATTCTGCCACACTGTATGCGCAAGTAAGCAACATGAAATGTTCTAACATTAGTAAAGTAATATTAAAGTCTGGAAAGCTTCAATTCAATCAACAAATAAATGAATACCAGTGTAAAGATATCAATGGATATGGCAGCTTTGATTTTATACAACTAAGGAACACGATACAGTCAGGTGATACTTCCATTCATCTTGAATTTTATCTAGATTCAAATTTAATCAATCCAATTATTCCTCCCTATAGCACTAATATTGACAGAAAGATTTATGGGCTTTTCAGAAAAAATAACTGCATTTCAAATATTTTTTCCATTCAATTGCACCTGATCGACAGGCCTAAAGCCAATAATTTGGTCCAAATACGTTGTGGAAACTCAGATAACACCTATGATTTTGATCTCGATTCGCTAAAATTACTGGTGAATAATCAGGCAGGAACATCGGTTGAATTCTACGATGATCTTTCATTAACCAAACCACTTAATGGAATCTATACAACAAGTGCTGATACTATTTTTGCCATAAGCAAAAACGCAGATTGCATTTCATTTCCATCGCAGATTATTTTGCAGGTAATTAAGAAGCCATTCTTCACCAAAATGAATGACACAATCTCTTGTAACTCATTTGTCCTGGCTCCAATTATTGGTAAAAATTTAACGGCAAGTGCATCCTATTTTACTTCAAGAATGGCTAGTGGGAACCCCTTAAAAAAGGGTGATATCATTAATAAATCAGGCTACATTTATTATTACGACCAAATAACCGGATGTTCAGCAGAAGATAGTTTCTACCTTAAAATACAAAATCCATCCAATGCCGGATCTGATATTCAGTCATCAATATGTGATGGAAATAAAGTTGATTTAAAGAATTTTTTACAGAATGCAGATCCCAACGGTACTTTTATTGAACAAGTTCCATCAGGTAATTTAACCGGCTCTGTTTTTAATACTACCGGTTTAAACGGAAATAATTATACCATATATTACATTGTAAATTCATTGTTTCCATGCCCTCCGGATACCGCTCAAATAGTTCTGCAAATTGTTAATAAGGTTTCTTCAGGATTGGATTCAGCGATTGACGTCTGTAGTATTGATTCCATAGATTTAAAATCCTTATTAAGAAATGCTGATATTGGTGGTGTTTTTACGGATCAGTTGAACCAGGTAATTCCATCTGTAATTAAAGCTTCAAACTATGGTTTTGGACTTTATCAATTTTTTTATACCGTTGGTGACAATAAGACATGCCCCAAATCAACTTCTACCTTAAGTATTCGATTTCAACAATCCATTGTCGTTGATCCCATACCAAATACCGGGGCTTGTAATTATTTTGTATTGAAGGATATTACAGGATTAAATACATTCAACAAATCCGCCTATTTTTCTCAACCAGGCCGAAAAGGAAAAAAATATTTTTCCGGAGATACCATTTATACTTCAACAAAATTGTTCGTGACCGGAACAGATCTTAAATTTTGTACCAATGAAGTTGCCTTTACTATTACCATTAATTCTCAGAATACACAGTTTATTAGAAATAAGAACCTGTGTCCTGATTATTTTTTGATAATCGGTGGACAAAGATTTGACACAAGCCTGACGATGGGCAAAGTTGTAATAAAAGCGCTGAATCCTATGGATTGCGATACTGTGTATGACATACAACTTGATTACAACAAACCAGCCATATTTGATTTTGACAGCACCTTATGTGAAGGTTCCAGCATTTTGGTGAACGGAAATGTTTATAATGAACTCAATCCATCTGGAATAGAGCGATTAAAAAATGCAAGCGCTTTTGGCTGTGACAGCCTGGTCAGGATAACTTTAAGATTTAATCCAATGGCCGTATTCGATTATCAAGCATCCATTTGCGATGAGGACAGCATAATAATTCATGGGAATGTTTACAACAAAAACAAACCAATGGGTCAGGAAATCTGGTCAAGACCCGGTCTTTGTGATAGTATAGTCCATGTCAAACTACAGGTAAACAAATCCAGTAAAGGAAGTATTCAAACTACCCTTTGTAAAAACTCCAGCATTATTGTTAATGGGACAATTTATGATTTTAATAAACCGAACGGAACTGAGATAATTTCCAATCATTTGGGTTGTGACAGTGTAATTCAAGTGCAATTGAGTTTCTATCCGGAATCCAAATTGAGTCTACAACCAAAGCTCTGTCCAGAAGATTCTTTTAAAATTGATACTTTAACTTTAGATGCCTCAAGACCAAATTTTTACGCCATTTTCAAGGCTGCTTCATCGAATGGGTGTGACAGTACCGTTGACATTCAACTTCAATTCTACCCTGCATCCAAATCATCATATACTAGGCAGTTATGTCCTGGACAATCAGTAATTGTAAATGGAACTCGTTACGATCAGAATAAAACATCTGGAATTGAAATTCTTAAAAACCTTTCGGCCTCAGGTTGCGATTCAATGGTGGATATCAGAATCGTATCGGTGAATAACGTATTTAATTACATTAACCCGTCATTGTGTCCCGGCGACAGCATCTTAATTGGTAACAAATATTATAGTGAACACAGAATTTTAGGTATAGATACATTACAAAGTAGCGGCGGATGCGACTCGATTGTTGATATTAAAGTTCAATTGCTACCTATATCCGTTTCTAAACTTGAGAAAACAATTTGTATCGAGGATGAACTTGTAATAAATGGTAAGGTATATAATCGGACAAACACCCAGGGAATTGAAAGATTTTCGGGACAATCTGCTAACGGTTGTGACTCCCTGCTTGAAATTAAACTAACTATTGCTGATCTTCAAGTTGACGCAGTTCAGAATTACGATGTAATCTTAGGCAATTCTGTCCAATTGAACGTTGATGCCAGGTTTAAACCGAGTAGTATTCTTTGGAGCCCATCAACTGGATTAAGTTGTATTGATTGTCTTTCTCCGATAGTAACACCTTCGGAAGATACGGAATACACCCTTAGTTTGACCGATGAAAATGGATGTACGATTTACCTTAAAGTGCGTGTTGCAGTGATCAAGGATATTAGGATTTTTGTCCCCAATGTCTTTTCACCCAATGGAGACTTAACCAATGATTTATTTGAATTGATTACCAATAGCAACGATTTAAAAATTGTAAACTATTTCATTTTTGACCGCTGGGGTGAATTGGTATATTCTATACAAAATTCAAATATTCTGGATTATAAAGCATGGGATGGCACGTTTAAAGGCGAAAAAGCCAATCCTGGAGTGTACACCTATTATATATTATTAGAAGATGCATCGGGTTTACAAAAAACACTAAAAGGGGATATCACCCTGATACGCTAGTGAGTTTCAATCGATTTTTAGCTTAGTTATTTTTAAAATATCAATGGTTGCAGACCAATCATAAGAGCTTTAGCAAATTAACCTGGTTAATTCATTCGGTAGCTATTGAATCAATTGGACTTAAAAACATAAGTATGTTAATAGGTATACTACCTACGGCCTAAAAAGTACTAAGCTTCAATTTGAACAACGCTGTCAAGAGAATTATAATTATTATGCTTAGTTATTTTTCTGGTTGCAAGCTCTCCTACTCATAATTCAATTATATTTGAATACTCAAATCCTATGAAAATATATTGGAAAATTTGGCCATTCCTATACCTTCTAGGTATATCGGGCTATGCCCAAATTGAAATAGATCCTCGTAGTTTGGATCAGCAACTCAATGATGAATCCACAAATATTGCACTTTCCAATGAACTCCAGGAAGAAGACTCCAAAATGTTTATTCAATTGTCTTCTTTCGACGACCTGTCCATGAATGATCTTGAAAAATTGAATTTTCTCAATGAATCTGATCGACAACGAATTTTAGATTATATCTCAAAGCACAAACCAATTGTATCCATATTGGAATTGCAAAGCATTCAGGAATTAGATCTGGATAAACTTCGACAAATATACCGGCTCATTCATGTTAAAAAATCCGGAAACCAATGGGAGTCCAGAGATCTGACCAATTCAAAATATAGCAGCAGACTGACTTTAAGATGGGCTAGAAGTATACCCTATGATCCTAAAATAGATTTACCGGATTCCAATAGTGCTGCTTATTTGGGATCAGCAGATAAGGTCTTTGCAAGAATTAAAGTGGCCATTCCTGGTAAACTCAGTATAGGATTAATTGCAGAAAAAGACGAAGGTGAGCAATGGTGGACAAGATCATCACGCACAGGTGTAGACTACCTGAGTGCACATATCGCTTTAGAAAACGTAAGTAGTAAAATAAAAAATTTGGTCTTTGGAGATTATAGAATGAGAATTGGGCAAGGCTTGATTTTAGATAATTCATTTATAGGAAGTTCCTTTGTTGACCTGGGATATTTAGTCAAAGCCCCAAGCTATTTAAAACCTTACCACTCACTTCAAGAAAATAATATGTTTCGTGGTGCTGCAACTACCATCCAACCAAACACCAATATTCAACTCAATCTCTTTGTCTCTAAATCTTCCATCGATGCGAACAACATACTAGATAGCACAAGCAATGCCGATTCAAATCTAGAGCTGATCTCCAGCATTCAGACTACCGGGTACCATCGTACGAAATCAGAAATTGAAGATAGGAACGCGCTGGTTGTACAGTACATGGGAGGAAGTGTAAAACACACATTAAAAGGCGGTTACTTAGGTTACGGCCTTGTTCATTCAAGTCAAAACAAAAACTTAATTGGCAACGAAGAGCCTTACCAGATCTTTTATTCCAAAGATAAATCCCAATGGTTTGGAACAATTTTTCATCAATACAATGTCCTGGGAATTCTAGCTTTTGGTGAATGTGCAGTTGATAACAACAAACATTTAGCACTTATTCAAGGATTTCTAAAAAGCTTCGGGAAGTTCGCTGACATGGCCATTGTGTATAGAAATTTCGACCCGTCCTTTCAAAGCAGAATGAGTCAGGTCTTCTCTTCGTCTGGTAAAAGTCAGAATGAAAAAGGGATCTATGCCGGTTTCAATTTTTTTATTTCCAAAGAATTTCGTGTGAACTTAAGTTGGAATAGCTGGCAACATCCTTGGTTGAAATATCGGGTGGACTTGCCAACAACTGCCAAAGAATTATCCGCTAGAATTTCATATACAAGAAAAAGGAAATGGCTATGCTATATGCAATATACAAGTAGAACTAAACAACAAAACACTTCTTTTGGGATAGAAAATGTTCTTGAAGATATAGCAAATCAAAGTTTTAGGGCACATGCTGAAATAAAATTAAACCCTGATTTTACCTGGCGCGCTCGGGCAGAGTCACATATTTACCTAACCACCAGTGCTAAAGAAAAAGGATATTTACTATTTCAGGACATTTTATACAAGAGCCTGGAATCAAGGATTTCAGGCAATTTCAGATTTGGATTTGTGAAAACGGATTCCTATAATTCAAGAATTTATGCATTTGAAAATGAAATGCTCTATCAATTTCGAATCCCGGCATACTATGGAACAGGACTGTTTAGCTATGTCAACCTTCGTACTCGGATTACATCAAAAGTACTAGCAGAATTCCGCTTTTCAATTTTTTATAGAGATTATACCAATTCTGAAGTAAGCGAATCTTACAACTATGACAAAGAAATCAAGTTTCAGATTCATTACAGCTTTCAATAATTTTCAAATTTAAATTCTTTTTTAAATCTTATTAACGAACTTGGAAATCAAGTTACAGGAAATATTGAAAAAATTTCAGAAAAAAAAGCACAAATTCAAAAAAAATATTAAAAAATATTTGCATATGATAAAAATATTATACCTTTGATGTGTTATAACGATAATAATTTTGAGCGTTTCAAAAGTTTTATCATTATTTTTTAACTAAACATTTTTAAAAATGGCAAAAACACGTAGTGCAAAAAAGCCAGCAGTAAAAAAAGCTGCTGCTAAAAAAGCCGCTCCAAAGAGAGCTAAGAAAGCAGCAACTAAGAAAACTGCTGCTAAGAAAACTACAGCTAAAAAAGCAACAGCTAAAAAGGCTGCTCCTAAAAAAGCTGCTGCTAAAAAGGCAACTGCTAAAAAAGCTGCTCCTAAAAAAGCAACCGCTAAAAAGGCTGCTCCTAAAAAAGCCGCTGCTAAAAAAGCTGCTCCTAAAAAAGCAACCGCTAAAAAAGCTGCTCCTAAAAAAGCAACTGCTAAAAAAGCTGCTCCTAAAAAAGCCGCTGCTAAAAAAGCAACTGCTAAAAAGGCTGCTCCTAAAAAAGCAACTGCTAAAAAAGCTGCTCCTAAAAAAGCAACTGCTAAAAAAGCTGCTCCTAAAAAGGCAACTGCTAAAAAAGCCGCTCCTAAAGCTGCTGCCAAAAAACCTGCCAGGAAAAGAAGTTCAGGCAGAAAAAAAGCTGCTGCTGCTCCAGTGATGGAAGCTCCTGCAGTAATGCCTTCTATGGAGTCTTAAGATTCATAGAGTCATCTAAAAAAAAAGCTCTGCTGTACACTTACATGCAGAGTTTTTTTTTGTCCATATCCAGGAGAATTTAAAGTCCAACACCATAAATCATTTTAAGTAATGATATCTTTGCTGTATTAATCATTCATTTAATTTCGAATTATGCAAGTTTTCACTCAACCAATGCCAAAAGAGTCATCAACGGATCTATTTCCAATTTTGGGTACCGATCATGTTGAGTTTTATGTTGGAAACGCAAAACAGGCAGCTCACTTTTACCAGACAGCTTTCGGTTTCGAACTTGTCGCCTACAAAGGTCCGGAAACAGGATCTAGAGCATTCTGCTCTTATGTTCTTCAACAAAACAAACTAAGATTTATTCTAAGCTCCGCCTTATCGAAGGATCATGAAATTGCAAAGCATGTTGATTTACATGGCGATGGTGTTAAAGTATTGGCCTTATGGGTTGATGATGCTAAAAAATCTTTTGATCTGGCCGTAGCAAGAGGCGCAGAAATTGCTTTCGAACCCTTTACATCCAAAGATGAATTTGGTGAAGTAATTATGGCAGGTATTAAAACATATGGTGAAACAATACATACACTTGTGGAAAGAAAAGCTTATTCGGGTGTATTCTTACCGGGTTATGTTCCCAAAAAATCCTTGCTCCCTAAACAAAATATTGGTTTATTACATGTGGATCATTGCGTTGGTAATGTAGAATTGGGCCACATGAACAAATGGGTCAAATTTTATCAGGATGTCTTAGGTTTTAAATTACTCATCACTTTTGACGATAAAGACATTTCTACCAAATACACTGCTTTAATGAGCAAAGTCGTTTCGAATGGTAACGGATACATCAAATTTCCAATTAATGAACCTGCTCAAGGTCTTAAGAAATCTCAAATCGACGAATATCTCGAATTTTATAATGGTGCAGGTGTTCAACATATAGCCATAGCAACAGATAATATCATTGATACTGTATCAAAACTGAGAGCCAATGGTATAGATTTTCTCTATGTCCCAGATAACTATTATGATGATGTGATGGATAGGGTTCATCATATTGATGAAAACCTCGAAATTCTCAAGTCATTAAATATCTTGATTGATCGCGATGAAGAAGGTTACCTTCTACAGATTTTTACAAAACCCCTTCAGGATCGACCAACCGTCTTTTTCGAAATTATCCAGCGAAAAGGTGCCAAATCTTTTGGAAAAGGAAATTTTCAAGCCTTATTCGAAGCTATTGAAAGAGAACAAGAATTAAGAGGAAATCTCTGATATTATTGAATCTTATCCTGATTGACCTTTTTATTGGTAATAGAATTTGTAATTTCATAGCTAATTTTTCGTTCAACTTTATAGCTAATCACCGTTCAAGCTTCTTACAGAATGAAAAAACTGTTTCTCATTGTTATATTATTGAATGTATTAATGCTGTCCTGCGCTAAGTCAAGCTGCTTAACGGAAGAGATACCTGACTGCATTCAAGACATAATTCAAAATTATTCAAGTCACCCAACTTTACAATCAGTGCAGACCCAGTTAAACAATGAGATTCAACATTACTGGCTTCAAACAGGAGCAATAAGCTTTGATGGAGTAGAATACATCGTAAACAGTTCTTGTGATACGGTTTGCTACCTATGCGGCGAATGTATGCCTCCTTCCTGTTCACTGAAGTATGGTCAAGATTGGAAAGTGATCTGGAAGAAATGATCTTGCTATTGCAAAAATAAATTTATAGAAATCTTTCTTCTTAGAATTTTGTATGCTTTTAATTAGGTAAAATACTTTTTACGATATTAAACTACTTTATTGGCATTATTAAGCTACGCCGTATAAAAATGGTCGTACTTAAAAGTATAATGTGAAAGACTTCGATACAGCAATACTGGTTTTACCCCAACGTCTTATTAAGGCTCACCTTCAATAAAAACAACGATTCATTGGACAAACCATAATATGGGTATAATTACCTCCAACTTAAATCCATTCAGAATTTTAGAATTGGTTGGTTGATTTTTTGAAATGGTTCAAATATAAAATTATAGCAATCAAACAAGCGACCAAAATCAATGATACCCTCCATAGTCCACCTATATGCTGTGATTCAAGTGTGTTCTTAAAAGGTATCAGCATAATAATAAAAATAGCAATGGTTGAATAAAATGCCCATTTAGTCGCCTTGGATTCATTGTTTTTCAATGGACGATGAAACAAAGAGAGTAAAATTCCCATTAAAGGTACAATTAAGGTGTGCTTGTCTCTGTTTGAAGCTTCAAAAGAAACCAATCCAATTCCTATAAGTGCTAAACAGAGAAATAAATTAATTTGATAAGGCTTGATGGCTGTCATGTGATCTTAGATATCGTGGTTATATAATTATGCATTAATTTTTGTTGAACGTCCTAAATCATTACTAATTATTATATGCACAATGTGAAAAACATTAATTATTATTAAACTTGAATCACTTATCTTTTTTGGGGTTGTCATCTTCAAATATCTCATCCTCCTCAGAATCCTTATTTTGTGGTAAAATGGAATGATCCATACTATTTGAATTTAACATCGTCTTAAATTTATCACAATCCAGCTCATACCCTAAATCTCCAGGAGGTCTATAAAATTTTGGATTGTCCGTAAATCCTAATGTACTATCGGCTTCCAGTTTTGCCAGATATTTATTGAAAAATGGCTTGGCCATGACAGATCCCTGCCCATTGGTAAGACTTAAAAAGTGGATCCATGGATCTTCGCCCCCTACCCAAGTACCGACAATTAAATTTGGAGTAATCCCCATAAACCATCCATCAGCATAATTATTAGTAGTACCGGTCTTTCCACCAGCTTCAACTATTTTAGATGGAACACTTCCAGATCTTCGCAACAGATCAACCATTACATAATTAGCAGCTGGAGATAATGCTTCATTTTTACGTATGGTGTTTCGATAGATAATTCTACCATTTTTGTCTTCAATTTTATAGACAAAAAACGGTTTAATATAAGTCCCATTATTTGCAAATCCTGTATACGCTCCGGTCATTTCCATCACCGATAATTCAGCTGCTCCTAATACGATGGAAGGCCATCGAGGAATAACCAGACTGCCATCCTGTCTTCGGGCTGTACTATCAATTCCCAATCTTGTGAGAAGTCCGCGAATAGGTTCTACACTACCTAAAAGCATTACCAATTTAACAGAAATGGAATTTTTTGATGCGGCAAGTGCCTGATACAAGTTATAGTTACTACCGGTAAAAACATTATCAGCGTTGGATGGAGACCATGTTTCAGGTAAGCCAAAATTTTTGTCGTTGGCAGGAATAGTATATTGTATATCCTGAAATTCATAACAAGGGGAAATATTCTGAATAGCAATAGCCGTTGCATAGAGAAATGGTTTAAATGTTGACCCTACCTGCCTTCTTGAATTCACGTGATCATACTTGAAATACTTAAAGTTAGTTCCTCCAATCCAGGACTTAATTTCACCTGTTTTAGGATTTACTCCTAAAGATCCAATTTGTAAAATCTTCCGATGATACTTAATCGAATCCAATGGAGTCATTGTAACTTTTTTATCCATTTGAAGTTGATAATCGTATACAATCATCTCCACAGGAGTCTTAAGTTGTTTATCTAATTCATCTGTAAAACCAGACCACAATTCCTTAATTTTTGGCCACTGCTTACTTTGCAGAATTTTCAGGCTAAGTTCATATTGAACTTTGTTGATTTGCTTTTTATTTAACTCTTCTTTCAGATAGCCAGGCTTTTTATATTCCGCCATTAATCTATTCAAGGTTCTGTCATTAACATCAACTTTTCCAATTTCTTGCTCCAGATTATCGATAATTTTTCCATAATATCTTTCCCATAGAATGGCATACCGGTCTGTTTCTCGTATCAGTTGCTTAAGTGATTCTGCTCGAACTCTATTCTGATAATCATCTTCTCCAGAAGTCCATGGATCTCTGGTTGTCCATACATTGAAAAATGATTTTTGAATATTAACCATATGTTCTCTGGCAGCTTCTTCAGCATAAGTCTGATATACCGGATCGATGGTGGTATAAATTTTCAAACCATCCTGATAAGGATTGTACACACTACCGTCTGGCTTATGATAATTCTCGTCCTGAAATAAATCTTTTAACCATTTTACCAATTCGGATCTAAAATGTGGAGCGATGCCATCCACATGTGATTCTCTTCTGAATTGTGTAATATCCAAGGCCGCTTTTTTAAAAAAACTGAGCTGCTTTTCATTAATGATATTATTTTCATAAACCAGATCAAGAACCGTATTTCTTCTGGCCAATGCTTTTTCTTTGGATCTCTTTGGATTATAGAGTGCCGGATTTTTTAACATTCCAATTAACATGGCACATTCATCCAACCTAAGATTTTTTTGATCCTTTCCAAAGTATGTAGTTGAAGCTGTTTGAATTCCATGGGCTTCATATATAAAGTCAAACTTGTTTAAATACATTGCAATAATCTCCTCCTTGGTATATGCTTTTTCCAGTTTCACGGCTGTTATCCATTCTTTGAGTTTTACCCGAACGATGAGGATCGCTCGCTCAATCAAGCCTTTATTTTTAAGATTCGGCCTGTCAAATAATAATTTCGCCAATTGCTGTGAGATGGTTGATCCTCCTCCGGATCCATCATCTCCCAGAATAACAGTCTTTATTCCCACTCTTAGGAGTGCCAGAAAGTCAATTCCGGAATGTTGATAAAATCTATAATCTTCAGTCGATAAAAGCGCATGAACAAGATTTGGATTTAAAGAATCGTAACTAATAAATTCGCGATTCTCATTATATATTTTACCAAATGAGTTGCCCCGGTTATCGATTATTAAACTTGCTTGGTTATAATTTGGATTTTCAAGTTCTTCGAAGGTAGGAATATTGTCAAATGAAACTAAAAAAAGTAACAAATAAACCAAAAATACACCGCTAAAAATACATTTCCAAAGTACTGAAATGGCTGATTTATACCATGATTTATCCTCTTTTTGGCTACCAGAGTATATATCCGTGAATACAAACTGCTGGCGAAATAATCCAAAATCCTGCTTAAATTTTTCCCACATATATCTTCATTCACTATTAAACGAAAGACTCCGTTAATACCTGATGGATCAGTTTTTGCTCAACCGGAACATTAATTACCGGACTTCCAATTTTTTGAAGCAAGCTGAAATTCTGTTTTCCATGCATAATTTTTTTATCCGAGCTCATCCAATCGATTATTTGATCAACAGACATTTCATCAAATTTATCTTTAACACAAAAATCTGACAAGAATTGTACAATATTATTCAAATCATCTGCTTCCCATCCAAAAATCTCCTTGCTTATTTTAGCTTCACAAATTATTCCATAAGCAATGGCTTCACCATGTAATAATTCTATTCCCTTGCTCAAATAATAACTTTCAATCGCATGTCCTATTGAATGCCCAAAATTAAGTATTTTACGCCAGCCGTTCTCATAAATATCCTGTTCTACAATACTTTTCTTAAAGTTGATGGACTGAATTAAGAAGCTCAAAAGCTCTTTATCTTCCAATGGCCAAGTTGAATTCCTAATTCTATTCCAATTTGCTTCATCACTAAGCAAGGAATGCTTCACAATTTCGACAAACCCATTTCGCATATTTCTATCATCCAATGTCTGTAAAAACCCTGGATAGATATACACTAATTTTGGAAAGGAGTAAGAGCCAATTTGATTTTTGGAACCGTTCAAATTGATAGCAGTTTTACCTCCAATGGCAGCATCAGCCATAGCCATCAAACTGGTCGGTAAATAAATAATGTCAACGCCTCGCTTAAAAACAGACGTACAAAATCCAATAAGATCGCAAACTACCCCACCTCCTATGGCAATAACAAGCGCACTTTTGTCCATATGTTGTTCCAGACTCCACGACCAGAATGAATCCGCGGTTTTCAAGTTCTTGTGCTCCTCCCCTGCTGGAATAACATAAGTCAGTGAATTTTTAAGTATTGGGAAGAGCTTCGGCAAACAATGGGTTTGAGTATTCTCGTCCACTACAATAAAATAATTGGAGTATGAATGGTTTGCCAGCCAATGGTTCAATTCGGAAAAGTCATTCCTTACATCTACTATTATGTTATTTTCTTTAAAATCTTTCAATACTTAGGAATTATAAATAATTTAGGATCCAATCTTAAGATGTGCAACTTTGCCTTTATATCCGTTAATACATTAAAAACCATTTTCTGATCAACAAAATTGAATTCTCTGATATCCCATTCCTTGAGCTCACCACTTAATACGACACCTGAATAAATCTCCTTGTCCTGTAAATAAGGTAATATCGCTTGTCGGTAATCTTTTAAAATATTATTGAGTCCATTCTCGATTTCCTTTTTAACCTTGCTCTCAACAAAATTTTTAAGAATTGCAAATAGCGTCTTGTCCATTGACTTGCCTTCTATTGCTTTTATTCTGAAATTTTCAAGCTGAATTTCAGCTTTTGTTTTATTAAAAACTGGATCAAATGCAATTTGTAGGGCTCCCTTATATGCGCCGGTTGTTTGCAACAAGACATTAACCGATTGCTCAAGTCCTGTCAGTGTTAACTTATGTATCGTTAATTTTGATAGACCTGATCCGAAAATCTGATGCTCAAAATTCTCTTTCAATATTATTTCAAGATAATTTAAAGGAATTCTAGCTTGTATCGAAAATCTGCTATTATCCTCCAATTGCGGTCTGATTGAAAAGCTTAAATCATCATATAACTCAATGGGCTTGACCGATGAAATTACATTTTCCAAAAATAAAGCGACAGGTAGAATGATGTGTTCACCTTCAACAGACATCGGACCTAAGGCTATTTCCAAAGGACTGGTGTAAATATTAATGATACTGTCTTCTGTTGAGTACACAGGCATTCTAAATGCTTCTTTTACAGCCTTTTTAACTTTTAATAAATCAACCGTTTCATTAAAAAAATTATCTATACTCTGGGTTAGCTCTGTTTTATACTTTTCCAGAAAGCGGTTTGCTAGCCGCTCTACCGGTATTTTAAGACCTAACAAATTCAATTTAGGATGTTCTAACCATTTAAATGAATTTAAATTGGACTTTGACAAAAACTTATTTTGAAAAATATCTATAAATATATCGAGATCCAATTCAATCTTTCCATATGCTTTAATTCCACTCCAGTTGGATTTTGGATATATTTCAAGATCAATTGGAATTAAAAAATTTATTGTTTGCTGATAAGCCTTGGTTTTAATTCCTGCACCAATCTTAGCGTTTAGTTTATATCCTTCTTCAATCACAAATCCATCCTTTAAGGTCTCATGTATTACCTGATCGATCAATTGATCTACTTCATCAATCGGAATTTGTATAGGAAGATTTATAGTTGATAATGGAATGGGTGGCATTAATTTTTCTTTCTTGTCCAGAGTAGGAAGCGTTTTCCTATTGCAGGCCGCTCCAAAAATAAATAAAAAAAATAAACAAATAACTACACTAGAATAGTTCATTCCCACAAAGAATTCTTTAAACTCAGATGTCAAGATTTGCCGGACTATAGGCTATTGATTTCAACACTTTTCCATCTTCCTTGCGATAGACAAGAAACTTATCTTCCTTAGTTCTGATTTCGGAATCTATTCCCTTTTCATTTTTATACTTTAGTTGTGTAGACAAAGCTTCTTCCATACTTGCACAGGCCTTGCTCATATTTGATCTTTGAACTTCATCAAACAGCAATTTAAACTTTTGTCCTAAACCAAATTCCAGTATTGCTCCGGCAAGTACATACTGCAAATCACAAAGCGCATCAGCAACTTCCTTTAAATCGTTATTTTCAATAGCATCTTTTAATTCATTCAATTCCTCCTGCAATAATGAAATTCTTAATGCACAGCGATTTGAACCAGGAATCTGAGGATCATCCAGGACAGGCATCTCGAATAACCTGTGAAAGTCTGCCACATGATTCAATATGCTTGGTTCTGAAAACAAATTTTTACTCATTTACTCTACTTTTTTAAAAAAACTAAAATGTGTTTGACCATAATTTCTGACTTGTCCAAAATATGGATGTTCACTAAAATCAAACTTGGGGTTATGTTCCAATACAAACAATCCTTCATCGGCTAATATTCCGTTTTCAAAAACTCTATCCGGAATTTCGTCAAGCTTCTTTAGCTCATAGGGAGGTCCTGCAAAAATATAATCAAATTTTTGAACGCAGGACTGGATAAAAAGCAGATAATCCATTTGAACAATTTTAATGTTCTCTTCGATTTTCCACAATTCAACATTTTCTTTGACAAATTGTACCGCGAATTTTAATTTATCAACATATACCACTTCTTTGCAACCTCTGGATATTAATTCATAACTATGGGCCCCGGTTCCACCAAATAAATCAAGCGCTTTAATCTCTTCAAAATTTAACACATTGGTAAGAATATTAAATAACGCTGTCCTTGCAAAATCTGTTGTAGGCCTGGTTGGCCAATTATCCGCCGGTGGATAAAATGTTCTACCTTTAAGTAATCCTCCACTTATTCTCATATGAAACTACACCATTTCTGAAAAAGGATTGGAATCCTCAATCCAAATTTTCCGAAAGTAAGGTTTAAACAAATGAAATGCATCCATTTTCATTTTCACTTCACCATAAATAATGATTTGATCTTCCTCAAAACTCAAATTCTTGTCTCGGAATAAACGATTGACCCAATACAAAACTTCTTCTGCGGTGTTCAATTGATAAACATTAACAAATTCCAGAATTCCTTTATTGCGAACAAAAATCACCACTTGATTTTGAATACAAACCAGATAGACATTTTGAAAACTGTCCGACTGAAAGGTGCTTGTAATTTTTCCAAGCCTGCTCACCAAATGTGTACCTTTTTTAAAATTACCTGCTTCATCCTTATTTACAGCAAAGAATATATTCTCTTGATGGTTGGACGTTTCCGATTGAACCCAAGTCTCATTGGGGTATATCGGGAATTCGTTATGGGAGGTATGATCCATACCAATAGAATGAACAAATTTTGATGAAATCGCAATATAATATTCTGGCAGAAGGTTTTTTGCGGAGGAATAGTCCTCGAATGGTTCTACAACCAGTGGTCTGGATGTTTGCGCAATAAAACTTTGATTCTTGATGATTAATCCAACCATAAAAGTATGTTTGGTTTGTTCTTTATAATTTTACGCAAATTAAGGTAATTTTACGCATTCCATGTCAATAAAAATATTAGGTATTGAAACTTCTTGTGATGACAGCTCTATTGCTGTTCTATCAGATCAAGACATCCTTGCTAATATTACCTATACCCAAAAAATTCATCAAAAATATGGAGGCGTGGTTCCGGAATGGGCATCCAGAAAACACCTGGAAGCCATGGTTCCACTTATGCAGGAAGTTCTTGAAACGAGTGGTATTTCCATCCATGAGTTAAATGCAATAGCCATTACGCAAGGTCCTGGTCTAATGGGTTCTTTATTGGTTGGAATTGGGTTTGCAAAGGGCCTTAGTCTGAGTACCGGCCTGCCGCTCATAAGCGTGAATCACCTTGAGGCACATGTCATGTCTTTGTTGATCGATGAACCCAAACTTACTTTTCCATTTATTTGTCTGACGGTATCTGGTGGTCATACACAACTCATACTTGTAAAGGATATTGGAGATTTGACAGTATTGGGTTCAACCATCGACGATGCAGCAGGTGAAGCTTTTGACAAAATTGGAAAATTATTAGGCCTTCCTTTTCCTGGTGGGCCACATTTGGATAAGCTTGCTCAATTGGGTGAAGTAAAATTCAAATTTCCTGTAACAAAACTTAAGAATCACAATTTTAGTTTTTCTGGACTTAAAACGGCCGTATTGGTATTTCTTCAAAAAAACTTAAAAGAAAATCCTAACTTTATTTCAGAAAATCTTAATGATCTTTGTGCATCCGTTCAAGATAGCATCATTCAAATGCTTTGTAATCAATTAATTGATCTCTCAAAAAAATATAAAATAACCAATATAGGAATTGCAGGTGGGGTTTCAGCCAATCAAGGCTTACGCCAAAGAATTAATCAGCTTAAAGGGTCATTAAACTGGAAGGTAAAATTCCCACAAATTCAATACTGCACAGATAATGCTGCAATGATAGCGACGGTGGGTTATTACAAATATTTGAAAAATGAATTTGCACCAATAAACTTTTCAGCTCTATCGAGATTTCCCATCCAAGAAATATAGATTGTTTGTAATTTATTCAACTACTTTACCAATGTATAGTATGGTGCAAAAAGAAATTAGAATGGTTCATATTACGTATGGTATAAGCTCAAATCCTTTAAAGATTGGCACTATAATCATAAGGGCTTAATTTTAAGAAGCATGCACAAGCGTATGATTTCATTTTCAAAAATGAAATCATACGCTAATTCTAGTCTGTAACAGAATGAAAATATGAAATTGCTTCATCGACATCCTGGGTTGAGCCGATGATTATTGAACATCTCTGATGCAAGTCCTGAATTTCTAATTCGAGGATGCGCTGATTACTTTCATTAACACTTTTTCCTCCAGCTTTCTCAATGATCATACTCAAGGGATTACATTCATAGAGTATCCTAAGTTTACCTTCCGGATTTGAAGTGGTTGCCGGATATAAAAATATTCCACCCAAACATAAAGTTCTGTGAACGTCAGCCACCATTGATCCAATATATCGCAAAGCCTTATTTTGTCTGGCACAATGTTCCAGATAATTTTTTATTCCTTTATGGAAAGTATGAATATATCCTTGATTAATGCTATAATATTTTCCTTTTTGTGGAATCTTCATTTCCGGATGACTTAGACAAAATTCGCCAACTCCTCGGTCATAAGTAAAACCATTTACGGCAGCTCCTGTAGTGTATACCAACATCGTTGAAGTACCATATAACACATAACCCGCAGCCACCAATTCAATACCTTTTTGACAAAAATCACTTCTGTCCAAAGGTGTTCCTTCCTCTGATAACCTTTTGTAAATCCCAAAAATTGTACCTACAGAAATGTTTACATCGATATTGGATGATCCATCCAAAGGATCAAAGACAACTACATAACTGGACCTCAACAATTTTTTATCAAAAAAATCAATAAAATCATCATTTTCCTCAGAAGCTACACCGGCACAAATTCCAGAATTGCGGAGGTATTCAATCATCATTTCATTGGCATAGATATCAAGTTTTTGTACATTATCACCAGTACTATTGATTACTCCCTGAAGTCCCAAAATATCCATTAATCCAGCTTTATTGACTACTCGATTAATTATTTTGGCGGCAATCCCCATATGCCTCAATAGTCCTGAAAATTCACCGGAAACATCCTGTAAATTACTTTGACGCTCTACGATAAACTCATCCAACGTTATTCTTCTGTCCATTCACATTCTAATTCATGCAAAGATAACTTTTTTTAATGTTTACCAGCCCCAACCAATTACGAATACAAGCGTTACCTTTACTCTATATTAGCTCTTGTGAAGAATTTATTTACCATCAACCATTATATAAGCAAGTATAAGGACAAACTGATACTTGGAATTTTATTTGTATTCCTGTCTAACTTATTCAGAGTTTTTCAACCACAACTTATGCGCTCCGCATTAGATAAAATTGTTGAATATATCAATACCCCTATTGAATCCAGACATGCCGACGAATTAACCAGACAACTTATGAATTTTGGAATACTGGTACTTGGTTCTGCACTGCTTATGGGTATTTTTATGTATTTCATGAGACAGACTATAATTGTAATGTCCAGACTGGTTGAATATGATCAAAGAAGAGATATTTTTAATCATTATATTAAACTTGATGTCGGATTTTATAAAAAAAATAAAACCGGCGATATTATGTCCAGAATTAGTGAAGATGTAAATAAAGTCAGAATGTATCTCGGACCTGCTTTTCTGTATGGATTTAATCTGATCTCCCTCTTTATCGTAGTTATTTTCACCATGTTTAAAGTGAATGCTACCCTCGCCATGTACACTCTTCTCCCATTGCCAATCTTAAGTGTTATTATTTACAAAGTAAGCAATCTCATCAACAAGAGAAGTGAAAAAATTCAAAAACAACTGGCCAAAATAACAACCATAGCACAAGAAGCCTATAGCGGTATCCGTATTATAAAATCTTTCAACACCAATGCCTATTGGGAAAAATATTTTAATTCAGAAACTAAAAAGTTTAAGGACTTGAGCATTCAACTGGCTCAAGTTGATTCAATGTTTTTTCCATCAATGTTTTTGCTGGTTGGAATCAGTACCCTTATTACCATCTATATAGGTGGTCTTAGCGTATTTGAAGGCAGCGTTACGGCTGGTAATATTGCTGAATTTGTAATTTATATCAATATGCTAACCTGGCCGGTCTCTGCAATCGGTTGGTGCGCATCCATTATTCAACAAGCAGAAGCTTCTCAAAAAAGAATAAATGAGTTTTTAAATACCCAACCGGCTATTCTGAATCCCCAACATCCGTTAGAAATGCCCAATGATTTTACAATTGCCTTCAACAGCGTTCATTTTGAATATCCTGAAAACAATGTAAAAGCCTTGATAAATATTAATCTTAATATTCCAGCTAAATCCAAAATTGGTATAGTGGGCAGAACTGCAAGCGGCAAATCCACATTGGCTGAATTATTATTAAGAATGTATGATCCTCAATCTGGGTCTATTTCGATTGGAGGCGTAGACATAAAAGACCTGAATGTTTCAGCCCTGAGAAGAAAAATAGCATACGTTCCTCAAGATGTATTTTTGTTTTCAGATTCTATAAAAAACAATATTTTATTTGGAGTTGATGATGATATGTTAGACATAGACAATAAGCATTTAACCGGGATTACTAAAGTTGCAGCCGTTCATGATGAAATTCTGGGATTCCCGGATCAATATGATAGCATAATAGGAGAACGAGGCGTCACATTATCGGGAGGTCAAAAACAAAGAATTAGTATTGCGCGCGCGTTAATAAATAACGCAGAAATTGTAATTCTGGACGATTGTCTTTCTGCCGTTGACAACATCACAGAAGAACAAATCTTTAATGAGCTTTTACCCACTCTAAAAGACAAAACCTTGATTTTTATTACACACCGTATCAGCCAGACAAAGTATATGGATAATGTCATCGTTATGAGCGATCATAACATAGTTGAACAAGGTTCTTATGAAGATTTATTACACAAAAACGGCTTATTCAAAAAAATGTACCAAATTGAAAATGAAGGTAAGCGCTTAGTCTCTGCTTCAATCTCCTAACTGCCGATCGCATCATAAATAAATTGTTGCTTTATTTTAAAATATTTAAGAGACAAAATTCCCTCTACTAAAATAATATTCAATGAGCTAAATCAAAGGTTTAATAAGTCTGAAATAACCATATATTGTACTTAAATTTCTAAAGCTGTCAAATATTTATTGAATATTGATGAATAGTTTTTAACTTTACTTAACAAATAATAGATGTTATGGACAAGAATATTGAAATTGTATATTCAAATAAAATGAGAGCCGGAAAAAAACGGACTTATTTTTTTGATATTAAGAAAACCAAGGGAACCGATTTCTACATTTCCATATCTGAATCTACCCGGCGGCTTAACGGAGAGGGCTTTGACAAACATATGATTTTTCTATATAAAGAAGACTTTAACCGCTTTCTGGAGTGCTTGCAACAAACCATTGATGAGGTCAAGGAAAAATTGCTGCCTGATTTTGACTATAATTCATTTATGCACCGCGAAAACAATACTGAAAATCAAGATTTCAAATCATCAGAGAACCTTCCGGAAGAAAATAATTTGACTTGGTAACTCAGCGAATACTAGTAATCCTCCAGTAGTTCAATTTCCAGATTGCTTTGAGCATTCTTTAGTTCCATAAGATCGTGCAGCTGATTTAATCTTGAACATTCATCAATTCCTAATTGAAGAATTTTTTTACAGTTCGTCAAATCACCGGTTTTTTTATATAAGCCACTTAAATGATAATAAAGACCGGAATAGGCAGGATTTAACTTTCGTAAGCTTTCCAAATATTCTATGGCCCGATGATACTCCCCTTCGCTTTCCAATTCTTTGCCAATTGCAAAGAGTAAAAAGCTATCTTCCGGATCTTCTTCAAGCAATTTTAAGAGTTGAAATTTACGATTCATTATGGCTTTTTTGACATTTCATGACAATATTATAAACTATCTTTGACCCGAACAAAAAGTTTATGAATTTATTAGTTTGTATTAGCAAAACACCGGATACAACCTCCAAAATTGTGTTTGATTCGTCTGGTACGAAATTCGTTGAAGATGGAATTCAATTCATTATGAATCCTTATGATGAATGGTATGCCTTGGTTAGAGCCATTGAATTAAAAGAACAACATGGAGGTAAAGTTGAGGTAGTTCACGTGGGTGATGTGCAATCCGACATGATTATTCGTAAGGCGCTGGCGATTGGAGCTGATGCCGCTTTTAGAATTGATACTCAACCATTGGATTCTTTTTATACCGCTTCGCAAATATCTCATTTTGCCCGCTCTCGCCAATATGATATAATATTTTTAGGCAAAGAAACGATTGATCATAATGGCTCAGAAGTGGGATCCCTAATCTCAGGCTTTATGGATCTACCCTATATAGCTTATGCCAACAAACTAACTGTAGCAAATGGCATAGCAACAGTTGAATCTGAAGTTGAAGGCGGTGTGGAAATTTCAGAAGTTAATCTTCCATTGGTCCTAAGTTGTGCCAAAGGAATGGCTGAACAACGCATCCCGAATATGATGGGAATCATGAATGCCAAGAAAAAATCATTAGAGGTAATTCCACCTACAGATGTAGCAACATTAACCCATATCGAAAAATTTAATTTGCCACCTACCAAATCTTCAGTAGTAATGATTTCTCCAGAAAAGGTAGAGGATCTAGTAGAAATTTTGAAAACCGAATTGAAAATAATTTAAATTAAAATACATGATTGCTGTACTCATTGAAGCATCGAATGGACAGGTTAAGAAATCAAGCCTCGAAAGTTTAAGTCTGGCATCTCAATCCGCAAAACTATCTGATCATAAAATAACTGCTTTGTTATTTGGAAGCTCCGAAATCACTGTTGATCTTGGCAAATACGGGGCAGATGAAGTTGTTCATTTCACTGGTTCCGAATCATATGGTTATTCTGAAATAGCTGATTCTATAATCCAATATGCAAAGGAATATAATCCTCTTCAGATATTTTTAAGTCTAAACAGTACAGGTAAAAATATCGCCGGTATTCTTGCAGCTAAACTTCATATAGGTCTCATTTCCGGTGTAACCAATGTAAGTTTACAAAACGACAAACTCGTTTTTGTAAAAAATGTATTCTCCGGAAAAGCTTCGGCATGGTACTCATTGTCAAATAATCAAGGAATTATTACCGCTATGCCAAATGGTGTACAAATAGATGCAAACCATAACAAGCCTGCTCATCACGCCAGCTACACAGCAACGCCCTCCGCTTCAAAAGTTAAAAGAATTGATAAAAAATTAGTATCCGGAAAGATTCCCTTAACCGAAGCTACCATCGTAGTTTCAGCTGGTCGGGGAATGAAAGATCCGGCTAATTGGGGTATGATTGAAGAATTAGCAGATCTTCTAGGTGCGACTACCGCCTGCTCGCGTCCGGTTGCAGACGCTGGATGGAGACCACATCATGAACATGTTGGGCAGACAGGGATTGCGATTAGGCCAAATGTTTATATTGCCATTGGTATTTCAGGGGCCATACAACATCTCGCTGGTGTAAACAATTCTCACAAAATCATCGTTATCAATAAAGATCCTGAAGCACCGTTCTTTAAAGCAGCCGATTATGGGATTTGCGGAGATCTGTTTGATGTAATTCCAAAGTTAAATCAAGCTATTATCCAACATAAAAACAAGGTCTAAACAACGTACTTTTGAAATATTAGAATCTGACTATGCAGAAAATTGAATTGGAATTGATTGCGCTTTCTCACAGTGTTACTCAGACACAAAATTATGCTGTAGTTCTAGGCGAAATTCAGGGAAAAAGACGACTGCCAATCGTTATCGGTGGCTTTGAAGCTCAGGCCATCGCTGTTGTTATGGAAAGAATGAACCCTAACAGACCACTTACACACGATCTGTTCAAAAACACCCTTTCCGCCTATAATATCGATATTAAAGAAATAGTCATTAATGATCTAATTGAAGGAATATTCTACTCAAAAATAATCTGCGATAAAGAAGGGGATGTTGTGGAAATTGATTCGAGAACTTCCGATGCACTGGCTATGGCCGTTAGATTTAATTGCCCTATTTATACCTATGAATTTATTATGGAGGGAGCAGGAGTGATTATGGATGATCTGGAAGACAATACCAGTACGGTCGAAAAAAAGGGATTTCCTTCCAAATTGGTTTCTTACGAAAAATATTCTTCTGAAGAATTAAATAAAATGTTAGCTAAAGTAATCAATGACGAAGATTATGAAAAAGCTGCTAAAATCAGAGATGAGATCAACCGGAGAAAATAATTCGCTAAGTCAGATTTAATCTTTTCAATTTTAACAAAGTCTTATTCTTATCTATTTCAGGATACTAAACTTATTCCGTCTTCAAACAACGCATCTTATTCAATACGATTGGCTTCCATAACCTTAACAGTGGTGTAGTGCGCCGGATTTGAATTTAACATGGTATGCAACCATCCTTGGGATTGGAATGGGATTCTAAGAATACAATAATTGTTGAATTTTATACAGCGTAATATATAATTATATTTATCTCCTTAAGACCTTGGTGGCTATACTCCCTTGCTGAAATAATATCAGTGAATTATACTTTGGGACTATTTAAAAAAATTTTATTCGCTGCATCAATAGGCAAAAAAATAAGATATCTTTTAGTCTTATTTTTTTCAAAAGCTTAATGAAAAAATTCTATTGAGCCTCTTTCTTTTTGCGTTTGATCTTAAAAATATCTACTACTTCCTTCTCGGTTAAAAACTCAAATTCCGCAAAGGTTGAACTGACAAACTTCTTAATGTCCTGGTACTCCTTACTGCGTTTATCTTTATAGAATTCCAATAATTTTCGTACATATTTCATACTCATGGATTCAAGCTCCTGATTAAATGCAGAGTTGTCAAAAACATTCATATACAATGCAAAATTCTTGCAAATGTCAAAAAAGGAGTGATATTCTGCTTCAGTAAGGTTTTCAACTACTTGCTGAAACTGATAGGCGATGGATAAACGCAAACACTCATTTATCTGAGACATACCTTCATATTGTGCATAAAATGCACTCACTGCATCGAGACTGTCTTCGTGAACAAATCCCTTGTGGTGAATAGTCTCCATCAATTTGTAATACTTTCCTAAATCATCCTGAATATTCTTATCCAACATGGATCCAAACTTCAGATCTGACTTAGCTCCAAATTTCATTCCCTCCTTATATCCCTTTTTTAGAAATGCAAAATACAATTGGTTGAATTGAGGATTTGTTTGACGAACTTCATTAAGCACTTTAGCGAGATGTGCATCTTCTTCCTGTCCCAACTCAATAAAATTGGAAGCTATTGAAAGGAAATCTACAAATTCAGCTTCATTGTAAAATTCCTTTTGAGACATCAATTTATGAAGTTCTTTCGTATAACTATCGTGCTTGCAATTGAACTCAATTCTCTTTAACAAAAAGTTCTTTAAACTTTGTTCTTCAACTTGTAATTCGGCAACCGTCGTTGGAAAACTGGCACAGAAATAATTATAATGTGTGAACTGATTGGAATACCTAATCAATAAATTGGATCTTTCATTGAGGTCAGAAAGTCTTACATTTCTCATACTCTGAAAAAACGCCTTAACTTTTTTGTTATCAATTTTATCTAATAAACTAGCGATCCAAATATCACTGCTCAAAGCAAATCCAACTTGAATCGTCTGTCCAATTCTTTGTTTAATAACTTCAAAATTCGTAGAATTTGCAATGGAAAGTATTACTTCCTTAAAATGCTCCTGCGGCCTGTTATATTTGACAGTCTCGGGATTAATTGTCCCCCGTAATACACTGTATCCTAAAATTCTGGGAAGAAATAATCCTTCAAATGCTGGATTGAGAATTACCTTTTCCATTTCAAGAATTTGTAACGGATTATTTTCAGCAACTTCCTGATATATTTCAGCAATCAATGGCTCGTAGGTCTCTTGAAGTACTTTATATAACTCAGCCGTTTCTTCTTCAAGATACAGCGCCAATTCTTCAGAGTTCTGAATAAGACTAGCAACCTCGCTCAATCTTTCTTTGTAATCCTGATCCAATGACTGAAACATACTCATTTTTTTTGATTCAATTTAAATACAAAACCCGGATAGATTTTTTGACCTATCCAGGTTATAATAATGTATGATTTAATTAAATATTAGATTTATATTTTGATATTTTTATGAATAAGGTTTTTAATAATACAACTTACCCAAATATCAAAATTTTATTCTTCGGCACCTGGAGCATTATCAGTTTCCGGTTGAGCCGTTTCTACTGGCATAGACTCAGCCTCCGAACCTGCATCAGCTACCACTTCAGCAACCTTCTCCTTTTTTTCCCGACTAACCGCAATTAGCCTGGATTTATATTCATCCACAGCCTTTTTATTCTTAAGAACAGCATCATTAATTGAGCTCTCTTTATTCCCGATCCACTCCTGATAACGAGCATCAGCTACTTCCTGGGTAATTGCACCTTTATCAACTCCTAATTGAAGATGTTTTCTGTACATCACGCCTTTATAGCGAAGGATAGCTTGCACAGTATCTGTTGGTTGTGCACCTTTCATTACCCAATTAAAAGCCTTGTCGCGATCAATTTCTATAATCGCCGGTTTCGCTTTTGGATTGTACATCCCAATATTTTCAATGAATTTCCCGTCTCTTGGAGATCTTGCATCTGCAATAACAATGTGGTAATAAGGGGCTTTTTTGCGTCCGTGACGCTGTAATCTGATTTTTACGGCCATTTTGCTAAATTTTAATACGTTAATGAATGGGCCTTGGCTGTCTAACTCGGACGAACCGACCATGGCAGCTTTAGCGACGCAAATTTATAATAATTTCTGACACCTATCAACAGAAATTATTGAATTTAATGTTAAATCAATCAATTTCAACTACTTAGACCAAGCTGATCTTCCCTGGTGGACCGAAGTTTGAACAACTCAAATAATAAATCTGTAAGTTTATCAAATGCCTTCAACTCCTCCCCTTTCAAAACTTT
>WBZT01000145.1_pt1 | contig 59799 bp, 49 predicted proteins | sample 5204241 | NCBI WGS metagenome assembly WBZT01 (sample SAMN12344358, study PRJNA552823) | activated sludge metagenome | biome: Activated sludge suspended growth; feature: Nitrification reactor; material: Wastewater; isolation source: activated sludge from nitrification reactor of wastewater... | reverse complement strand
TCCGCCTCCTCCACCCGCACACCCGGCAGCCCTCTCACGCACCTATGCATTGCGTCACCACCCACACCACCCGCAGCGACGTCGGACCGCGACGGAACGCCATCCGCCTCCCGCCACCCGCCACCCGCGCACCCGGCAGCCCTCCTCACGCACCTATGCATTGCGTCACCGCGCGCATGACGAGCCGGAGGGCACCGCATGCGCCGACGAGACTGAACGCCGCGTGGGCCTGACAGCCTGCACTGGGGGGCGACTCCGGGAGCCCACTCGCCCCCGTCGTGTCCACTCGCCCCGTCACGACGGAGTTCGCCCGACAGGCGCATCGTCAGGTCAGTTGTGACGCAATGCATAGCTTGGAGAGCACCCTGCTCCTCACGGCTGGCGATCAGTCGGGCACCCCCTCCCCATGCCGGCCATGACGCAATGCATAGCTTGGAGAACGCCCCTGTCCCCCTCCCCGGCCGACGATCAGTCCGAGCACCCCCTCCCCATTGACGCCCATGCCGGCCATGACGCAATGCATAGATCGCGCTGGCCCTGGGTCGCAGGCGCCGCGGCGCAGTCCGTGCAACCGGCGTCCACAGCACTCGGGCCATGAGGGCGGCGGCCTGCTCCCCCGGCGGGGAAGGCCGGGCCAGCAGCACGGATAAGCAGGCACCGCAGCAGGACGGATCGGTAGGACGGATCGGCAGGCACCGCAGCAGGACGGTCAGCGGCATCACAGCAGGACGGTCAGCGGGCATCACAGCAGGCACCGCAGCAGGACGGTCAGCGGGCATCACAGCAGGCACCGCGCCAGGCACCGCAGCAGTCCGACCAGCGGGCCCGGCAGCTGGCACCGCTGCAGCCCGGATCAGCGGGCCGTTATCAGCGGGCGCGGCGACGCGCGGCGTGCCGCCGCTCACTTGGGCGACGCACCGGCATACCGGCAGCCCGGGAGGCGGCCGCGAGGGCGCCCCCGTGGGCGGCCAAGGTGTCGACCAGCGCATCGAGGGTCGGCTGCGGGGCCAGCACGTCGACCCGCAGACCCAGTTCCTCCGCGGTAGCCGCCGTCTGTGGGCCGATGCAGGCGACGACCGTCTGCGGATGCGGCTTGCCGGCGATCCCCACGAGGTTGCGCACGGTCGCGCTCGAGGGGAAGAGGACGGCATCGAAGGCTCCCGCCTTGATGTCCTCACGGATGTGCGCCGAGGGCGGCGCCGCTCGCACCGTCCGATAGGCCGTGACGTCGTCGACCTCCCAGCCGAGATCGGCCAAACCGGCGGCGAGCGTGTCCGTGGCGATGTCCGCACGCGGCAACAACACCCGCTCGAGCGGGTCGTGATCCTCGTCGAACTCGGGCCACGCCTCGAGCAACGAGGACATCGACTGTTCGTGCGGCGGAACGAGGTCGGGTGCAAGCCCGAACCGACGTAGGACCGCGACCGTCTCGGATCCCACCGCAGCGACCTGCACACCGGCTAGCGCCCGCGCGTCCAGGCCGAGCTCACCCACCTTGTCGAGCACGGCGCGCGCAGCGTTCGCCGAGGAGAAGCCCACCCAGGCATAGCGCCCGGTGACCAGGCCGCGCACGGCCCGGTCCATCTGTTGCGGCGTCCTCGGCGGCTCGACGGCGATCGTGGGCACGACGGTCGTCACGGCTCCGTGGATCGCCAGCCGCGAGATGGCCGGGCCGAGGTCGTCCTTGGTCGTGGGGACGAGAACGCGCCAGCCGAAGAGTGGCTTGACGTCGAACCACGACAGGGCCTCGCGCATCCCCACCTGGGGCCCGGCGACGACGAGGGCCGGAGGGGCCACCACGCCCGACCGCAGGATCGCACCCGCGGCGCCGAGGGTGCTCACTCGGGTCGTCTGCGCGAGCGTGGTGCCCGACTCGATGATCGCCACCGGGGTGTCGGGGGGTCGGCCGGCCGCGACGAAGTCGTCGAGGGCGGTGGCCATCCGGGCCGGCGGCCCCATGACGACGACCGAGATCGAGGGATCGCACGACCAACTCCAGTCGTGCTCGGTGAGCCCCGCGTGGACGACGTGGACCGTCGAGGCGCGCGCACACGTGAGGGGCACGCCGGCATACGTGGGAGCGGCCGTCACCGAACTCACGCCCGGGACCACCTCGAAACCGATCCCCGCCCGCCGCAACGCGAGCGCCTCCTCGGCGAAACCGTGGAAGAGCGAGGGATCGCCGTCCATGAGGCGCACGACCAGCCCGCCGCTGCGGGTGTTCTCGGCGGTCGCGACGAGCAGTCGGGCACGCGCGGCAAGGGTGAGTTCCTCCCCATGTTCCCCGTGCCGACCGTCGACGACGAGGACGTCCTGGGCCGCCCACGCCGCCACGAGGGCTGCACGCCCCGGCACGTCCACGACCACGACGTCCGCGACCGCCAGCAGCTCACGCGATCGGATCGTCATGAGCCCGGGGTCACCGGGTCCCGCACCCACGAAGGCCACCCGCACCGCCGATGGCCGTCGTCCCAACTGGAGCCACTGGGTCATCCCGCAACCACCCCCGCGGGGAGTCCGCGGTGGCCGCGGAGGAAGGCCAGCACATGCAGTTCGGTGGCGAGGTCCACCCGGCGCACCGACACCCGCTCGGGCAGGGAGAGCGCGGCGGGGGCGAAGTTGAGGATCGCCTCGACCCCCGCGCCGACGAGTTGGTCGGCGACCCCCTGCGCCGACTCCGCCGGGGTCGCGATCACCCCGATCGCGATGCCGAGGCGTCGGACGAAGGCCGCGAGCGCGCCCCCCGTGGGCATGCGGGTGATCGGCAGATCGCCGACGTGCTCGCCCGCAAGCGCCGGATCACGGTCCAGGAGCGCGACGACGTCAAAGCCCTCGGTGGCGAAACCCGAGTATGCCGCGAGCGCCCGCCCGAGATTGCCCATCCCGACGATGGCCACGGGCCAGGTCCGATTGAGGCCGAGCGCGCCGGTGAGAAGCGCGGTGAGCCGCCCCACGTCGTAGCCCACCCCCCGGACGCCGAGCGATCCGAGGTGGCTGAGATCCTTACGGAGTTGGGTGGGGCGCACCCCAGACGCGCCGGCGAGTTCGTCGGAGGACACCCGGGTGACCCCTCGGGTGGCCACGGCATGCAATGCCCTCAGGTAGACGGGCAGCCGGGACACGGTCGCCGCGGGGATATCCCGCGGTCCGACGGTCGAGGGCGTCACAGGCGCACCGGCTCCTTCCGGTCCCGATCCGGCCCACCGGGCCTGCGATCACCCGACTATGCGGGCTGTCCTCAGCGTAGGCACTTGTGAAGGTTGGCACAAAGCCCGGCGTCCACGGGATGAGAGTCGCCCTCGTCACCCGCGGGCGGGAAGCTACTCGGCCGCAACGACGTCGGCGACGGGCACCGACCGCTCGGCCGGTCCTGGCTGCCGCTCGGCAGCACGTCGCCGCCGGTCACCCCCCGAGCGCCGCCCGCAACCGCTGCGGCGAGACGGTGTAGAAGTCGTGTTGGACGCCGTCGACGAGCACGACCGGTATCTGCTCCCAATAGCGGTCGTGGAGGACCGGGTCGTCGTCGATCGAACGCTTCTCCCAGCCGACGCCGAGGTCGGCGGTCACCTGAGCCACCACGTCCTCGGCCACGTCGCACAGGTGACAGCCCGGCCGGCCCACGACGAGGACACGCACGGGGGGACCCGACGAGGGCGAGGGGGTCCCGGAGGGCGAGGGGGTCGCGGAGGGGGTGGACGGCATACCGGATCGATTCACGAGAAGACCGAACGGCGCTGCATGAGAAGCGAATAGAGAGTCTGTTGGATCGTCTCCCGAACCTGGTCGGTGAGGTCGAAGACGAGCATGGGGTCGTCGGCCCCGTGCGGACCGAAGTCGGCGGTCGGCACCGGCGCACCGAACTCGATGATCCACTTCGAGGGCAGCGGCAGCAGCCCGAGAGGCCCGAGCAGGGGCCAGGTCGGGGTGACCGGGAAGTAGGGCGCGCCGAGCAGCCGGGCGAGCAACCGGATGTCGCCGATGAGCGGATAGGTCTCCTCGGCCCCGATGATCGAGACCGGGATGATCGGGGCTCCGGTGCGCACGGCGGCGTTGACGAAGCCGCCCCGGCCGAAGCGCTGCAGCTTGTAGCGCTCGCGGAAGGGCTTGCCCACGCCCTTGAACCCCTCGGGGAAGACCGCGACGATCTCGCCGGAGGACAACAGCCGTTCGGCGTCGGCGTTGCTCGCGAGAGTGGCTCCCTGCTTGCGGGCGATTGTGCCCACGACGGGGGTCCGGAAGACGAGATCGGCGCCGAGCAGTCGCAGGTTGCGCTGGGCCGGATGTTCGTCGTGGACGGCGACCTGGAGCATGTGGGCGTCCAGGGCGATCGTGCCCGAGTGGTTGGCCACGAGCAGCGCCGAGCCGGTCGTGGGCAGGTGTTCGATCCCCCGCACCTCGACCCGGAACCACTGCCGGTAGAGCAGTCGCGCGATCGGCAGGAAGACGTGCTCGACGAAGTCGGGGTCGAAGCCGAAGTCGTCGACCGTGTAGTCGCCGGACAGCCGCCGACGAGTGAAGGCGAGCATCCGCGCGACAGCCAGCTCCACCTCGTCCGCGCCGAGGCCGGACGCGGCGGCCAAGGTCCGCAGCACCGCGATGACGGCGGCGAGGACGTCCTCGATGTCCGGCGACACCTCGCGCTGGTTGAGAGCGGCCGACAGCAGCGAGTCGGACAGTTCGGGAGCCGGTTGTCCCCCGGCGAGGGGCGGCGGGTATGCCGCGGGCTCACCCGAGGGTGCCTCGACCGGCGCGACGGTCGGGACCACGCCGGTCGGGACCACGCCGGTCGGGGCCGCGACGGTCGGGACCACGCCGGTCGGGGCCGCTGCGGGTCGGCTGGCCCCGGCTCGGATCGCCGCGCGGCTGGGGCGCCGGGGGGTCGAATCTGCCGGCGACGGGCCAGCGCTCGGACTCTCCACGGGCGCCGGCGTGCGTGGCCGTTTGGTCCGGGCGACCCCGCCGACCCGGGCCGAGGCGGCAGGCAGGACCGACACGGTCGCCTCGGTGAGGGCCGCCGTGATGTCGAAGGCGGGGCGCGCCCGCGGGGAACGTTCGACGCCGTCGACCGTGGTGGCGCTGGGCGGCGCGGTGGGCGTCGACTGTGGGACCGGGCGGTGGGGGCGGGAACGCTCGACGGGAGCTTCGGACGAGTCGCGGGCGGCCGGGCCCGCACCCACGGAGACGAGCGGCGTGCCTTGACGGCGCCGACGCTCGCCGGCTGCCCGTGCCGCGCCCGAGCTGAAGGCGTCGCGTGCGGGGCCGCTCATGCGCGGGCCGCCGTCCGGGAACGGTCCCCGACGAGTGACCCGGCGATTCCACCGGCGACCCGGGCCGCTCGACCGGCCAGCCGTCCGGCAAGTGTGGCCGCGGCACCCGCCCCGGGGATGACCGGCTGGACGTGGTCGGCGAAGTCCTGGAAGGCCGCGCGGGTGGAATAGGTAGGTCGGAAGTGCATGACTTCGCGCATTCTCGTCGTGTCGATCCCGCGGCCGTAGGACAGGAACGAGAGCTGGTCGGCGGAGAAGTCGGCCAGACCCGCTCGCTTGACGAGCGAGCCCAGGTACTGCCCGCCGAACGCGACCGGGAACACGGGTCGGCCGACCATCGCAGCGGCCTGGTGGACGGTGATGACGCCCTCGCCCGACACGTTGACGATCTGCACCGCAGGACCGGTGACGGCCAGGAGCATGGCTGCCACGGCGTCGTCCTCGTGGACGAACTGCATTCGGGCGTCGAAGCCGAGTGGCACCGGCAGGACCGGGAGCGAGAAGAAGTCGGTGAGCGCGGTCTTGATGCCCGGCCCGATGACGTTGGCGAACCGCAGCAGGCTGATCTCGGCGTCCGGCCGACGCCGGGAGAAGCCCCGGACATAGGCCTCGACCTCGACCGAGTCCTTGCCGAAGCCACTCGAGGGCATGACCTTGGGACCGGTGTCCTCGGTGAACAGGGCCGGGTCGCGCGGAGAGCTGCCGTAGACCGCGGCCGTCGACTTCACCACCAGGCGCGAGACGCTCGGGGCCTTCTGGCAGGCGGCCAGCAACTGCATCGTGCCGATGACGTTGATCTCCTTCTGGGAGGCACGTCCACCGGCCGAGGTGGGGGTCGCGAGCACGTTCATGTGGACGACGGTGTCGACCTTGGCCTGGCCGATGATCCGCCCGATCATCGGATTGCGGATGTCGGCGCGGACGAACTCGGCCCGGCCGATCGCATGCGGGGGCGGGACGACGTCGACCCCGACGATCCGCTCGATCTCGGGATTGCGCGACAGCGCCTGAGCGAAGCGGCCGCCGAGATAGCGCGATACCCCGGTCACGAGCACGACCTGGGCCATCTCGCTCCCTCCGTCGGTCCGAAGTGGGGGGGCGGCCCGGCCGGCCCCCGCGGTCCCCCAATGCTACTCGGGGGTATGCCGCCATGCCGCGACGGCCCGCCCCGGAGGGGGCGGGCCGTCGGCGTTGGTAGGCGAACCGGCCGACCTGCAGCGGTCGACCGGTCCGACGTCACTTGCGGTTACGGCGCTGGTGGCGCGTGCGACGCAGCAACTTGCGGTGCTTCTTCTTCGCCATGCGCTTGCGGCGCTTCTTGATGACGGAGCCCATGGAGTGGTCCTCGTGGTCGGTTCGGGACGTGCGGTTGGTCGGCCTGCAGCCTACCGGCTCGGGTGTCGACCCCCAACTCCCCGGTGGCGGCGGACGGTACTGCAGACCCCCGGTCGCGCTCATGGACCGGCTCCTCGCCACTCGCTGCGCTCGCGGCTTCGTCACCCGGTCGCGCTCATGGACCGGCTCCTCGCCACTCGCTGCGCTCGCGGCTTCGTCACCCGGTCGCGCCGGCCCGGCTGTGGAGGGTGGCCGGGCCGGCGCGGGGGGGCGACGCAGGTCAGTGGTGGGCCGTCCGACGGTTGCGTCGCCGGGTCACCACGAGCAGGAGACCACCCACGAGGAGCAGCCCGATTCCCAGCCCGACGATCGGCGCCGCGTCGGTGCCGGTGTGGGCCAGAGCCTGCGCCGTCACCACGAGGGACGCGTCGGCGTCGTTGTCCGTGGTGGTCGTGCTCGTGTCCGTGCCGGGGCCGGGCGGCGGACCGAGCGGGTTGGTCTCCGGGACGTCCGTGGGCGCCTTGTCGACGTAGGCCACGTTCCGGGCGGAACCGACACTGGTCACGGTGACGGTCACCGTGATCGGGTTGCCGTCGGCACCGGCTGCAAGCGCGGCACCCGCGACACAGGTAGCCCCGGTGCAGGTGTAACCGGTGCCGGACATCGACACCAGAGTCATCCCCGCGGGGACCACCTCGGTCACCGACCAGCCGGCCAGCGCGTCCACCGGACCCTCGTTGTGCGGGGTGAGGGTGAAGGTGACCTCGCTGCCCACCGTCACACTCACCGAGCCGTTGAGGACCTTGGCGAGGGTGAGGTTGAACTGGACGATGCCCGCGTCGATCGTCGGGTCGTCCGGCTCGGTCGCGGAGTTCGCGCCGTCCGCCGGTGCCGTGAAGGCGACCTTCCCGGTGACCACGTCGGCATCCGAGTCGACCGCCGAGTCATCACCCGTGAGCGCGGTGGTGAACGACGTCCCGTCCGGTTTCACGAACTCGATGACATAGTCGGCCCCGGCCAACAAGTCGGTGAACGAGTAGAAGCCGTCCGCATCCGTCGTCGTGGTGTCCCACATGACGCCGTCGGCGTCATAGAGGTTGACCACGACACCCTCGACCGCGGGCTCACCCTCGGACTGAAGGCCGTCGCGGTTGACGTCGACCCACACGTAGTCACCGACCGACACCAGCTTGATGAATCCGGCGTCCCAGGTCGGGTCGTCCGGCTCGCTCAGCGAGTTGGCGCCGGTGAGCGGGGCGACGATGTCGACCCGTCCCGTCAGCGGGTCGGCGTCCGAATCGACCGCGCTGTCCTCGCCCTCGTTCTGCCAGGTGAAGACCGTGTTGTCCGGCTGGACGAACTCGATCGTGTAAGCCTCACCACCGATGAGGTTGTTGAACGAGTAGAAGCCCGTCACGGGGTCGGTCGTCGTCGATCCGACCTGAGCACCGGTCGCGTCGTAGAGGTTCACCACGACTCCGCCCACCGGAAGCTCACCCTCGGACTGCAGCCCGTCACGGTTGGTGTCCCACCACACGTAGTCACCGACCGAGACGAGCTCGACCAGACCGGCGTCGAGCGTCGGGTTGTCCAGGTCGCCCGGCGTGCCCAGGTTGTCCCCGGTGATCGGTGCCACGAAGGAGACGATCCCGCTCGTGGTGTCCACGTCGGAGTCGGCGATGTCGCTCGTCACCGCGTTGGACGTGTCGTGGGTGACGTCCTCGGTGGTGAACATCGTGTCGGCCGGCTTGACGATCTGCACCTGGTAGGCGACCCCGGCGAGCAGGTTCGTGAAGGCGTAGAAGCCGTTCTCGTCCGTGGTCGTCGTCACCGGCGCACCGCCCGGCAGGACCGCCGGGTTGCCGTCGGCGTCCAGCAGGTTGACCGTCACCCCCGGCACAACCGGCTCGTCCGCGACATCGCCCTGGAGGCCGTCCCGGTTGCGGTCGTACCACACGTAGTCACCGACCGAGACGAGCTCGACAAGCCCGGCGTCGATGGTCGGGTCGTCCGCGTCACCCGGCGTACCGATATTCGACCCCGAGTCCTGCGTGAGCACCGACACACGACCGGTCGACACGTCCGCGTCCGAGTCGGTCTCCGCCGCCCCCGTGAGCGGGGTGGTGAAGACCGTGCTCGCCGGCTTCACGAACTCCACCACGTATGCCGTGTGCGGCGCGAGGTCGGTGAAGGAGTAGTAGCCCCCCACCGTCGTCGCGGTGTCCACGAGCGTGGTGCCGTCGGCGGCATACAGGTTGACGACCATGCCGTCCTCGACCACTGGCTCGTCGGCCGGGTCGCCCTGCTGTCCGTCGCGGTTGCGGTCGTACCAGACGTAGTCACCGATCGAAACCGGGACAACCTTCAGCGGCGCCTGAGCATCGTTGTCGGTGAGCGTCTCCGGGTCACTGATGTCCTGGTCCTTCACCGGCACCACCAGCGGGTTGGTCTCCGGCACGTCATTGCCCGAAGGCGAGACGTAGGCGACGTTGTTGGCCGTGCCGATGAACCCGGCATCGATCGTCGCGGTCACCGTCACCGGCGAGCCTGGCTGACCGGCCGGCAACGCCACCTTCGAGGTGCACACGTTCGCCACGCAGTCATAACTGTCGTCCGCGTCCATCGACACGAACGTCATCCCGGTCGGCACCAGATCGGTCACCGACCAACCAGCCAACGCATCCGCCGGACCCTCGTTACGCGGAGTCAACGTGTACGACACCGTCAACCCCGGGTAATACGGAGCCACCGTGTCCAGCACCTTGTCCAGAGCGAGGTTGAACGTCACCAGACCCGCATCGATCCCCGGGTTGTCCGCCCACGTGCCCGCAGCCGGATTGGTCGCGAGGTTGGCGCCGCTGTCCGGCGTGGTCACGGCGGCCGTCCCGTCCGCCGGGTTGGCGTCGGAGTCGGTCACGTCGAGGGCCGGCTCGTTGCCCGTCACACCACCGGAGTCCTGGGTGGTGAACGACGCCGCGGCCGTGTCCGGCAGCGAGGACTTCACGAACTCGACGACGTATGCCGTGTGCGGCGCCAGCCCCTGGAAGGAGTAGTAGCCGTCGGCGTCGGTCGTCGTGCTGTCCACCAGCGTGCTGCCGTCGGCGGCATACAGGTTGACCGTCATGCCGGCAATGACCGGCTCGTCGGCGGGCGCGCCCTGCAGGCCGTCACGGTTGACGTCCCACCACACGTAGTCGCCGATGGAGACCGGGACGACCTGCAACGACGCCTGAGCATCGTTGTCGGTGAGCGTCTCCGGGTCACTGATGTCCTGGTCCTTCACCGGCACCACCAGCGGGTTGGTCTCCGGCACGTCGTTGCCCGAAGGCGAGACGTAGGCGACGTTGTTGGCCGTGCCGATGAACCCGGCATCGATCGTCGCCGTCACCGTCACCGGCGCGCCCGGCTGACCAGCCGGCAACGCCACCTTCGACGTGCACACGTTCGCCACACAGTCGTAACTGTCGTCCGCGTCAATCGACACGAAGGTCATCCCGGTCGGCACCAGATCAGTCACCGACCAACCGGCCAGCGCATCCGCCGGACCGTCGTTGCGCGGAGTCAACGTGTAGGTCACAGTCAGCCCCGGGTAGTACGGAGCCGCCGTGTCCAACACCTTGTCCAGAGCGAGGTTGAACGTCACCAGACCCGCATCGATCCCCGGGTTGTCCGCGAACGTCCCGCCAGCGACCGTCGCCAAGTTCGCGCCCGAGACCGGAGTCGTGAAGGTGACCTTCCCGGTCGCCGGGTCCACATCCGAGTCGGTCACGTCGAGGGCCGGGTCGTTGCCCGTCACACCACCGGAATCCTGGATGGTGAACGACGCCGCGGCCGTGTCCGGCAGCGAGGACTTCACGAACTCCACCGTGTAGGCGGTCCCCGGCAACAGGTCGGTGAACGAGTAATACCCGTCCGCGTCGGTCGTCGCCGAACGCACGAACGAACCATCGGCGGCATACAGGTTGACCGTCATACCGGCAATGACCGGCTCGACCGTCGGGTCGCCCTGCAGGCCGTCACGGTTGACGTCCCACCACACGTAGTCACCGATCGAGACCTTCTTCACCTCGAGCGTCGCCTCGGCGTCGTTGTCCGTGTCCAGCTGCGTCGTGTCGGTGCCCAGGGTCGGGATGACCAGCGGGATCGTCTCCGTCCCGTCGCCGGACTTCGGCGCCACATAGGCGACGTTCTTGGCGGAGCCGGAGAAGCTCGCGCTGAGCCTCGCTGTCACGTAGATCGGCTCCCCGTCTGCGCCACCGGCGAGCATGGAGCCTGCCACGCAGGTGCCCGGCGTGGTGAGGCAGTCATAGCCCGTGCCGGTCATCGTCACCAGCGTGAGGTCCGCCGGGAGGATGTCGGTCACCGACCAGCCGGCGAGCGCAGCCGCCGGGCCGTCGTTGTGCGGCTGCAGGGTGTAGGTCACCGTCTGCCCGGGCACAAAAGGAGCCTGAGTGGTCAGCGTCTTGGTGAGGCGCAGGTTGTAGACGACGATCCCGGCGTCGACGCCCGGGTTGTCGGCCACGTTGGCGCCACCGGCGTTGTTACCGGTCGCCTGCGAGGTGAAGGCCACCGTCGCGGTCTGCGCGGTCGGGCTCGCCGGGACGGCGTCGGAGTCGGTGACGTCGGCCGTCGCGCTGTTGCTCGTCACGGAGCCTGCGTTGGGCGTCGTGTAGACGGCGCTCGGGTAGGTCGTGCCGGCGACGCTCACCGAGGAGACGTCGAAGCCGATCGAGTATGCCGTCGACGGCGCCAGCCCGGTGAACCAGTAGTGCCCGGTCGCGTCGGTCGTCGTCGTGGCGAGCACGGTGGTGCCGTCCGCGGCATACAGGGTGACCGTGGCGCCCTGGACGGGGGCCTCGCCCGCGTCCTGCACGCCGTCGCGGTCGGCGTCGACCCACACGTAGTCACCCACCGAGACCGCGTGGATGCTCGCCTCGGCGTCGTTGTCGGTCACAGCCGTCGTCGTGTCGGTGACCGTCGCCGGGACGACCAGCGGCACCGTCTCCGTCACGTCAGCGGTGCTCGGCGACACATACGCGACGTTCTTGAGCGTCGACCCGGTGAACGAGGCGTTGACCTTGGTGACGACCGTGATCGTCTCGCCGGTCGCACCCGCAGCCAGCGGCCCAGCGGCCACGCAGGTGCCGGGGGTGGCGAGGCAGTCGTAGCCGGTGCCGCTCATCGACACGAGGTCCAGGCCCGCCGGCAGCACCTCGGTCACCGACCAGCCGGCGAGCGCGGCGGTGCTGCCCGCGTTCTTCGGCGAGAGGGTCCAGGTCACCTCGGTGCCCGGGACGAGCAGACCGCTCCACGTGCCACCGGCCTTGGCCAACTGCAGGTTGACCTGCACGAGACCGCCGTCGAGGGTCGGGTTGTCGGTCTGGTCCGGAGCACCCGAGCCGTTCGTGCCGGTCGACGGCGCGGTGAAGGCGATGGTGCCGTCGGCCGGATTGACGTCCGAGTCCGTGGTGTCGGTGGTGAGGTTGTTGTCGACCACCCCGCCGACGTTCTGCGTCGTCCAGCTGTAACCCGTCGGGGAGGTGAAGGTCAGGGTGTATGCCGCCCCCGGCGCGAGGTTCGTGAACCAGTAGTAGCCACCGTCGTGGGTCGTCTCCGTACCCACCGTCGCGCCGCTGGCGTCCTTGAGCACCACGGTGACCCCGTCAACACCCGGCTCGACCGCCGGGTCGCCCTGCAGACCGTCACGGTTGGTGTCGAGCCAGACGTAGTCACCGATCGAGACCGGCTGGACGACAAAGCCGAAGTCCAGGGTGAGGTCCTTCTGCCCGTCACTGGTGAGCGGCGTCGAGGTGGCCGAGCCAGTGGACGAGTCGTTGGCCGTCGTCGAGCCGGCGGCCTGCGGGGTCGTCGGGACGAGCCCGGCGAGGGCCGCCACGGTGGACGGGGCGGTCGTGTCGATCGCCACCGTGTAGGTGTGGCCAGGCGGAAGGTTCGGGAAGAGGTAGTAGCCGTTCGCGTCGGTGGTCACCGTGCCAACCGGGTTGCCGAAGACGTCGGTCACGGGGTTGCCCGACTCGTCGACGATCTGGAGAACGACCCCCGGGATGCCCGGCTCACCTGTGGTCTGGATGCCGTCTCCGTTGAGGTCCTTCCACACGTAGTCGCCGACCTGCACCTGTGGCTTGGCGGGCACGATGATGCCGACCTTGCGCGGGGCGGCCGCGAGCTGCGGAAGGATCTCGCCGGTGGCGGGGTTGATCGCCGAGACCTGGTCGCCGAGGGAGTTCCACGCGACCGAGAGGTCGAGCCCGCCGACGTTGACGCCCGGGATCGAGGATGCCGGAGCGCTCTGCGGAGCCGACATCGGCACGTCGAAGTAGTAGTGCACCCCAGGCTGCCAGCCGTCCGCCGCGACCGTGACGCCCGGATACATCGTCACCTTGAACGACTTGACGTTGGCCCACGAGCCGGCCATGGCCTCGATCTGGGCCTGGGTGTACCAGGTGTTCTGGACGTTGGTGCCACCCATGGGCGAATCACACGCGGCGCCCTGCCAGTTGACGCCCGGCGCGGGGGCGGACATCTCCGGACGGCACGGGTCGTAGGAAAGGTTGTAGAGCACCGTGGCGTTGGCGCCCGCGGGGACGTTCTCCGGCACGACCGGGCCGCTGAGCACCGGCGTCCATTCGGTGAGCCGGCCGCTGGTGGCGAGCACCTGGTTGACGCCGACGTCGCCGATGTGCGGCAGGACGTCATAGAGCGTGTAGTTGGTCAACGGCAGGTTGCCCTGGTTGACGATGTCGAACTTGTAGTCGAAGGTCCCCGAGGGGTTGACCTCCGCGACACAGGGGTAACGGGTGTAGCCATCGAACTCATCCGGGCACGCGGTCACCGTGTCGGTGGCGCCGGGTGTCGTCGTGCCGGTGGACTCGAAGACGTTGGTGCCGACGTCACCCTTGACCCACTTGTATGCCGAGGCGATGGCCGCCTCGCGCACCTGGACGTCAGAGGTGTTGCGGCACATCTGGTCCGCCGTCCCCGAGACCGAGTTGATGTCGTTGGTGTCGCTGACCTGGGTGATGAAGTAGTCGAGGTTGCACCGCGTGTCGACGTTGGGCACGGTGGTGTTGGTGAAGGCCTCGTTGACGTAGTTGTCAATGCTCGTGCCCGGGTTGGCGATCGCGTCGAAGGCGACGACGTAGTAGTACGAGCCGTCCGCCACGCGGGCCGACATGGGCAGGTCGAGCCACTGCAGCAGGGTCGTCGCGGAGGTCGGGGTGGCCGGGCTGATCACCGGATCGGCGAGAGCCGGACAGCCGCCGTAGTACGCGGATCCCACCGTGGGCCACCAGGTCGAGTCCGGTGTTGCCGAGGCGATGATCTTGTCGCTGCCGCAGGCAGATCCGGGCACGTAGGTGAACTCGGAGGGCAGCAGGTCGGTGATGTCGGCCGAGGTGAGGTTCTGACCGGCGATCTTCTTGATGCCCACGGTGAAGCGCACGGAGTCACCCGGGCGGATGCTCGTCGAGGTGGTGTCGTAGTAGTTCGTGTGCTTGTAGATGCCCAGCGACGTGTAGGGGGCGACGATCGTCGTCGTGGCGCACGTGCTCGGCGGGGTGGTGATGTTGTCGCCGGTCATCGTCACGCAGTTCTGGCTCGAACTGCCCACCTGGTCGTCGATCGAAGCCACGGCCGTGATGTTGAAGTAGATATAGCCGCCCGGGCTGAGGCTGTCGGCGCGGGCGCGGATGGCCGTGGCGCCTGCCGGAATCGCCAGACCGGTGATCTTCGGGTCGCCCGGATTCCACACGAGCAGGGTGTGCCAGCCGCTGGCGTCCTGGTACTCGAAGGTCACCCGCGTGGGCACGCCGGTCACCGGCATGTAGGTCGTACCGTAGTAGTTGTTGATCTGGAAGTTCGTGTAGCCGGACGGCAGGACGTCCGTCACCGTCCAGTTGGTGACCGTGGTGTTGCTGTAGTTGAGCCCCTGGATCCACCAGAGCTGGCTCTCGCCCGGCATGATCACGCTCTTGCCGGCCTTGTAGACGGCCGGCTTGATGACCGGGGCGACGATGGTGATCTGGGCACTCGCGGGCAGCGCCCCGGTGCTCCCGTCGGAGTAGGTGACGTTGGCGAGGGCGTTGTTGACCGGGCTCTGGCCACCGGAGAAGGCGGACGCCGGATAGCGCAGGACGATCGTCTTCGTGTAGTAGCTCAAGCACCCGCTCGAGCTACACGCCACCTGGGTGGCCGAGGGGACGGCTGGCACCGTCCACGTGATGGTGTTGCCCGAGACGACGCCGCCGTCAGCGTTCTCCACGGTCGCCCCGGCCGGGAAGGTATCCACGAGGGTGCCCCCGACGATGTCGAGGTTGCCCAGTTGCGAGGGCTCCTTGAAGCGAAGCGTGTAGGTGACCGTTTCCCCGGGCGCGATGCTCGTCGGGTTGGCGGTCTTGGTGAGCGACCACAGCGGGGTAGCCGGGGGGGTCTGGATCTCGACCGGAAGCGACTGGCTGGTTCCGCCGTTGGTGGTGAGGGAGGCCTGGTTGGGGATGATTCCGCTGGCAGTCGGGCGCACCCGGGCCACGAGCACGATGTTGAGCTTGTTGCCGTCCGGCCACGGCACTGCCGAGGAGCCCACGATGATGGTCACCGTCTGGCCGCTGGCTGACGCGGAGACCGGGATGATCGGCGCCGTCTGCGTCGGCTGGACGATCCCGACGTACTCGAGGTTGGGGTCGAGCACGTCGGTGATGGTCCCGATCCCGCAGTCGGTCGTGTTGGAGCTGCAGGAGATGGCGAGGTTGTAGCGGACCAACGCCCCGGTTTGGAATGTGTTGGGCGCGGTGAAGCCGGCCCCCTGCACCGCGTCGAGGGTCTTGGCGATCGTGCCGACCCCGACGGCCATGGCAGGCGCCGTGTTGAGGCCGAGCAGCGCGAGCGCGGTGACGACGATGGCCGACGCCATCGCCCGCACCCGCCGCACTGCGACGCGCCGACGCAGCTCCCGACGTTCGGCCCGAGTCTGGGCAACCGACATCGACGATTCCATGGTGAAGCTCCCTCCCACACCGGCCCATGTCCGATACGCCGACACACGAGGACGCACACAGTGGCGTGACACGTGACGACGGCGACACGACTACGGCATCCCCACTGGCCCCCCAGGGTCATGCCGCAACGGTCGCCATGGAACCGCTTACCCGCGTACGGTACGACACCACGGCAGGCCCCACAAGCGCGGGCGTTAACTTGGATCATCGAATCGTCGGAAGTCGGCCGAACGGACTGAGCGTCACGTCTTCGATGATCCATTCGCTAGCCTGCCGGAGGACGAGCCTTCGATCTCAGCGTCCTCGCAGGCGATACGCGACGGATTCCAATCGTCGGAGGTCATTTCACCCGAAACGAGGGCGGGCCCGGTATTCCGGACCCGCCTCGTCGATTGCGACTACCTCGCGCCGCTCACGCGGTGTCGACGTAGGACGACCGCAGGTAGGTGTGCACGGCGTCCTCCGGGACCCGGAAGGAACGACCGACCCGAACCGCGGGCAACTCGCCGCTGTGCACCAGACGGTAGACCGTCATCTTCGACACCCGCATGATCGAGGCGACCTCGGCCACGGTGAGGAACCGGACCTCGGCGAGCTGACGCTCCGTTGACATGGCGCTCCTCGATCGGTCGGACACGCGCTGGCGCCGGCTTCCCCGACGGCGAACGTCCGTGTGCGTGCGAGAGAAACTCTAGGGGCTGGAGTGACATGAGGGGAAGTCGCGAGATCACCTCGTGACCCGGTTGTCCAGCCGACACGCCGCATGCCGCCCGCCCGCCTCGCTGCGCTCGCAGCTTCAGTCCGGTCGGCCGGTCAGTCGAACCAGACGTCCAGGCCGTGGTGCGGGAAGACCGCCTGCCGGGTCGCCATGACCGCCCGGTCGACCTCGCTGCCCGGGTCGTAGCCGAGATCCCATGAGCGCCACCAGATCGGCTCGCCCACGGGCAGATCACCCATCCGGGAGGGACCGGGCCGACCCGAGATCGTCTGCACGTGTTCCCGCCACCCCTGCGGCACCGAGGTGCCAGTGAGGATCGGGCGATGCGCGGCGATCGCCGTGAGATGGGTCCACGCGCGCGGGACGACGTCGACGACGGCATACCCCCCGCCGCCGAGGGCCACCCATTTGCCGCCGGTCACCTCGTGCGCGAGCTTGTGCAGGGCGTTCATCGCCTCGCGTTGCGCGTCGACCGAGAGTGCGAAATGGGCGAGCGGGTCGTGGGCATGGGTGTCGGCCCCGTGCTGGGTGACGAGCACGTCGGGCCGGAAGGCGCGCACGACCGGCAGCGCGACCGAGTGCAGGGCCCGCAGCCAGCCGGAGTCGGCCAGGCCCGGCGGCAGCGAGACGTTGACCGCGGCCCCGAGAGCGGCCGCCCCGCCGATGTCGGTCGCCCATCCCGTGCCCGGGAAGAGCGCCCGGCCGGTCTCGTGCATCGAGACGGTGAGCACCCGGGGGTCGTCCCAGAAGATCCGCTCGACCCCGTCGCCGTGGTGGACGTCGACGTCGACGTAGGCGACCCGCTCGGCACCGTTGTCGAGCAACCATTGGATGCCCACGGCGACGTCGTTGTAGACGCAGAAGCCCGAGGCGTTGGCACTCATCGCGTGGTGCAGGCCCCCGCAGAAGTTCACGCCATGCTCGGCCTGACCGGTCCAGACGGCCTCGCAGACCGCCCGAGTGCCCTCGACGATCTGGGCGCTCGCCTCGTGCATCCCGGCGAAGGCGGGCACGTCGTCGGTGCCGAGCCCGAGGCTGAGGTCGGCGCGCAGCGGGTCGATCGACGCCGCCTTCACGCCGTCGACGAAGCGTTGCTCGTGGACCGTCATGAGGGCGGCGTCCTCGGCCACTGGTGGCGCGATGACGATGACGTCGTCCTGGCCGAACAGTCCGAAGGCGTCGCACAGCCGGGCGGTGAGGTCCAAGCGCACCGGGGACATCGGGTGGGACGGCCCGAAGTCATATTTGGTGAAGCCGGGATCCCACACGACCCACGCCTGCGCTGGCATGTGTCCGACGTTACCCCCGATGTCGAGCCGCGACATCACGCGAAGGTCACCGAATGGCTCATGCGGTGCTCCCGGCGGCCCGGCTCAGCCGAAGTCCGCGCGCAGGCCGTGGTCGGTTCCCATGGGCAGGATCATCGCGATCTCCTCCTCGGCCCGGGCCGAGCCGCGCATCGGCCGACGCGAGTCGGTAGGCCGGAAACCCAGGCCAGAGGCGAAGGCGACGGCCCGACCGTTGTCGGTGCCCACCCAGTAGACGACGTGCGAGCGACCGTCCTGCTGCGCCTCGTAGGCCGCTGCGCGCACGAGTGCGGTGGCCACGCCGGTGCCCCGCGCCTGCGGGGTGACCCACAGCCCGAAGACCTCGGCCGCGTCGCCGTCCTCCCCCTCGGCGGAGGTATGCCGCCCCAGGCTCGCCGTCCCGACCGCCGCCCCGGCATGCTCGGCGAGGAAGCGCGGCGCCCGCACCATCCGCTCCCGCCAGGTCGCCTCGTCGAAGGCGGATTCCTCGGCCAGGGTCGCGGAGAAGGCCTCCGGCGATTCGCGCAGCGCCGCGAGGCGCACGTCGCGGAACTCCGCCCAGTCCTGCTCGTCGAGTCGGCGCACGGTGATGTCGGTCACGACGGCAAGCCTGCCAGATCGCACAGCATGCTCAGTTCGCAGGCGTTGCCGGATTCGTTGCACGGCCGCTCGTCGCGTGACTCGACGAAGCCATGCCGGCGATAGAGCGCCCGCGCGGGGGCGTTGGCCTCGCGTACGTCGAGCAGCAGCCGGCAGTGCCCGCGCTCGCGAGCCTCCCTCTGCACGGCCGCCACGAGGGCGTCGCCGACCCCGAGCCCCCGGGCGCAGGGCCGCACGAACATCGCGATGAGCATCGGCACCGGCTGTTGGCTGCCGACGAGCCCCTCGGCAACGTCGTCCGCCACGACGACATCCCAGAGACCGACCAGACCCACCGGCATACCGTCGATCCGCGCCTGCCAGTAGGTGATCGCGGCGAGCCGGGCCCGCCAGGTGGCCTCGTCGTATGCCGCGTTGTCGGCATAGGTGGCGCCGAATGCCTCGGGATCGGTCGCGAGCGCCTCCAGCCGCAGCTCGCGGTGGCAGCGCCAGTCGTCGGGGGTGAGCCGCACGACCTCCAGCCGGCCGGACGACCCTGCCCCCACGGCCCCCGATTCCGTCACTGGAGCCCGGCGGCGAGCTCGGCCGAGCGGGCCGCCGCCGCCTCCATCGCGTCCATGAAGGCCGCCCGCACCTTGTGGTCCTCGAGCCGGCGGATGGCGGCGATCGTCGTGCCCCCGGGGCTGGACACCCGCTCGCGCAGGACGGTCGGGTGCTCGCCGGTCTCCCGCAGCATCGTCGCGGCGCCATAGAGGGTCTGGACGACGAGTTCGGTGGAGGTCGCCCGGGGCAGCCCGAGCAGGACTCCCGCCTCGATCATCGACTCGACGACGTAGAAGATGTATGCCGGCCCGCTGCCGCTGATCGCGGTCACCGCGTCCTGATAGCGCTCGGGCACCTGGACGACCTTGCCGCACGAGGCGAGCAAAGCCTCGGCCTCGACCAGATGCTCGGGCGTGCAGTGCCGGCCTGGGCTGATCGCCGCCATCCCCTGGTCGACGAGGGCAGGGGTGTTGGGCATCACCCGCACGACCGAGGAGCGGTCGGGCAGCCGGCTCTCGAGGAAGGCCGTGGGGATCCCCGCGGCGAGGCTCACGACGAGGTTGCCCGGCACGATGTGCGCGCGGATCTCGGCGAGCAGCCCGTCCATGTCCTGCGGCTTCACGACGAGGACGGCCGTGTCGGCCACCGCAGCGGCTTCGGCGTTGCCCAGCACCTGCACCCCGTAGCGCGCCCGCAACGCCTCGGCGTGCTCGGCCCGCTTCTCGGTGATGACGATCGTCTCCGGCTCACGTCCGGCCCGCAATAGCCCGGACAGCAGCGTCTCGCCCATGACCCCCGCACCGAAGATCGCCGTCGTCGCCATGTCTGCCACTCCTGACCATCGCTGACCATCGCTGCCCATCGCTGAGCAAGCGCTGCACATCGCTCGCTGCAGGCGGTTGCCGGGCACGCGGCATACCCGGTGGTATGCCGGCCGCGAGCCTACCGAGCGCGGGTGGTGGTCCGCCCGAGGCTTTGTCCGCGGGGGACGGTCACTCGGCGTCCCCGGCCGGATGCGGCGAGGCAGCGGCGGCCCCGGCCTCACGGGCGCGGCGCACGCGGGCGGCGATCCTGCTGAGCCCGACCGCGGTCACCCCGATGTAGCTCGCGATCTCCTTCTGCGGGACGATCTCGACGAGGTCGGGGTAGTCCTCGAGGAACCGGCGGTACCGCTCCTCGGGCGTGAACATGAGCAGCTCCCGCTCGCGGCGCTCCTTGACCAGCGCGTGGAGGGTCATCACCGCGAACAGGGCACCGGCCCACTCGGAGTGTCGGGACATCGCCCGTTCGAGCACCCGGAAGTCCACCCGCTCGACCTCACACGAGGTCACCGCGACCGCACGACTGTTCGTGCGTCCGGTGCCCAGGGCCGCCCGCCGCTTCGGCGAGTCGGAACTCTGGGTGAGCAGGCGGCGCAGACCCTCGGGCGCCAGCGCCTGGACGCTGGCGACGACGTCCGGCGGGCGGCAGAAGGCGATGACGTGGGGACGCCCGTCGGGCGCGAGGGCCTCGACCCGCAGGGTGCCACGGCGGATCACGTAGAGGTAGGGATGGCGCACGTCGTAGTCGAACAGGACGGTGCGTGGACGGAACCGCAGCGTGCGGACCTGACGTTCGACGAGATCCCATTCCGGCAGGGGTGCGCCGCTGAGCAGTTCGAGATAGACCCGCAGCAGCGACCCCGGGGGCGTCGGTGAGGCCGGGGACTCGACCTGGGCGGCGGCCGCCTGCAAGCGGGGACTCTCGCCGGGCAGCCCGTCGAGGGTGCGCAACTGCGGCCTCCGTCCGGACCTTCGTGGTGAACTGGTCGTGTCCCCTGCGTCGAGCCTGCTATGTCCCAACTGTAGTGAGACAGGTGGGGGGGCGCGCGTCGGCGCACATGGCACGCGCCACAGCGCGAAGGCTTGCGCGACGCCGCCGCATCGTGCTCGGTCCGCCCCGTCGGCGGACTCAGCCCCGCGTCGCCAGGCCGCGCAGGAAGAAGGCGACGTTGGCCGGTCGCTCGGCCATCCGGCGCATGAGGTAGCCGTACCACTGCTCGCCATAGGGCACGTAGACCCGCATCTGGTCGCCCCGATCGGCGATCCGCTGTTGCTCGTCGGGGCGGATGCCGAAGAGCATCTGGTACTCGAAGGACTTGGGGTCCCGGCCGGACCGCCCCGCGAGCGCGGCCGCGATCTCGACGATCCGCGGGTCGTGGCTGGCGACCATCGGATAGCCCTCACCGGCCATGAGGATCTTCAGGCACCGGATGTAGGCCCGGTCGACGTCCGCACCCTCCTGGTAGGCAACCGATTCGGGCTCCCGGTAGGCGCCCTTGCAGAGCCTGATCCGCGAACCGGGGCCGGCGAGATCGCGGCAGTCGCCCTCGGTGCGGTGCAGATAGGACTGCAGTACTGCACCGGTGTCCGGGAACTCCTCGCGCAGCTCGCGGACGATCGCGAGCGTCGCGTCCGTCGTCGTGTGGTCCTCCATGTCGACCGTCACGATCGTCCCCGCGTCGCGCGCCGCTTGGCAGATGTCGTGTGCATGCTCGAGCGCGACCTGGGGGCCGTCGGTGAGAGCCAGGCCGAGCGCCGTGAGCTTCACCGAGACCTCTGCGAGGCCTCCCTGGGTGTACCCACGGTCGGCGAGCTCCGCGAGCAGCCGCACGTAGGCGTCCCGGGTATGCCGCGCCTGCCCGATCTCGGTCGTGTCCTCACCGAGGTAGTCGACGGTCGCCATCCGCCCGAGGCCGGCCAGTTCGCCCACCACTCGGACCGCATCGACCTGGCTCGCCCCGGCGACGAACCGACGGACCACCGACCGGCTCACCGGCGCCCGTTCGATGACGTCGCGCACGGAGGTGAGCCGAGACAGGCCCAGCAGGGAGTTGCGCAGGAGGTCGCTCGCATCCACGACCCACACTCTAGGCGGGTCTCACATGCCGGACGACCCTTCGTCGCCGGCGCATACCCGCGCACTAGCGTGGCGGCCATGCCGGCCAGCCTGAGCTTCGCGGAATACGGCGTGGGGATCGGCGACGCCTCCTCGGTGGTGCGCGCCAACGCGGTGAGCGCGGGCCTGTCCGCACCGGTGCCCAGTTGCCCCGGGTGGACCGTCCTCGACCTCGTCCTGCACGTGGGGCTCGCTCACCGCTGGGCCGTGGCCAACCTCGAGGGTGTCCCCCAGGACCAGTGGCCGAGCGAGGACGCCGCCCGCGCCGAGGGCCTCGCGGCACCCGACGTGCTCGACTGGTTCGACGACGGGATGGCCCGGCTGCTCCACGTGCTTGGCACGTCCCCGCCCGACCTGCAGGCCTTCTTCTTCCTCAAGGACGCCCCGCCGCCACGGGATGCCTGGGCCCGCCGGCAGTGCCACGAGACGACCATCCACGGGGTCGACACGATGGCCGCCCGGATGCGCCGGCTCCCGCAGGCCGCCGAGACGTGGATCCGCCCCGAGTTGGCCGCCGACGGCGTCGACGAACTGTTGCGTGGCTTCGTCCCGCGTCGGTCCGGTCGGGTGCGCACGGCCCCCGGCCAGCCACCGTATGCCGTGCGCGTCCAGGCCATCGACATCGACCGGGCCTGGACCATGCGGGTGAGCGCCGACCCGGTCGTCACGACGACCGGGAGCCGCACGCAGGAGGCGCAGCCGTCGCCGCAGACCCAGCCCTCGCCCGAGACGGGAGGCGAGCCGCACGGCATACCGGCCGTCGTTCTCGAAGGGACTGCGGCGCAGCTCTACCTCGGGCTGTGGAACCGCGGCGAGGAGTTCACCGCTGCCGGCGAGGGGTCGGCGGTCGCCGAGTTCCTCGCGCTGTGGCGCCGCGACCAACGGATCGAGTGGAGCTGACCCGGGTCGATCCGCCGTCCCGGGTCGATCCGCCGCCCCGGCCGACGACACCGGGGGTCCGCACTTCGTGAGACTGTGCACCGCCCAGCGGTGCAGACTCTCAGGAAGTTCAGACCCCTGGTCTGTGCCCGCGGATGGCCCGCGGATGGCCCGCGGATGGGGCACGGATGGGCCGGATGGGGCACGGATGGGCCCGGATGGCCCGCGGCTCAGCTCTGCAGGTAGGTGCGCGCGAAGGTGAGGGCCTCGGCCAGGTCGTCCTCGCGCTCGGCCTCGGTGCGCTTGCGCGTGCCGACCTCGACGATGACGTGCCCGCCGAAGGCCTGCCCGGCGAGCCTCTCGAGCAGCGCCCCGCACGGCTGGCTGCCCCGCCCGGGCACGAGGTGCTCGTCCCGGAGCGAGCCCGACCCGTCGGCGAGGTGGATGTGCACGAGCCGCCGGCCCAGCCGTCGCGCCATCGCGAGCGCGTCCGACCCGGCGGTCGCCGTGTGCGAGAGGTCGAGGGTGACGTGCGCATAGGGCTGGGGCACCGGATCCCAGGTCGGCAAATAGGCCTGCAGCTCCCGCCCGCGCGCCCGCCACGGGAACATGTTCTCGACCGCGAGGACCACACCGGTCGCACTCTCTCGCGCGGCGACGCCCTCGGCGAACCCCGCCGCATAGTCCCGCTGCCAGCGGAACGGCGGATGGAGCACGACGAGGTCGGCACCCACCGCCTGTGCAAGCTCGATCGAGCGGTCGATCTTGCCCCAGGGCTCCTGACCCCACACCCGCTGGGTGAGCAGGAGGGTCGGGGCGTGCACGGACAGGATCGGCACGCCGTAGTGCTGGGAGAGGGCCAGCAGCGGCGCGGCCTCCTGGGAGACCGGGTCGGTGAAGACCATCACCTCGACCCCGTCGTAGCCGAGCCGAGCGGCCAGCTCGAAGGCGGTCGCGCAGGTACCCGGATAGACCGAGGACGTCGAGAGCCCCACCCGCGCGCGCATGCCCCCATTCTCCCCGCATGCCGGGTGGCCGCGGGTGGCTACTCCTCCAGGTGGTCGAGGCGGCGCAGGATGAGGCCCTCGCGCAGCGCCCAGGGACCCACGTCGAGATGGTCGATCCGCAGCAGGTCGAGGGCTCCCTCGACGACGACGGCTCCAGCGAGCAGTTGGTGTGCTCGGGTGGCGGAGACTCCGGGCAGCCGGGAGCGCTCGGCCGCCGTCATCGGACCGATCCGCTTGACGATCGCCTTGAGGTCGCCGCGGTTCATCGACCGGGGCACGAAGATCCCGTCGCCGCTCGGTGCCGCGCCGGCCAGCCGGGCGAGTGAGCGGATCGTCTTGGAGGTTCCCACGGCCCGGGTCGGGGGACCGAAGCGCAGGAGGTCGCCGACCGCGGCGCCGAGCTCGGCCCGCACCTGCTTGCGGACCTCCTTGATCCGGGCGGGGCTCGGCGGGTCGTCGGCCAGCCAGTCGCGGGTGACCCGGCCGGCTCCGAGCGGCAGGCTCACGGCGGCGTCGGGCTCTTCGTCGACGCCGGTGGCCATCTCGAACGAGCCGCCGCCGATGTCCAGGACGAGCAGCCGACCGGCCGACCAGCCGAACCAGCGGCGCACGGCGAGGTAGGTGAGCCGGGCCTCGTCCGACCCGCTGAGCACCTGCAGGTCCACTCCCGACTCGGTGCGCACCCGGTCGAGCAGCTCAGGCCCGCCGCGGGCCTCGCGGATCGCCGAGGTCGCGAAGGCCATGAGGTCCAGGACGCCCTCGTCCTCGGCGATGTCGACGCATTCGCGCAGGAAGCCGACGAGCCGGTCACCGAACTCGGCCCCGATCGACCCGTCTGCCGAGAGGTTCTCGCTCAGCTTGAGTTCGAGCTTGTGCGAGGAGGCCGGCAGCGGGTGACCGCCATAGCGCGCGTCGACGACGAGCAGGTGCACGGTATTGGAACCCACATCGATGACGCCGAGACGCATGAGGCTCAAGCTACCCGGACCGGCGAGCGGCTGCGGACCGGGTCCCGCGGCATACCGGCGCGTGGCTACAGTGGCGAGCGTGCCCGAATCCCCCCTCGATGTGGCCCGGATGTGGGTGGAGTTCACCGACCCGGACGACCCGGGGCAGCGCTTCCGGTGCGACCTCACCTGGCTCACGTCCAACTGGACCTGTGTCTACGGAGCCGGCTGCCGCGGGATCTACGCCGACGCGCCGGACGCCGGCTGCTGCACCCTCGGCGCGCACTTCACCGAGAAGGACGACTTCCGGCTCGTCCGCGAGGTCGCCGCGCGCCTCACTCCGCAGGAGTGGCAGTTCCACGACATCGGGTATGCCGGTGGGTCGCTCGCGCGCGAGAACTGGACCGAGCGCGAGGGCGGGGCGCGCAAGACCCGCGTGGTCGAGGGGGCGTGCATCTTCCTCAACCGCCCGGGCTTCCCCGCAGGTGCGGGCTGCGCCCTCCACCAGCACGCGCTGCGGGTCGGGGTGCCGCCGTTGCGCTACAAGCCCGAGGTGTGTTGGCAGCTGCCGATCCGCCGTTCCTATCGCACCGTCGATTTGCCGGACGGGTCGAGCCATCTGGAGATCACCCTCACCGAATACGACCGCCGGAGTTGGGGATCGGGCGGTCACGACCTCGACTGGTACTGCTCAGGCAACCCCGACGCGCATGTCGGCCGCGCGCCGGTTTTCCGCGGCTGCCGCGACGAGTTGGTCGAGCTCATGGGCGAGCGGGCCTACGACGAGCTCGAGGCGCGGTGCACGGCATACCTGACGGCGGTCGAGGCGACCCGCGCATCCGACGACCGCACGCTGCTGCCCCTGTTCGTCCACCCGGCGACCCTCGCACGTAACAACCGCCGTGAGGCGGCCCACGAGGCGCTGCGGCGACTCCTCGCCGACACGGCCGAGCAGGCCGCAGCCGCACCGTCGACGGCACCGGACGCTGCGGGCGCCCTGCGCAGCCCCAACATCTGGGACTCCCCCCAGGTCTACGAGGTGGAGAACCGGGCGATGGACCAGGACGGGCTCGTCGAGACGACGATGCTGCGCTTGTGGGGTCGGCCCGACTGGTCCGACGCAACGGTCGTCGACCTCGGCTGCGGCGCGGGCTTCCACTTGCCGGGGCTGGCCGCGAGCGCCGAGCTCGTCGTGGGGATCGAGCCGCGCTCGCCGTTGCTCGCCCTGGCCCGGGCCCGGACGGTCGGCCTGCCCAACGTCGCCGTCCGCCTCGGCACGGCACAGGAGACCGGATTGCCGGCCGGCTCGGTCGACGTGGCGATGGCCCGGTGGGCCTACTTCTTCGGGCCGGGCGCGGAAGCCGGCCTCGAGGAACTGGCCCGGATCGTCACGCCCGGCGGAATCGCCTTCGTCGTCGACAACGACGCGACCTCGTCGACCTTCGGCCGCTGGTTCCGCCGATCGCTGCCGGACTACGACCCGTCTGCGGTCGAACGCTTCTGGCGACGCAACGGGTGGACCCCCGAACGGCTCACCACTGCCTGGGAATTCGAGTCACGGGTGGATTTCGAGGCCGTCGTCCGGCTGGAGTTCGCCCCGGCCCAGGCGGAGCGGATCCTCGCCTCGGACCCGGACCGGACCGCCGTCGACTACGGCGTCCTCGTGTGGTGGCGTCGGTTCTGAGCCTCCGCTCCAGGTCCGAGGAGGGCTGTCGGAGGGTGTCGCTAGCGTCGCGGCCATGAGCGCGACGGCGACGGCCCGCATCGGGGCCGGCACGGGATCACCAGTGGGCGGCCGCACGGCGACGACCCGTGCCGGGTCGGGCGCCGCCTCCCGTCCCGGTTTCCGCTGCACAGAGTGCGGCTGGCAGTCGGTCAAGTGGGTGGGGCGTTGCGGCGAGTGCCAGGCCTGGGCGACCGTCGAGGAGGTGGCCGGGGGTCGCACCCGGGGGACGACCGCGGCCCGGCCGAGTGCGCCGCCGCCCCGGATCGAGGAGGTCGACCTCGGGCAGGCGCAGGCGCTCCCGACCGGCGTCGGCGAGTTCGACCGGGTCCTCGGCGGCGGCCTGGTGGCCGGCGGGGTGGTCCTGGTCGCCGGCGAGCCGGGGATCGGCAAGTCGACGCTGCTGCTGGACGTCGCCGCCCGGGCCGCCCGCGCCGGGCGCTCGGTCCTCTATGTGAGCGGCGAAGAGTCGGCCGCTCAGGTCCGGTTGCGGGCCGAGCGGATCGGTGCGCTGGCCCCGGGGCTCTACCTCGCCGCCGAGACGGACCTGGGCACGATCCTCGGCCAGCTCGACGCGGTGACCCCCCACCTCGTCGTCGTCGACTCGGTCCAGACCGTCGCGAGCGCTCAGGTCGACGGCTCGGCCGGCGGCGTCTCCCAGATCCGCGAGGTCGCCGCCGCGCTCACCCAGGTCGCCAAGACCCGCGGGGTGGGCGTGCTTCTCGTCGGGCACGTCACCAAGGACGGCTCGATCGCCGGGCCCCGACTGCTCGAGCATCTCGTCGACGTCGTCGTCGCCTTCGAGGGCGAGCGGCATTCGCGATTGCGTCTCGTGCGGGCGGTGAAGAACCGGTTCGGGCCGACCGACGAGGTCGGCTGCTTCGAGCTGGCCGAGGCTGGCCTCACCGGACTGCCCGACCCGAGCGGGCTGTTCCTGTCCAGCCGTGACGCCACCGTGCCCGGCACCTGCGTGACCGTCACCCTCGAGGGCCGCCGACCGCTCGTGGCCGAAGTGCAGGCCCTCGTCACGCCGGCCGCCGCCCAGGGCCCACGCCGGGTGAGCCACGGCCTCGACGGCTCCCGGATCGCCATGCTCCTCGCTGTGCTCCAACAGCGGGCCGGGGGCAACGCCCTCGCCCGCTCCGACGCCTATGTCGCCACCGTCGGCGGGGTGCGGATCACCGAGCCCGCCGCCGACCTCTCGGTCGCCCTCGCCGTTGCCTCGGCGGTCCAGGACGTCCCCTTCCCCGCCGACGGGGTCGCCTTCGGCGAGGTGGGCCTGGCCGGTGACGTCCGCTCGGTCGCCGGTATGCCGCGCCGGCTCGCCGAGGCCGCCCGGCTCGGCTTCCGCCGGGCCTGGGTGCCGCCGGGGGCGCTCGACGCAGGGCCTGCGCCGGACGGCATACGGGTGATCGAGGTGCCGCATCTGTGGGCCGCTGTCGGGCGGGCCCTGTCCGGGTGACCGGCGGTTAGACTCCCGGCGTGGACCGCAGCGACGACGACCAGCTCATCGCCACCCTCGCGGCGGTCGCCCCCGGCACCGAACTGCGCGACGGGCTCGAACGCATCCTGCGCGGCGGCACCGGGGCACTCATCGTCCTGGGCAGCGACAAGTCGGTCGACGCCATCTGCTCGGGCGGTTTCCGGATCGACAGCGAGTTCTCGGCGACCCGGCTGCGCGAACTTGCCAAGATGGACGGCGCGATCATCATCGACAAGGACATCGCCCGGATCGTGCGGGCGAATACCCAGCTGGTCCCCGACGCGCGCATCGAGACCTCCGAATCGGGCACCCGACACCGCACGGCCGAGCGGGTGGCCATCCAGACCGGCGCCCCGGTCATCTCGGTGAGCAAGTCGATGCAGACGATCGCGCTCTACGTGGGTGGCCGTCGCCACGTCGTGGAGAACTCCGCGGCGATCCTCTCCCGCGCCAACCAGGCCCTGCAGACCCTCGAGCGCTACAAGGCACGCCTCGACGAGGTCACCGGCACCCTCTCGGCGCTCGAGATCGAAGATCTCGTCACGATCCGCGATGTCGCCGCAGTCCTCCAGCGGCTGGAGATGGTCGGGCGGATCAGCGAGGAGATCCACGGCTACGCCGTCGAGCTGGGCACCGACGGCCGACTCATCACCCTGCAGCTCGAGGAGCTCGTCGGCGGGCTCGGCAACGACCGCGAGCTCGTCTTGCGCGACTATCTGCCACCCAAGGGCGCGCGCAAGCTCGACCACGCGCTCGCCGCCCTCGTGGCCCTGCCGCAGAGCGAGTTGCTCGACCTCGGGGCGGTCGCCCGGTCGGTCGGGCTCGGCAGCGGCGAGGGGCTCGACACCTCGGTCTCGACCCGGGGGCACCGACTGCTCACCCGGGTCCCCCGGCTGCCCGCGACGATCATCGACCGGCTCGTCGGCCACTTCGACTCCCTCCAACGGCTGCTCTCGGCCAACATCGAGGACCTCATGGCGGTCGAGGGGGTCGGCGAGAGCCGGGCCCGGGCGGTGCGGGAGGGGCTCTCCCGGATGGCCGAGTCGAGCATCCTCGAGCGCTACGTCTGACCGTGCCCGCCCCCGCCGGGACTGGTCCGGGCCCTCGGTTCACGGCTGCTCCCGCGGTGGGTCGGTCGCGTCCGCGTGGGACCGGAGCGCAGCCACAGACCCTCCACCCACCCGTGCTCGCCTGGTATGCCGCCCACGCCCGCCCACTGCCCTGGCGCGACAGCGCGACCGGGCCCTGGGGGATCTACGTCTCCGAGGTGATGTCCCACCAGACGCCGGTCGCCCGGGTGGAGCCGGTCTGGCGGACCTGGCTCGATCGCTGGCCGACGCCGTCCGCGCTGGCCGCCGCGGCCCCGGGCGACGCCGTGCGGGCCTGGGACAGGCTCGGCTATCCACGTCGCGCCTTGCGCCTGCACGAGGCCGCTGCGGTCATGGTCGACCAACACGCCGGCCGGGTCCCCGAGACCGTCGAGGAGCTGCGGGCCCTCCCGGGCGTCGGCGACTACACGGCGGCCGCGGTCGCGTGCTTCGCCTTCGGCGTGCCCGTGCCCGTCCTCGACGTCAACGTCCGCCGGGTCCTGGCCCGGGTGACCGCCGGCGTCGAGCACCCCGCCCCGGCCCTCACGGCCGCCGAGCGCGCGCTGGGTCAGGCCGCCCTGCCCGTCGACCCGGACGACGCCCGCGAGTGGAACGCCGCCGCCATGGAGCTGGGGGCGCTCGTCTGCACGGCCCGGGCACCCGCGTGCACCCGCTGCCCGCTCGCAGACCGGTGCGCGTGGCTGGGAGCCGGGCGGCCGGCATACAGCGGCCCGCCGCGACGGGTGCAACGCTGGGAGGGCACCGACCGACAGGCCCGCGGCGCCCTGCTGCGGGTGCTCCGCGAGGCGCCGGGACCCGTGCCGTCCTCGGCGTTGGCCGCGGCCTGGCCGGACCGCGGGCAAGGTGAGCGCTGCCTCGACGGGCTCGTCACCGACGGCTTGGTCGAGCCGATCGCCGGCGGACGTTTCCGGCTGCCCGGGACCTAGCCCCGCCCGCCTGCGGCCTGGCCGCTGCCAGCTCCCGCCCCCACCTGCACGCCTCCCCGGCGAGCCTGTGGATAACCGGCCGGACGGAAAGGGGGGTGCGAGAACGTGAGAGTGTGCACCGCCTGGCGGTGCACACTCTCACGTTCTACGGACCCCTTGGGTGAGTCGATCGAGCGCGACGCCTGGGGCTTGTGTGATGCCTGAGGTTGGCGCGTTACCTGACGCCCCCGCCGTGAGAGTGGGATCCCGCCCCTGGAGTGGTGGAAGGTATGCCGGTCACGCACAGCACCCTCGCGGCGCCGCGTGAAGCCCGTCGTTCCCTGCCTGCCCGGGGATGGACCCCGGGGCGGGGCGGGGGCGGAAGGCGGTCGTGGCCGGGGAGGCATCGTCCCGCGTCGTGTCATCGAGGAATATTGCGGTAATCTGAGCGACTGACCGCGAGGACCAACGCGCTGCATCGCCGCGGCGCTTTCGCGGGTCTCCTGGGGAGGAAGCCACAGATGTCGATGCGCATGCGCATGCGCGCGCGCCGCCGCGGCGCGGCACTACCGATGAAGTTCGGCACCGCATTCGTGGTGATCCTGGCGGTCTTGCTGGGCGCGGCTCCCCAGGCGAGCGCCGCCGAGTACGAGCTCACGCCCGCAATCGTGGCGCCGGCGCAGGTGAGCCCCGGGGACACCCTCACCTGGGAGTTCTCGGTGACGAACACGGGTGATTCACCGGTGCCCTACCTCGACATGTACGGCACCATGCCGACCGGTCTGACGAACGTCCGCATCACCGGCATCACGCTCGACGGCATCGATCCGGGAGACCTGTTCGCCTACTACATGACCATCAGCACGAGCAGCGGCCCCCTGACGCCCCCCATCGGCATCCCGGCCACCCCGATCGACCTGGGGGACAGCGCCTCCCTGCTCCCGTTGCCACTCACCTACCTCGAGAACGGTTTCCGGGCACGGCTCGGGGTGTCTGGCGCATTGGGAATCATCCCCGGTTTGAGCGTTCGCTTCACACTCGAGGCCACCGTTGCCGACGCCGTCGGGCCGATCACCACCTGCGTGAACGTCTACACCTTCCACAGCGCGGGCCTGGAGGAGCCGGTTCGGGAGTGCACCGACACCGACATCCTGGTGGCGATCCCGAACCCCGACCTGGCGCTCGACAAGACGGTGACCAGCGCCGGCCCCTACGCCCAGGGCTCCACGGTCACCTACCTGCTCACCCCGCGCAACGACGGGGCCGACAGCATCGCCAGCGCGGGGTGGTCGGTGACCGACTTGCTGCCCGCGGGGCTGACGGCGTCCGCGATCGAGGGCTCGACCTCGCACTATGACTGTCAGCTGGCGACCCTGACCTGCACCAACGACCAGCCGTTCCCGAGCGGTGCCGACCTTGGGACCGTCACCGTGACGGCGACCGTCACCGGCCTGTTCACCGGCACCGGCCACAACGTCGCCTACGTCTCGCCCGCCGAGGGCGACACCGAGCTGGTGCCCCTGGAGATCCCGGCCGCCGACGCCGACACCGAGGAGTCCTCCACCAACAACGACGCCCAGGCCGACCTCGAGATCAAACCGGTTTCGGTCGGCGACTTCGTCTGGCTGGACGCCAACCGCAACGGTCTCCGGGACTCCGGCGAGGCCGGCGTCCCGGGCGTGGCCGTCGACCTGGTCGACGCTGCGGGGCACCACCGGTCCACGACGACGGACGCTTCGGGCTTCTACTGGTTCACCGGTCTGATGCCGGGCGCGCACTACTCGCTGTCCTTCTCGGTGCCGCCCGGTCACCTCTGGACCACCCGCGGAGCCACCGTGGACGGAGCCGCCGTGCCGGCGACGGACTCGGACGTGGCCGCCGACGGAACGGTCTCGGTCACCGCGCCCCGCACCGGGAGCAACGGCTCGGGCGGCCCGGACAAGACCGATCTCCCCAACATCGACGCCGGCCTCGTGACCGTCCCGCCCCCCGCGATCCCGCAGACCCCCGTGGGGCCGGCGCCGGAGCTCCCGGTCAGCCTGCCGCAGACGGGCTCGTCGGTCTCGTCCTGGACGCCCGTCGGCTTCGGGGCCATCCTCGCGGGCGCGGTGCTCATCGCTATCTCGCGCCGGGGACGCCGCCGGGCGAGCTAGCCCGTGGCTAACCGGGGAGGGTGAGCAGCATCCGGGTATTGCCCAGGGTGTTGGGCTTCACCCGCTCGAGGTCGAGGAACTCGGCGACGCCCTCGTCATAGGAGCGCAGCAGCTCGGCGTAGACCTCCGGCGGCACCGCCTGCCCGTCGATCGGCACGAAGCCGTGCGCGGCGAAGAACTGCGTCTCGAAGGTGAGGCAGAACACCCGCGCCACCCCCAGTTTGCGGGCGTCGGCGACGAGGTCGGCGAGGATCGCGTGCCCGACTCCCGTGTGCCGGTGCTCCGGGGCGACGGCCACGGTGCGCACCTCGGCGAGGTCCTCCCAGATCACGTGGAGGGCACCGCACCCGGCGATCACCCCGTCCACCTCGGCGACCCGGAACTGCTGCAGCGCCTCGTAGTAGGCGACCGCGTCCTTGGCGACGATGCGCCGCTCGGCGACGAGCGGTGCGACGATGTCCCGGATCGCCCGCACGTCGCTCGTGCGTGCGGGGCGGGTCGAGATGCCGGTCACGGGTGGGTCGCCTGTCCGATGGTGAGGGGCTTGCCGGTGGTCCTGCGGCGGTATGCCGTCGCACATCGTGCCACGCGGCGCGCTCCGCGGGCGGCGACGTCCGGCAGGGCGCGACTTGGCAGTGGGGGGTCCTCGCCGCGCCGAGGCGCGTGGGGGCAGCCGGGGCGCGGCGAGACGAGACGCGGCGAGACGCGGCGCGGCCCGGCGCCGCGGCATACGGCCGGGGTGTGGACCGCGCTCAGTCGAGGACGACCCCGCCGCCGGGCGCACAGGCGATTCGATAGGAAGGCGTCACCGGCGGCAGCCCGCCGCCGATCTCCCAGGCCTCGCCGTCGTCGATCGCCTCGGCCCGCAACCAGCGCTCGTGGTCGAACTCCAGGATGAGGGCACCGTCCTTGCCCGCCTCGGCCCGCAGGACGACCGCCCGGAAGAGCGCGAGCAGGACAGCCGCCGTCTCCAGCCGCTCGGGGTCCACGACGCTGGTGAGCCCGCCGAGATGGACGGTGAACGGGGACTCCAGCCGGATGGTGTCGGTGCCCTCGACGACGAGGGTGATGCCGTAGTCGAAGCAGATCTGGTCGACCTCACGCCCGGTGAGGGGCAGGACGAACTTCGTCGCCTCTTCCCTCACCTCGCTGTCGAGCGCGGCCTTCGACATTGTTCGATCCTAAGGCACGAGCCCCCGCGGACCGGGGTCCGCGAGGGCTCGTGCTGCGAACGGTCGCGCCGTCAGCCCGCGGCCGCGTCCTGGGGGCCGCTGCCCACTCCCCCGACGAGGTCGACCGGCGAGTCGATCGGCGGCACGTCGGGGATGTCGGGCAGGGTCTCGCGGCGCAGCGACCCGGCGAAGGTGAAGGAGGCGTCCTTCTCCTCGCCGGTCGCGTCCACGAGGACGAACTCCCCGGAGGACAGCTCGCCGTAGAGGATCTTCTCGGAGAGCATGTCCTCGATCTCGCGCTGGATCGTCCGCCGCAGCGGGCGAGCGCCGAGCACGGGGTCGTAGCCCTTCTTCGCGAGCAGGTTCTTGGCCGCGACGGTGAGCTCGATGCCCATGTCCTTGTCCTTGAGCCGCTTGTCGAGCTTGGCGATCTCCAGGTCGACGATCGCGACGATCTCCTCCTGGGTGAGCTGGGGGAAGACGATGACGTCGTCCACCCGGTTGAGGAACTCGGGCCGGAAGTGGTTCTTCAGCTCGTCGGTGACCTTGTTCTTCATCCGCTCGTATTCCGACCGGCTGTCCGGGCCGGCCGAGAAACCGAGCGACCCCTTGGTGATGTCGCGGGTGCCCAGGTTGGTCGTCATGATGATGACGGTGTTCTTGAAGTCGACCGTGCGGCCCTGGGAGTCGGTGAGCCGGCCGTCCTCGAGCACCTGCAACAGGCTGTTGAAGATGTCCGGGTGGGCCTTCTCCACCTCGTCGAAGAGCACGACCGAGAACGGACGCCGACGCACCTTCTCGGTGAGCTGGCCGCCCTCCTCGTAGCCGACGTAGCCGGGCGGGGAGCCGAACAGCCGCGACACGGTGTGCTTCTCGGAGAACTCCGACATGTCCAGCTGGATGAGTGCGTCCTCGTCGCCGAAGAGGAACTCGGCCAGCGTCTTGGCCAACTCGGTCTTGCCCACGCCGGTCGGGCCGGCGAAGATGAACGACCCACCGGGCCGACGCGGGTCCTTGAGCCCCGCCCGGGTGCGCCGGATCGCCTGGCTGAGTGCCTTGATGGCCTCGTTCATGCCGACGATCCGCTTGTGCAGCTCGGCCTCCATGTTGAGCAGGCGCGAGGACTCTTCTTCGGTGAGCTTGAAGACGGGGATGCCGGTCGAGGCGGCGAGCACCTCGGCGATGAGCTCCTCGTCGACCTCGGCGACGACGTCCATGTCGCCGGACTTCCACTGGGCCTCGCGCTCGTTGCGGGCGATGGTGAGCTGCTTCTCGTCGTCGCGCAGCCGCGCGGCCTTCTCGAAGTCCTGCCCGTCGATCGCCTGCTCCTTCTGGCGCTTGACCTCGGCAATCTTCTCGTCGAACTCGCGCAGGTCCGGCGGCGCGGTCATCCGGCGGATGCGCAGTCGCGCGCCCGCCTCGTCGATGAGGTCGATCGCCTTGTCGGGCAGGAAGCGGTCGTTGACGTAGCGGTCGGCCATCGAGGCGGCCGCGACGAGCGCCGCGTCGGTGATCGACACCCGGTGGTGGGCCTCGTAACGGTCGCGCAGCCCCTTGAGGATCTCGATCGTGTGCGCGAGCGTCGGCTCGGCGACCTGGATCGGCTGGAACCGCCGCTCGAGCGCGGAGTCTTTCTCGATGTGCTTGCGGTATTCGTCGAGCGTCGTCGCACCGACCGTCTGCAGCTCGCCGCGGGCGAGCATCGGCTTGAGGATCGACGCGGCGTCGATCGCGCCCTCGGCCGCACCGGCACCGACGAGGGTGTGGATCTCGTCGATGAAGATGATGATGTCGCCGCGGGTGCGGATCTCCTTGAGCACCTTCTTGAGCCGCTCCTCGAAGTCGCCGCGGTATCGGCTGCCGGCCACGAGCGAGCCGAGGTCGAGGGTGTAGAGCTGCTTGTCCTTGAGCGTCTCGGGCACGGTGCCCCTGACGATGTCCTGGGCCAGGCCCTCGACGACGGCAGTCTTGCCGACGCCCGGCTCGCCGATGAGGACCGGGTTGTTCTTCGTGCGGCGGGACAGCACCTGCATGACCCGCTCGATCTCCTTCTCGCGCCCGATGACCGGGTCGAGCTTGCCCTCACGAGCGGCCTGGGTGAGGTTGCGCCCGAACTGGTCGAGCACGAGGGAGCCGGCCGGGGTGCCCTCGGCGGGGCCGCTCGCCTGGCCGACGCCCGCGCCGGCCTTCTCGCCCTGGCCGGACTGGTAGCCGGCGAGCAGCTGGATGACCTGCTGGCGGACCTTGTTGAGGTCGGCGCCGAGCTTGACGAGCACCTGGGCGGCGACGCCCTCACCCTCGCGGATGAGCCCGAGCAGGATGTGCTCGGTGCCGATGTAGGTGTGCCCGAGCTGCAGACCCTCGCGCAGCGAGTATTCGAGGACCTTCTTCGCCCGCGGGGTGAACGGGATGTGCCCGGTCGGGGCCTGCTGGCCCTGGCCGATGATCTCCTGCACCTGCTCGCGCACGGCGGCCAGCGAAATGCCGAGGTTCTCCAGCGCCTTGGCGGCCAGGCCCTCGCCCTCGTGGATGAGGCCGAGCAGGATGTGTTCGGTCCCGATGTAGTTGTGGTTGAGCATGCGCGCCTCTTCCTGGGCGAGCACGACCACTCGCCGGGCGCGGTCCGTGAACCGTTCGAACATTGCCTCACCACTCCTTGGTTCTCGACTGCCTCGATGGTAATCGTGCCGCGCCGGCCCACCTGGCCGGTTACGGGCGCGTGACATCTCGGTTCCTCTGCAAACGCCCCCGTATGCCGTGCTGTTCCCCCCCGCGCGACCGCGCGCGGCACCGTTCGCCGACGGCGGACACCCGGACTCGTGCACGGCCCCGCCGGTGGCGCACGGCCGAGGGGCGGCTCGACGGCACTCAGGTGCGGTCGCGTGGCTGAGTGCCCAGGCCGTCGCTTCGGCGGAAGACCGGGTATGCCGCCATCCCCCCGCCCGCGTCGGCGGCGACCGTCCAGCGGTCCAGCACCCACCCGGCGGCCTCGACGGCTTCGAGGCTCTCCCCCCAGGCCGGGAGCTCGCCGTGTGCAGTCGGCCCCCACATGCTGAGCTTGAGCTTGGCGACGAAGAAGTGCTGGCCGCTCCGGAAGGCGCCCCCCGCCTGGGCGGTGAGCTCCTTGAGGTCCGATTCCCTGCTCATGGACCTCAGGCTATGGTCGCGCGGGGTCCCGCAGCGGCCCCTGCGGCGCCCCGGAGCGCGCGAGGTGCGGGGATGGGCCGATTCGGCGGGCTGTTCCCGGCCCATTTCCGCCACCTGTGCGCACCGCCCGGTCGAGACCCCGCACGCGGTCAGCGGCGACGCTGGCAGCGGCCGCACCAGTAGAGGTTGCGGCCGGCGACCTGGGCGGTGCGGATCCGCGAGCCGCAGACCCGACACGGCTCGCCCTGACGCTTGTAGACGTAGTAGCGCCGCTCCAGCGCACCCTGGGGGTTCGGCCGCCATGCCGAGACGCCGGTCGGGCTGATCGGCACGGCGGCCGGGTCGTAGCCGCCGAGCAACGCCTCCTGCACCTGGTCGTCCATCGTGACGATCTGCCCGAGCCGAACGCCGATCGGAAGCAACAGCCGCAGGTCCGCCCAGATCTTCTCCCAGGTCGCCCGGCGGATCTCCCGACCGGGCCGGTGCGGGTCGACCCGGTGCCGGAAGAGCACCTCGCAGCGGTAGACGTTGCCCACCCCGGCGAGCACGGCTTGGTCCATGAGTAGGTCGGCGATCGAGCGCTGGCTCTTGCTGATCCGCGCCCAGGCCCGCTCCGGATCGGCGTGCGCGCGGAGCGGATCCGGCCCGAGTCGGGCGACGACGTCGTCCACCTGGTCCGGGGTCGCCACCTCGCACAACGTCGCCCCCCGCAGGTCCGCGACGTATGCCGCCCGCCCGCCCGGGTGCTCCGGCGACGGGGGTCCTCCGGCCGAGAGCAGTCTGACCCGGACGGCACCGACCGGCGGGGGCACGGCATACCCGCCGTCTTCGTCGCGTGGCAGCGGGGTGACGTCGAAGGTGCCGATGAGGCCGAGGTGCACGTGCAGGTAGGCCTCGCCGGCGAACTCGGCGAACAGGTGCTTGCCCCAGGCCTGCGCCCCGACGAAGGCGCGCCCGTCGAGCAGGGCGGCCCCGTCGGCGAATCGTCCCTGGGGGCTGGAGACGGCCGGGGTGGTCCCGGCGAAGGCGGTGTCGAGCGACCCTGCGAGGCGGTGCAGGGTGTGACCTTCGGGCATCCGGTCAGCCGGCCTTGCGCTTGGCGGCGGTCTTCTTCACCGGTGCGGCCGGGTCGTCGGCGGTCTTCTTCACCGGTGTGGCGGCCGTCGTCCTCGCGGTCGGCTTCGCCGGCGCCTGCGCGGGCGAGGGGGCGACCGGCTCGCCGCGGGCCGCCTTGGCCCGGTCGACGCTGCGCTGGAGGGCCTCGAGCAGGTCGACGACCTCGCCGGTGTCGGCCGCCGCCGGGGCCGCGACGGGAGCGGCACCCTCGACCTTGGCCGCGACGAGCTCGTGCACGGCGGTGGCGTAGTCGTCCTCGAACTCCTGCGGGTCGTAGTCCCCGGAGAGCGAGTCGACGAGCATCCGGGCCATCGCGAGCTCCTTGTCGCTCGCGTGCCCGGTGTCGCCGAGGTTGACCTGGTCGGCCGAGCGGATCTCGTCGGGCCACAGCAGGGTCTGCAGGACGATGACCCCCTCGTGCACCCGCAGGACCGCCATCGTCATCCGGGTGCGGATCGACACGGTGACCAGCGCCACCCGGTCGGCCGCCTCGAGCGCGTCGCGCAGGAGGGCGTAGGCCTTGGTCGCGGCCCTCTCCGGCTCGAGGTAGTAGGCCTTGTCCATGAGCATGGGGTCGATCTGGTCGGCGGGAACGAACTTCGCGACGGCGACCTCCTTGCTGCTCTGGTTGGGCAGCGACTTGAGGTCCTCGTCGGTGAGCACGACCAGCTGGCCGTCCTCGGTCTCGTAGCCCTTGGCGACGTCGTCGTAGGCGACGATCTCGCCGCACACGCTGCACACCCGCTGGTAGCGGATCTGCCCACCGTCGGTCCGATGAACCTGACGGAAGCTCAGGTCGTGGTTCTCGGTCGCGGAGTAGAGCTTGACCGGCACATTGACCAGTCCGAAGGACACCGCGCCCTTCCACATCGCCCGCATCGACGTCCCACCTTCCCCACCCATCACGTGAGTCACCAGCATGACCCACGGCATACCTCTGCCACAACGGCACTTCCTCGCATCGTGTGACCTGGCACCGGTCCCCACCTGTGCCAGGTCACACGATCGGGGACGACCGGGCGGGCCTGTGGATGACCGCCGACGCCCGGAGCCCGCAGGGCGCAGGCTGGTCCCATGAGCCGGGCCTCGTCCGCTGCGAGCCCGTCTCCGTCCCCACGATGGGACGAGGACGGGTATGCCGCCGCGGGCCTGCTCACCCGCGCCCAGGCGGTCGCCGGCTCCGGTGCCGGCTCCGGTGCCGGCTCCGGTGCCGGCCCCGGCCCCGGTCCCAGCTGCGGCATCGGCTCCGGCACCCGCCTCAGCGATGCTGCCTTGGCCTGGCGGGTGGATTCTCGGCGGTGGACCCGGCTGCATCGAGGGGTCTACCTCACCCGGACCGGACCGATTGACTGGCACACCCGGGCCTGTGCCGCCGTCCTCGCAGCGGGTCCGGAGGCGGCGCTGCGCGGGGGGAGCGCGGCATACGCGTGGGGGTTGGTCGAGCGGCCGGGGCGGACGATCGAGTTGCTCGTGCCCGCCACCCGCCAGGTCGTCGCCCCGCCCGGCATCGACGTGCGCCGCACCCGGGTGCCCTATGTCGTGCGCGGTATGCCGCCCCGGGTCACCGTCGAGCGCACCCTCGTCGACCTAGCCCAGACCCTCTCGACCGACGAACTCGCCGCGATCCTCGCCCGGGCGATCGGCGACCGGCTCACCACCCGGGAGCGGGTGCTCGCCGAGCTGGGCTCGTGGGCCCGCCACGGTCGACGGGCGATCGTGCGGGGGATGCTCAGCGACGTCGGCGATGGTGCGCAAGGGGCGCTGGAGGTCCGTTTCGTCCGGGGCGTGCTCCGGGCGCACGGGTTGCCGATCGGCCGGGCCCAGGTGCCGCTCGGCGAGCTCGGCGGGCAGATCGGCGGGCAGATCGGCGAGCTCGGCGGGCAGATCGGCGGGCAGATCGGCGAGCTCGGCGGGCAGATCAGTGGGCAGGACAGTGGGCAGACCGGTGGGCACCCCGGCAGACAACGGATGGACCGTGCCTTCGAGGCGCAGCGGCTGCTCGTCGAGCTCGACGGGCTGCGCTTCCACCGCGGCCGGGCTTTGGTGACCGACCGGGCCAAGAGCCGCCGGGCGGTCGCGGCCGACTGGGCGGTAGTCCGCTACGGCTGGGAGGAGACGGTGCCGCACGCGTGTGCGACGGCGGCCGAGCTGGAGCTGCTCCTGCAGGCCCGCGGATAGCCCGGCCGGGCCAGGCCGTGCGGGCCGGGGTGTCCGGTCGGGGAGGCCCTCGCCACGATCGTGTGACCTGGCTCCGGTGGGGACCTGTGCCAGGTCACACGATGCGGGGCAGGGCGGCTCCCGACGGGTGTGCTCGGCGGCGCGGTCGGGTGCCTGTCACCCGAGGGACGTCGAGGGTTCACCTGGGCACGGCATAATGCCGCGTCATGGTCATGACCTGGACGGCGCGTGCGCTGACCGAGGAGGAGCACGAGGCCGTGCTCGCCAAACCCGGTCGCGCCGCCGAGCTCGTGGAGGACGAACCCCCTGATCCCAAGCGCGGTGTCGATCTCGACACCGCGTGGCACGGGATCCACTGGCTGCTCACCGGCACGGCATACGACGCCGAGACCGCGACCGGCCAGGCGATCTTCGGGGGCGAGCCGATCGGGCCGGACCTCGGCAACGGCAAGGCCCACCTCATCGACGCCCCCACCGTGCGGAAGATCTCGGCCGCCCTGGACAACCTCACGGCGGCCGAGCTCGGCGAGCGGATCGACGTCGACGCCATGCAGGCCGCCGACATCTACCCGGGCTTCTGGCACGAGCGGGACGTCTTCCACGACTGGCTGCAGCCGCGCTACAAGGCGCTGCGCAAGTTCTACCGACGGGCCGCGAAACAGGGCCGGCCGGTGCTCACCGCAATCCTCTGAGCGGGCTCCATCGGCACGGGCACGCCGGACATCCTCAAGCCTGAGGCGGCCGCGAGGCCCCAGGATGGGCACCATGCGTCCCATGCTCGCCACGCCGACCACCCGGGTGCCCACCGGGCCGGACTGGGTGCACGAGGTGAAGTGGGACGGGATGCGGGTGCTCGCCGACGTCTCGGAGGGTCGGGTCACCCTCACCTCGCGGACCGAGCGCGACCTCACCGTCGCCTTCCCGGAGTTGGCCGGCCTCGGTGAGCTCTTCGAGGACATGCTCCTCGACGGCGAGCTGGTCGTCCTGCGCGGCGGCATACCGTCGTTCGCGGCCCTTGCCGAGCGCTTCCACGTCACCGGGGCCGCGCGGGCGGCGCAGCTCGCGGCCCGGTCACCCGCGACGTTCATGGTCTTCGACCTGTTGCGCCTCTATGGGGTCGACCTCACCGCCCGGTCGTTCACCGACCGGCGCGCCACCCTCGAACGGCTCGACCTCGCCGGACCGCACTGGCAGGTGCCGCCGGTCTTCACCGACGGGGCCGCCCTGCTGGCCGCCACCCGCGAACAGGGCCTCGAGGGGATCGTGAGCAAGCGGCTGGCCTCGCGGTATGCCGCGGGCGTCCGGTCCCCCGACTGGGTCAAACTCCCGCACCGAGACTCGGTGTCGGTCGTCATCGGCGGCTGGCGCCCCGAGACCGACCACGCAGCCGGCACCCCCACGGCGCGCCTGGGGGCGGTGCTCGTCGGCGTGCCGGGGGTCGGGGGGCTGCGCTACCTCGGGCGCGTCGGGTCCGGGCTGGCCGGCGCGGCCGCCCGAGCCCTGCTCGCCGACCTGCGCCCGCTCGCGACCGGGGACTGCCCTTTCGCCGGCGAGCTGCCACGCGAGGACGTCGAGGGCACGACCTGGGTCCATCCCGTGCTCGTCTGCGACGTCGAGTCGCTCGGACTCACCGCATCCCACCGACTGCGCCAACCGGCATACCGCTGCCTGCGACCGGACCTCACCCCGGGTGACGTCGACCCCCGCGACCTGCCGGCGAGCATGGCCGACGACGATGGCTGAGGACGACGATGGCTGAGGACGACGATGGCTGAGGACCCGGTTAAGGTGACCGTCGAGGTGGCCGGTCGGCGGCTGGCCGTGAGCAACCTCGACAAGGTGCTCTTCCCCGCGACCGAGACGACCAAGGGCGAGGTGCTCGCCTATTACGCCCGGATCGCGCCCGTCCTGCTCCCCCATCTCGCCCGTCGCCCGGTCACCCGGATCCGGTTCCCCGAGGGGGTCGAGGGGCTGAGCTTCTTCGAGAAGAACCTCCCCTCGGGCGCGCCGGCCTGGCTTCCCCGGGTGACCGTGCGCACGACCTCGGACGCGCTCACCTATCCGCTCGTCACCGGCCTGGACGCCCTCACCTATCTGGTCAATCTCGCCTCGCTCGAACTGCACGTGCCGCAATGGCAGGTCGACGCCGACGGTATGCCGCTGCCCCCCGACCGCCTCGTCGTCGACCTCGATCCCGGACCCGGCGCGGGGCTGCGGGAATGTTCCCAGGTGGCACTGCTCGTGCGCGAACGACTCGAGCGGATCGGATTGACCCCCGTGCCCGTCACGAGCGGCTCCAAAGGCATGCAGGTGTATGCTGCCCTCCCGGGCTCCCATTCGAGCGAGGACATGAGCGCGCTCACCCAGGCGATGGCCCAGGAACTCACGGCGGCGCATCCCGAACTCGTCGTCTGGCGGATGACCAAGTCGCTGCGCCCGGGCAAGGTTTTCCTCGACTGGAGTCAGAACGCCGCCGCGAAGACGACGATCAGCCCCTATTCGCTGCGGGCGAAGGTGGCACCGTTCGTCGCGACCCCACGACGGTGGACCGAGGTGCAGGAGGGAGCGGCCCGCGAGGACGGCCTGGTCCAGGAGACCTGGGAGCAGGCCCTGCGGCGGGTGGAGCGGTTCGGGGACCTCGCGGCGGCGCTGCTCCCCCACTGACCGGCCGGCTATCCGGTGCGGGCCGGGCATGCCGCGGGCCGGCCACCCGAGGGTGGCCGACCCGCGAATACCGACTGAACGCCGACTGATCGGCGACTGATCGGTGGGACTTCGATCAGGCGTGCGCCTTGTCGTAGGCGGCCTGGACGCTCGCCGGGACGCGGCCCCGCTCGCTGATCTTGTGGCCGTTGGACCGGGCCCACTCCCGGACGACGCCGACGTTGCGGCGACCGCCCGAAGCGCGACGCCCGGTGACCTTGCGACCGCCCGTGCGCTGAGCCGCGCCCACCCAAGGGGCGAGCTGGTCGCGCAGCTTGGCGGCGTTGGATGCGGAAAGGTCGATCTCGTACGAGGCGCCGTCGAGAGCAAAGGTGAGGGTCTCGTCGGCACTGCTGCCGTCGATGTCGTCTTCCAGGACGACCTGGACACGCTTGGCCACGGTGTGAACTCCGTTTCGATATGGATGAGTGCGGACGTGATCGTCCGGCCGTCGACAGATGGGTCGGTTGAGTCGTTTCTTCGACGGTCCGACCAACCCGAGTGTCCTCGGACCGAACAGCTCGGCGGGTCTCCCCTCCCGCCGGGTCAACGATAACACGGGAAATGGCCGAACGGGGGATAGCCGCGCCATTTCCACAACCGCGCTTCTTGGCCGAAGGAATTCTCTATTGGCCGTCCGGCGTAGCCGTCTTGTCGCCGACTATGTCGGCAAGTTGGCCGGTCAGGGCCCTGACAGAATGGTCGACAGGGGGCGCCGGGAGGGTCGCGGGCAAGGCGGATCGCTGCTCCCACGGATTACCCGACGGGAAACATCCGGGAATCTGCCGGACGGGACCTTGGTCCTGGCCGTCGACGGCACCATACACCGGCCTTCGGGGGGCGCCATAGCTCGGGCCTTCCGGGGCCGCTTAGGTCCGGTCTTCGCCGTTGTCTTCCTCGAGCCCGTCCCGGGTGTTCTCCCGTGCCCGCGGCGTCGAGGTCTCGCCGGACCCCGGTTCGCCGAGCCTCTCGGCACCGGGCACCGCCTCTGCGCGAGGGTGCGCCGCCTCCCACTGGGCGACCGCGCGTCGCTCCCGCCGGTCGGCTTCGAAGATCGTCTTGAAGACGACATAGGCGATGACGAGGATGCCGACTGTGGGCAGCAGAGCGGCGAGGTAGGGCGAAATCGTCTGCCACATGGCTAGTCCTCGGGCTTGAGCAGGGGGAACAGGATCGTCTCCCGGATGTTCGATCCGGTGAAGAGCATGACGAGCCGGTCGATCCCGAGGCCCAGCCCGCCCATCGGCGGTGCACCGAACTCGAGCGCCGCGAGGAAGTCCTCGTCCACCACCATCGCCTCCTCGTCGCCGCCGGCCGCCTTGAGCGACTGGGCCACGAGCACCTCGCGCTGGATGACCGGGTCGATGAGTTCCGAGAAGCCGGTGCCGCGCTCGACGCCGGCGATGATGAGGTCCCAGGCCTCGATGAGTCCGGGCTCCGAGCGGTGCGGCCGGGCCAGTGGCTGGGCGATCGCCGGGTAGTCGCAGAGGAACGTGGGCTGGAGCAGGTGCGGCTCGACGAGCTCGGACAACAGCTCGAGGACGACCTTGTCCGCCCCCCACGCCGGGTCGAGCGCGATGTCCTGCTGGGCGGCATACCGGGTGAGCGTGGCGAGCGGCGTCGCGGGGGTGACCGCCTCGCCGACCGCCTCGCTCACCGCCTGGTAGACCGGCAGCCAGCGCCACGGGCCGCCCAGGTCGACGGTCCCGCGCGGGGTCTGGACCACCCGCGAGCCCAGCTCGTCGGCGACGGCGAGGTAGAGGTCGCGGATGAGCGCCGCGATGGTCGTCTGGTCGCCGTAGGCCTGATAGGCCTCGAGCATGGTGAACTCCGCCGAATGGGTCGCGTCGATCCCCTCGTTGCGGAAGATCCGGCCCATCTCGTAGACCCGGTCGACCCCGCCGACGACCGCCTTCTTCAGCGGCAGCTCGAGCGCGATGCGCAGCGTCATCGCCTGGTCGAAGGCGTTGAGGTGGGTGTGGAAGGGCCGGGCCGCAGCCCCGCCGTGGACGAGCTGGAGCACCGGGGTCTCCACCTCGAGGTAGCCCTGGCGGTGCAGTTCCTCGCGCAGCGCCCGCTGGGCCCGCGCGCGCGTGCGGACCATGTCGCGGGCCTCCTGCCGCACGACGAGGTCGGCATAGCGCCGGCGCACCCGAGCCTCGGGCGAGAGGTCCTTGTGCAGGGTGGGCATCGGACGCAGGGCCTTGCTCGCCATCTGCCACGAGCTCACCATGATGGACAGCTCGCCGCGCTTGCTGCTCACCACCCGGCCCTCGACGGCGACATGGTCGCCCAGGTCGACGAGGCTCTTCCAGTCACCGAGCGCCGCCTCGCCCACCTCGGCGAGGCTGAGCATGATCTGCAGCCGGGTGCCCTCCCCCTCCTGGAGCGTGGCGAAGCACAGCTTGCCGGTGTTGCGTTGGTACATCACGCGGCCCGCGGTCCGCACGACCGCCTGGGTCTCCTCGCCGGCCTGCAGGTGGCCCCAGGTGGCCCGGATCTCGGCGAGGCTCAGGGCCCGCTCCACCCATACCGGGTAGGCGCCGTGGCCGCTCTCGATGAGCCGCTCGCGCTTGTCCCGGCGGATCCGGAGCTGCTCGGGGAGGTCGTCGACCTCGGCCGGGTCGACGAGGGCGTCGCCCGGCGGCGGGGCAGTCTGGTCGGCGGGGGGCTGCGCGGTCACGAGGGACAAGGGTACCGACGTGCGCGGACCGTCCCGCCCGCCGGTGTCGGCGGCACTGCGGGTGTCGGCGGGACGGCATACCGTCGCGGCATGGCCCGCCGACGAGCCGGTATGCCGCCCGCTCACCCTCGCCGCACGGACCCGCGGTTCGAACCGCTGCCGGTGCGGCGGGTCGAAGTCTGCCCGCAAGCGGAGCCGCTGCCCGCCGGGCGGTGGCCGGTCGCCGTGCCGGCCGTCGCCCAGCTGCTGCGCGAGGGGCTGGACCTGGGCCGGTCGACCGTGCTCGTCGGAGCCAACGGCAGCGGCAAGTCGACCCTCGTCGAGGCGATCGCCATGGCCTTCGGACTCGCCCCCGAGGGCGGCTCGACCGGCGCCCGGCACCGGACCTATCCGAGCGAGTCGGCGCTGTCCGAGGCCCTCACGCTCGTCCGCGGGCCGGGTGGGAGCCGGTGGGGCTACTTCGTGCGCGCCGAGACCCTGCACGGACTCGTCGGCTATCTCGACGCCAGCCGGGCGGACAGCCTGCACACGAACGACCCCTCGTTCCACACGCTCAGTCACGGGGAGAGCTTCCGGGCGCTGCTGGACACCCGCCGGTTCGCCGGTCCGGGCCTGTTCGTCCTCGACGAGCCCGAGGCGGGGCTGGCCTTCGAGGCGCAACTCACCCTCGTCGGGCAGCTCGTCGACCTCGCGGCACGACGCGGCTGCCAGGTCCTGCTCGCCACCCACTCGCCGGTCGTGGCCGCGCTGCCGGGCGCGCGGATCCTCGAGCTGGGTCCGTGGGGGATGCGCCCGACGTCCTGGGACCGGCTCGACGCCGTCGACCACTGGCGGCGCTTCCTCGCCGACCCGCGGCGCTATCTGCGGCACCTGCTCCCCGAGCCGGGCGCGCCCGATCGGGCCGATCAGTCGACGAGGTCGAGGGCCAGGTCGAGGATCGGCGACGAATGGGTGAGCCCGCCGACCGAGAGGTAGTCGACCCCGGTGAGGGCGTAGTCGCGGGCGACCTCGAGGGTGAGTCCGCCGGTGGCCTCGATCTCGACCGGCTCCCCCTGCGCACGGAGCACGGCGACGGTCTCGGCGAGCAGCTCGATCGGCATGTTGTCGCACATGAGGAATCGGGCGCCCACGGCGTAGACCTCGAGCGCCTCGGCCACCGTCGTCACCTCCACCTCGACCTCGGCGTCGGGGAAGGTCTCGCGCACCATCCGGTATGCCGCGCCCACCCCGCCGGCCGCGATCTTGTGATTGTCCTTGATCATCGCGACGTCGTAGAGGCCCATCCGCTTGTTCGTGCCGCCCCCGGCCCGCACGGCGTACTTCTCCAGATGGCGCATGCCCGGAGTCGTCTTGCGGGTGTCCAGGACCATCGCGCCGGTGCCCTCGAGCCGCTGCGCCCACCGACGCGTATGCGTGGCCACCCCGGAGAGCCGGCAGACGATGTTGAGCATCGTCCGCTCGCCGATGAGGATGACCCGGACCGGCCCGGTCACCCGGGCCACCACGTCTCCCCGCACGACGGCCGTGCCGTCGGCGACGAGCAGCTCGACCTCGGGGGCCGGACTGCCGATGAGCCGCGCGACCTGCTCGAGGACCTCGGCGACCACCGGCACCCCGGCGACGACGCCGGCCGCCCGGGCGACGACGTGGGCGGTGGCCACCTGGTCGGCCGGGATGGTCGCCAGGGTGGTCACGTCGCGGTGCTGGGGGCCCAGGTCCTCGTCGAGGGCGACCCGGACGAGTTCGCGGGCGTCGGCGGCGGGGAAGGCGAGGTCGGTGCTCATCGGTTCATCACGGCTCATCGGAGGTCCTGTGGGGGCGCGGGCTGGAACGAGGTGGTGACCATGCCGTCGGCCCCGCGGACCGCGTGCAGATGGCCGAGCCAGTGGGCGTCGTCGCGGTCGGGGAAGTCGCTGCGGACATGGCCGCCACGGGTCTCCTCGCGCAGGGCCGCGACGTGGGTGAGGACCTGGCCGAGGTGCAGGAGGTTGGTCGTCTGCCACGACTTGGGACCGCCCTCGACCCCGTCGGCGCCGGCCGCGAGCCGGGCGAGGTCGGCCGCAGTGGCGGCGAGCGAGTCGGCCGAGCGCACGACCCCGGCACCGTCGGTCATCGTGTGCTGGATCGCGGTGCGGTGCGCCGAGCGCAGGAGCACCGAGTCGGTGGCCCCGGACCGGGCGAGGACGGGCACGGCGGCGACCGCGGCGAGCTCGCCCCGGGCGAACCGGTCGGCGACGTCCTCGGCGATCCGATGGGCGAAGACGAGTCCTTCGAGCAACGAGTTGGAGGCCAGCCGGTTGGCTCCGTGCACGCCCGTGCACGAGCACTCGCCGCAGGCATAGAGCCCGACGAGCGAGGACCGGCCCATGAGGTCGGTCCGCACGCCCCCGCTCGCATAGTGCTGGGCGGGGGCCACCGGGAGGAGCTCGGTGGCCGGGTCGAAGCCGTTGGCCCGGCACGAGGCGACGATCGAGGGGAAGCGGCGTTCGAGGAAGTCCCGGCCCAGGTGGCGGCAGTCGAGGAAGACGTGGTCGGTGCCGGTCGCGGCCATCTGTCGGACGATCGCGCGGGACACGACGTCGCGGGGGGCGAGGTCGGCGAGCTCGTGCTGCCCCTGCATGAAGCGCACCCCGTGGACGTCGACGAGGAAGGCCCCCTCGCCGCGGACCGCCTCGGAGATGAGCGGCTGCTGGCCGGTGGAGTCGTCGCCGAGGAAGAGCACCGTGGGGTGGAACTGGACGAACTCGACGTCGGCCATCACGGCTCCCGCCCGCAGGGCGATCGCCATGCCGTCACCGGTCGCGACCGGCGGGTTGGTCGTCGAGGAGTAGATCTGGCCCAGCCCGCCGGTGGCCAGGACGACGGCTCGACAGTGGGCCGCCCCCACTCCGTCGATCTGGCCCTCGCCGATCACGTGGATGGTCGCGCCGCATACCCGCCCCGACTCGTCCTGGAGCAGGTCGACGACGAGCGCGTGCTCGATGACCTCGATCCCGGGGTCGTCCTTCACCCGGTGCAGCGCCTCGATGAGCGCCCGCGAGATCTCCTTGCCGGTCGCGTCGCCGCCCGCATGGAGGATCCGGTCGCGGTGGTGCCCGCCCTCCCGCGTGAGCGAGATCTCCCCGTCGCTGCCCCGGTCGAACTCCGCGCCGAGCTGGACGAGTTCGCGCACCCGCGCCGGCCCCTCGTGGACGAGGGCGGTGACCGCGGGGACGTCGCACAGGCCCACACCGGCGACGAGGGTGTCGCGTAGATGCTGGTCGGGGGAATCCTCGTCGGCCATCGCCGCGGCGATCCCGCCCTGGGCCCAAGCCGTCGAACCCTCCTCGAGCACGGTCTTCGTCACGAGGAGCACGCTCGCGCCCCGATCGCGCAGCCGCAGGGCAGCGGTGAGGCCCGCGATGCCCGACCCGACGACGACGACGTCGGCCGAGGTGGTCCATCCGGGCGCGGGCGCGGCCAGCCAGCGCGGGATGCGGATGGACACGCTCACGGGTGCTCCTCGGGCTCTGTCGCTCCGGCCGGGTCGCGGGTCACGCTACTCCGGAACACCCCGTCGACGGTGCTCGCCACCAGCGGGCCCAAGGTGTGCCCGGGATCGGCGAAGCCGCAGTCGGCGAGCACCCGGGAAGCGGCACCGAGCACACCCTCGAGCCCGTCGCGGACGGCGGCGAGCGCGGCGGCATACGCGGGTCGGTCCTCCTCCTCGACCCAGACGGGTTCCCCGCCCATCTCGAGGACGAGCGCCTCGCCGAGCGGACGGAGGGACTTGAGGGTGGTCACCGCGAAAGCGGTCCCGGAGAGTCGCTCGACGTCCTCGGCGCGGCCGGCGAGGGCCAACGCGGGATGCAGGGCGAGCGGCAACACGTCGTGGGCGGCCGCGACCGGCTCGAAGACGCCGATCCCCTGCCGGGCGCTCACGTGGACGAGCACCTGGCCGGGGTGGAAGGCGCCCGCCGCGGCGAGCCCGGCGAGCAGGGGCGCGAGGGTCTCCTCCGGCACCCCGAACAGGACGAGATCGGCCTCGGCGACCACGTCGAGGTCCTCGAGGATCCGCGCACCGGGCAGCAGCCGCGCCGCGCGTTCGTGCGAGGCGTCGCTCACGGCCGACACGGCGACGACCGGATGACCGGCCCGGGCGAGGGCCGCTCCGAGCACCGCACCGGCGCGGCCCACCCCGAGGATGCCCACCCGCATCCGTCCCGGGGACGGCCGCCCGGCGGGCCGGGGAGAGTCCTCGGGGGTCCCCGGCGATGTCGGCGTGCTCACGAGGAGCGAACCTACCGCCATGCGTGCGCGGCCCGGGCACCCGGAGGCGATAGGTTCCGGCTGTGCAGGGTATGCCGTGGCGGCTCGCGTGGCAGAGCGCCCTCTATGGGACCACCGGCTTCTACCGTCGCCAGTCCCCCGCCAGCCACTTCGTCACCGCCACCCACCCCCCGCTCGGCCGGGTCCTCGCCGAGGCGCTGTGGCGGCTGGCCGACCTGCTCGAGGTCTCCGGGATCGTCGACGTCGGCGCCGGGCGCGGCGAACTGCTCACGGTCCTGCACGAGCATCGCCCGGACCGGCCGCTGCTCGGCTGCGATGTCGTCGAGCGCCCCTACGAGCTGCCCGAGGGGATCTCCTGGCGACGCAGCCCAGGCGGTGCCTCGCTCGCCCCCGACCTGCTCGACCTCGACGACGTCCTCGTCGTCGCCCACGAATGGCTCGACGTCGTCCCCTGTCCGATCGCCCAGGTCGACGACGCCGGGGTCCCGCGGCTCGTCCTGGTCGACCCCGCCTCGGGCGTCGAGTCCCTCGGTGAGCCACTCGAGGGACCGGACCTCGACTGGTGCCGCACCTGGTGGCCGACCATCGGGTCGGCCGGGGAGCCGGGGAGCCGGATCGAGGTCGGCCGCGACCGGGACCTCGCCTGGGAGGACCTGCTGCGCCGCATCCGCCGGGGCGGCGCGCTCGCCATCGACTACGGTCACACCGCCGAGCAGCGCCCCACGAACGGGAGCCTCACGGCATACCGTGCCGGTCGCCGGGTCGAGCCGGTGCCCGACGGCGGCTGCGACCTCACGGCACACGTCGCCGTCGACTCGTTGCGGCACGACGAGATCTGGACCCAGGCCGTCGCCTTCGACCGACTGGGGATGCACGAGCCGGCCCCCGACCCAGCCCTCGCGCAGTGCGATCGCGCGGGTTACCTGCGCCGGCTCGAGCGATCTTCGGCGATCGCCCGACTCACCGACCGCGAGGGCTTCGGTGCGTTCCGGTGGGTACTCGTACGACAGGTCGACTGAGCCCCGCCGACCGGCGGCCGCGCCCGCGGCAGGCGCGCGCTGCAGGGCGGTCCCCCGGCTCCGCTCAGCCGGGAGCGACCGAGAGCCGCTCGTAGCCGCGCAGGACGAAGGTCGGCCGGCGGACCGCCTCGACCACGTGCAGCCGCGGCCAGCGACCCATGAGGGTGCCGACCGACGTGGCCAACTCGAGCCGGGCCAACGGCGCACCGACGCAGAAGTGGATCCCCGCGCCGAAGGCGAGGTGCGGATTGGGGTCACGGCCCGGCCGGAAGACGTCGGGCTCGTCGAAGACCGCGGGGTCGCGATTGGCCGCGCCGAGCAGGGCCGCGACCTTCGCGCCCTCGAGGATGGGCACGCCCTCGACCACGGTGTCGCGGGTCGCGGTCCGCTCGAACAGGTGCAGCGGCGAGTCGTGCCGGAGCATCTCCTCGACGAGCACGACCGGGTCGTCGAAATCGCCGCCCGTCGCCGCGAGCAGCGAGGCCAGGCCGTTGCCGAAGCCGTTCACGCTCGCCTCGTGCCCGGCGTTGAGCAGGAGGACCGCGGTCGCGACGAGCTCGCGATCGGACAACCGGTCGCTCCCGTCGCGGGCGGCGACGAGGTCGGACAACAGGTCCTCCCCCGGGTGCGCCGCCCGGTCGGTCGCCAATTCCCGCACGTATGCGGCGAATTCGGCGCAGGCGCGCTGCGCCGCGGCCTCCTCCTGCGGGGTCCGCGTCACCTCGTACATCCGGACGATCGCCTGCGACCAGGGCCGCAGCAGGTGCCGGTCGGCGTCGGGCACACCGAGCAGCTCGGCGATGACGAGGACCGGCAGCGGCTCGGCGAGGCCCTCGATGACGTCGAAGGAACCCTCCTGCGCGAGCCGACCGGCGCAGTCCTGGACGAGCTCGTCGGCGAGTCGCTCGATCCGCGGGGCCAGGCGCTGGACGTGACCCCGGCCGAAGGCGCCCGCGATGAGTCGGCGCAGTCGGGTGTGTTTCGGCGGCTCGCTGTCGAGGATCGAGTCGGCGTGCAGCCAGTTGAAGGTGTCCCAGTCGCTCTCCGGCTCACGGGGCCGGAAGATCCGGCCCAGGCTGCGATCGCGCAGCACGGCGTTGCAGGCCGCGTGACTGGTGGCGACGAAGCACCCGAGCCCCGCGTGCCAGGCCACCGGCGCGACCGCCCGGCAGGCCGCCAGCGCGGGATAGGGGTCGGCGAGGACGGCCGGGTCGGCGAGGTCGAGCAGGTGGCTCACGTCGGGTGCGTCGACAGGAGGGGTCACCCGCGCCACGCTAGCGTCCGGCGGGTCCGGGCGGCAGGCGGCCGACCGGTCCGTCGTCCGCCTGACTGGCGGGTCCTTTGGCAGACTGCACGGTATGCCGTCCCCGCCCACCGGTTCCCTCCCGCCGCACACGGCGGCGGACGCGCCGGAGGCCTTCCGGGTCGAGGCCGGGACCGGTCCGGACGCCCTCGTGCGGGCCGACCTCGCGGTCGCGCTCCCGCCGGGCCACCCGGCCGGGCACGGCTCCCTGCGCCTTCGGCTCGACGTCTCCGGCGACACGATCGTCAACGCCGACCCGGTCGTCGGGATGGTCCACCGGGGCGCGGAGAAGCTCTTCGAGGCTCGTGACTACCGGCAGATCCTCACGCTGGCCAACCGACACGACTGGCTCGCCGGCTTCGCGGGGGAGCTCGGGGTCGCGCTCGTCGTCGAGGAGGCGCTCGGGCTCGAGGTGCCCGAGCGGGCGGTGTGGATCCGGATGGCCCTCGCCGAGGTCTCCCGGATCGCCCACCACCTGGCCTTCCTCGCGGCCTTCCCCACCGAGGTGGGCGAGCCGATCGCCGCGCACCCGGCCCCCGAGCGGGAGTTGCTCAGCAGGCTCGTGCAGGAGGCGACGGGTGGCCGGATGCACCCCATGTACATCCGTCTCGGTGGCCTGCGCGCGGACCTGCCGATGGGCTGGGTGGCGCGCGCACGGCATACCGTCGCGGCCGTGCGCGCGGGCCTCGAGCGGATCGTCGGGCCACTGCGGGACGAGCGGCTGCGGGGTGTCGGGCCGCTGCCGGCCGCGGTCGCCCTCGGCTACGGGGTGAGCGGACCGACGGCCCGCGCGAGCGGTATCGAGGTGGACCTGCGGCGGGACGCGACCTATCTGCGCTATGCCGAGCTGTTCACGGACGTCGGTCCCGGGCGGGTGGTCACCCGGCCCGAGGGCGATGTCGCCGCCCGGCTCGGCTGCCTCGCCGAAGAGGTCGAGGTGTCCTGTGCGCTCGTCGAGGCCTGCCTGGACCGGCTCGCTCCCGGGCCGGTCAACGTGCGCCTGCCCAAGGTCGTCCGAGTCCCCGAGGGCAGTTGGTATACCGCGACGGAGAGCCCCCTCGGGGCCGCCGGCGTCCTGCTCGTCTCCCGCGGCGAGCCCCGACCGTGGCGGCTCGCCCTGCGCACCCCCTCGTTCGCCCACGTCGCCGTGCTCGCCGAGCTGCTCGCCGGCGCGCCGCTGTCCGACCTCGCCGCCGTGCTCGCCTCGGTGTGCTTCGTTCTGGGAGACGTCGACAAATGACCACGACCCACCCGTATGCCGCCCGCCTCACCTGTGCCGCGACGACCGCCTTCGCCGCCGCAGTGCTCGCCGGCTGCGGCGGCGCGGACCCCGTGGCCGGCACGGGTGGCACGACCGCACCCGCGGCGACGAAGGCGGCGGCACCGTCGCCGAGCAAGGTCAAGGCGACCGTCGCGAAGACCTCCTCCGCCCCGCCGACGACGAGTGCGCTGGGCGCCTTCCCCCCGGTCGTGTCCAGCGGCCCGTCACCGGTCAACGCCGCCGCCGTCCGCAGCGCGGCGGACCTCCCGGCGGCCTTCCAGTGCCCGGCCGCTCCCCCGCCCATCGTCATCGCCGCGACCGGGCCGGAACCGGCGGTCACCGTCTGCCAGAGCAAGCTCGCGGGCGAGGCGCTCTTCCTCTGGTTCGTCGACAGCCCGGACGCGCGCTTCCTCGCGCTCCAGGCCGCCCTCGCGAAGGCGAAGTACGTCCACGCGGGCCCCACGTGGGTGGCCGGCGGGACGATCGACCCGACAATGGGGCAGGTGGGCGGCGACGTCTACCGCTGACCCGAGTCACGGTTGACCCGAGTCGCGGCTGACCCGAGTCACGGCTGCCGCGTCACGGCTGACCCGCGTCACGGCTGACCCGATCGGGGCGAACCAGGGTCTTCCCGGATGGCGGGTCGATGCGGGCACGGCGCACGATGGTGGCGTGACCTTCACCCCGCCCCCGCAGGATTCACCCGTATGGCCCCCGGCCGCGCCCAGCTCGCCGACCACAGCGGGGCCGGCCACCGCGCCTCGCCTCTCGACGACCCCGCCCCCGTATGCCGCTCCGCACCCCTCGACCGGCGCGCACCCCTCCTCCGGCGGGCACCCCTCCTCCGGCGGGCACCCCTCCTCCGGCGGGCACCCCTCCTCCGGCGGGTACCCCACCTCCGGCGGGCACCCCTCGACCGGCGCGCACCCGTATGCGCCGCAGGACGCCGTCGAGCCCGAGCAGGTGTGGACGATCCTCAGCAGCACGAAGCGGGTCGGGCCCTGGCGGGTGCCGGCCCGGCTGCGGCTTCACGTCTCGGTTGGCGACGTCCGGATCGACCTGCGGGAGGCCGAGCTCTCCGCGCAGGTCACCTCGATCGAGGTCCGCGGACTCATGGGCGAGGTCAAGGTGATCGTCCCCGAGGCCTACCGGGTCGAGTGCACCGGCTCGGCGGTCCTCGGCGAGTTCGAACACAAGGACTCCGGCCCGACCGCCCCTGCGGCAGCAGGCGCACCCCTGGTCCGAGTGAACGGAGCGGTGGTCATGGGCGAGGTGACGGTCTATCGCACGGCAGCCCCGGTCGGAGTCGGCGCCTTCTCGGTCGACGGCATGGCCGGCGTCCGGGCCCGTCGGCGACTTCGCCGGGAGGAGCGTCGCGCCGCGCGCGCCCGCTGAGCCGCACCTTTATCGGGTCACCCGATAAGGGTGCGCTGGACCCGACAACCTTCCTCGGGTCGAGGGAACCTTTATCGGGTCACCCGATAAGGGTGCGCTGGACCCGACAACCTTCCTCGGGTCGAGGGAACCTTTATCGGGTGACCCGATAATCGCCGGGCTCGCCGGGGTCCTGGGCGGCACCCACGCCGTCGTCCGGTGGTTCGACCCGGCACATCCGCTGGGCGAGGACGCCCGCTCCGGCGAGGACGAACGCAGCCACCGCGTGACCGGCCAAGACGAGCGCCTTGGTCCGTTGCGAGTCGACGTCGAGGTCGGGCACGAGCTGAAGGATCTGAGCGGCATACCAGCCGACGAGCCCCGCGCCGGTGAGCGCCCCCGCCTGGGCGAGAACGAGCGAACGCGCGGCCCGCAACGGGCTGATCGGCTTGGTTGCCCGGCCCTCGCGCAGGCGCTTGACCGGCAGGGCGGCGAAATAGACCCCCGCGGCCATGAAGACGAGCAGGACCACCCCGGCCCACGTCGGTGTGACGACACCGCTGCCGGTGCCGCGGAGCACCGCGTAGCCGAGGACACCGACGACCAGGGCGACCGCGGCGAGCAGCCGGATCCGTACCCCGTTCGGGCTCACCACGCGGGGCTCCACTGGGGACCCGGTCGCATCCCGCGGGTGTCGAGCCCGGCGAGTCGGTCGGCCACTCGCACCACCGGGTCCGAGACCGACGGGCCCGTGCGCAGGGTCGCATCCGGGTCGAGCCGCGACCACGGGAGCAGGACGAAGGCGCGCTCGATCGCACCGGGGTGCGGCAGGAGGAGGGCAGGGTCGTCGGAGAGTCGCTCCCGGTCGCTCCCCGGCTGGCCGAACTGGACGAGGTCGAGGTCGAGAGTCCGTGCACCCCAACGGACTTCACGCGTACGCCCCAGGGTGTGCTCGATCGCGTGGAGGGCCCGCAGGAGGGCCGCGGGCGAGCCGGCATAGCCGCCGAGCACCACCCCGTTGTAGTAGTGCGGCTGGTCGGGACCACCGATCGGATCCGACTCCACGAGGGGCGACACCCCGGTGAGGGTGAACCGCGGCAGGTCCGCGAGCGCCTCGACCGCGTCGGTGAGCAGACGCATCCGGTCGCCGAGATTGGACCCCAGACCGATGACCACCGGCGTGCCGCGCTCCCTGCGGATCTCCACCGCGATGTCGTCCAGGCCTACCCCGACCGGCGCGTGGGGCTTGTGCACGACGACGTCGACGGCCTGCACGCCGGGGCGGGCGAGTACGTCGGCCGCGACGACCTCGGCGAGCCGTTCGATGAGGTCGTGCGGTTCGCCCTCGATCCGGGCGAGCACCCCCTTGGCGACGTCGCCGTAGTCCACCGTGTCGCCGAGTTCGTCGGATCGGCCCGGCCGACGAAGGTCGAACTCGACGACGACGTCGACGATGAAGCGCTGACCGTCGCGGCGTTCCTCCGGGAAGACACCGTGGTAGCCGATCCCCCCGATGCCGGACAACCGGATGCGATCGGTCATCGTCGGGCTCCTTCCGTCGCGGTCAGCACGTCGAGGGCATCGCGCGTGCCCCGCACGTCGTGGACCCGCACGGCCCACACGCCCGCCTGCGCGGCGAGCACCGAGGTGGCCGCTGTGGCGACGTCACGTTCGAGCACCGGCCTGGTCTCGGCAGGTCCGGCACCCTCCGAGCGTCCCACCCGGCCGAGGAAGGCCTTGCGGGAGGACGCGTAGAGGACCGGGTGGCCCAGCGCCGCGACCGCGTCCAGGTGCGCGGTGAGCGCCCAGTTGTGTGCCGGCAGCTTGGCGAAGCCGAGCCCCGGGTCGAGGACGAGAAGATCCGGCCGGACCCCCGCCGCCAGCGCGGCGTCCCGGCGGGCGGCGAGCTCGCGGCATACCTCCGCCACGACGTCGCCGTATGCCGCCCGCGCCTGCATGTCGGCGCTGTGCCCGCGCCAGTGCATCGCGACATAGGGGACGGCTCGGTCGGCGACGAGCCGGAGCATGTCGGGGTCGGAGAGGCCTCCCGAGACATCGTTGACCATGGCGGCGCCGGCGTCGAGCGCCTGCGCGGCGACCGAGGCGCGCATGGTGTCGATCGAGACGCGGGCCCCGGCCGCGGCGAGGCCCGCGACGACCGGCAGCACCCGCCGCGCCTCCTCGTGCACCGGCGGCCGCGCGGCCCCCGGCCGGGTCGACTCGCCGCCGACGTCGAGCAGGTCGGCCCCGTCGGCGAGCAGAGCCAGCCCGTGGGCGACCGCCGCGTCCGCCTCGAACCACGCCCCGCCGTCGCTGAACGAGTCGGGGGTGACGTTGACGACCCCCATGACGAGGGTGCGCTCGCCGTCGGCGAACGGCCCCGAGCGGGTATGCCGGGTGGTCACCCCTGCGGGGTCGTCGTTCGCGCGGTCGGGACTCGCGGGCGTCGGCGCGGCCGCCGCCCCGCCGTTCACCGCTTGCCGCCCAGGAGCAGCGCCATCGCCTCGGCTCGGGTTGCCGGCGAACGCAATTGGCCACGGACGGCAGAGGTGATCGTGCGCGAGCCGGGCTTCTTCACCCCGCGCATCGACATGCACAGGTGCTCGCATTCGACGACGACGATCGCCCCCTGGACGCCCAGATGTTCGACGAGGGCATCGGCCACTTGGCTGGTGAGGCGCTCCTGCACCTGAGGCCGCTTGGCGAAGACGTCGACGAGTCGGGCGATCTTGGACAGGCCGGTCACCCGGCCGTCCTTGGCCGGGATGTAGCCGACGTGGGCAACGCCGTGGAAGGGCACGAGGTGGTGCTCGCAGGTCGAGTAGACCTCGATGTCGCGGACGATGATCATCTCGTCGTGGTCGATCGCGAAGGTGGTCGAGAGGATCTCGACCGGGTCCTGGTCGAGACCCGCGAAGATCTCGGTGAGCGCCCTGGCCACCCGGGCCGGGGTTTCCCGCAGACCCTCCCGGTCGGGGTCCTCCCCGACCGCGGCCAGCAACTCGCGGACCGCGGCCTCGGCACGCGGGTGGTCGACCGGCATACCGGTCAGTGCCCCTCGGAGTCGACCGGGTGCCCAGGGGGGAGTTCGACGATCCGCGGCCCGGGGACATCGGTGGCCGGGTGCGCCCCGGCGACGGCGGCCTGGTCGATCTGGGCGCCGAGGGCAGGGTCCTGGCTTGCGCTCCCCGGAGGGGGCATCGCCGCGGGATGCCCATTGCGGCTCGCGGCCTCCTCGGCCGGGGTGAGCACGGGCGGCCGGTCGCTGATCGCCCGGGCGTCGCTCGACAGCCAGGTCGGCCGCAGGGGGCGTTTGACGATGGGCGCGAAGATCTCGGCGAGCTCCTTCGTGCCGAGGGTCTCCTTCTCGAGCAGCTCGAGGACGAGCCGGTCGAGGATGTCGCGGTTGTCGTTGATGACGTGCCAGGCCTCGTCGTGAGCGTTCTCGATGAGCCTGCGGACCTCTTCGTCGACGATGCTCGCGACCCGCTCCGAGTAGTCGCGTTGGTGGCCCATGTCGCGACCGAGGAAGACCTCGCCGGTGCTCTGGCCGAGCTTGATCGCCCCGACCCGTTCGGACATGCCGAACTCGGTGACCATCCGGCGGGCCATCGACGTGGCCTTCTCGATGTCGTTGGAGGCACCGGTGGTCGGGTCGTGGAAGACCATCTCCTCGGCCACCCGGCCGCCGAGCGCATAGGCGAGCTGGTCGAGGATCTCGTTGCGCGTGGTCGAGTACTTGTCGTCCTGCGGCATCACCATCGTGTAGCCCAGGGCACGACCCCGCGGGAGGATCGTCACCTTGGTCACCGGGTCGGTGTGGTTCATCGCGGCCGCGACGATCGCGTGCCCACCCTCGTGGTATGCCGTGATCTTGCGTTCCTTGGCCGACATGATCCGGGTGCGCTTCTGCGGCCCGGCGACCACGCGGTCGATGGCCTCGTCGAGGGCCTGGTTGTCGATCGCCCGACGGTTCGTGCGGGCGGTGAGCAGGGCGGCCTCGTTGAGGACGTTGGCCAGGTCGGCACCGGTGAAACCGGGGGTGCGCCGCGCGACCGCGAGCAGGTCGACGTCGGGAGCCATCGGCTTGCCCTGCGAGTGGACCTGGAGGATGCGGTGCCGTCCGATCATATCGGGGGCCTCGACGGCGATCTGTCGGTCGAACCGGCCGGGCCGTAGCAGAGCGGGGTCGAGGATGTCCGGGCGGTTGGTCGCCGCGATGAGGATGACGTTGGTCTTCACATCGAAGCCGTCCATCTCGACGAGCAGCTGGTTGAGGGTCTGCTCACGCTCGTCGTGCCCGCCCCCGAGACCTGCGCCGCGGTGGCGACCGACCGCGTCGATCTCGTCGACGAAGACGATCGCGGGGGCGTTGGCCTTGGCCTGCTCGAACAGGTCACGCACCCGGGAGGCGCCGACGCCGACGAACATCTCGACGAAGTCCGAGCCGGAGATGGAGTAGAACGGCACGCCCGCCTCCCCCGCGACCGCGCGGGCGAGCAGGGTCTTGCCGGTGCCGGGCGGGCCGTAGAGGAGCACACCCTTGGGGATCTTCGCGCCGACGGCGAGGAACTTGGCCGGGTCCTGGAGGAACTCCTTGATCTCGTGGAGCTCCTCGACCGCCTCGTCGGCGCCGGCGACGTCCGCGAAGGTCACCTTCGGCATGTCCTTGGTGGCCAGTTTGGCCCGGGACTTGCCGAACTGCATGACCCGGTTCCCGCCACCCTGCATCTGACCCATGAGCAGCCAGAACAGGACCAGGACGATGATCATCGGCAGGACGAGGCCGAGCATCGAGGTGAACCAGTTGGCGGTGTCGATCTGGTCGGTGAAGCCGTCGGTCGGTTTGTGCTCGTTGAGCGCCTTGACGAGGTCGGCGCCGCGGGCGTCGACGTAGTAGGAGTAGACCTTGGTCGCACCGGAGATGTGCTGTTTGTCGTTGGTGTAGCTCACCCCGTCCTTGAGCTGCAGCTGCACCTGCTCGTTGTTGACGATCCTGGCCTGGGCGACCTTGTCGTCGGTGATGAGCTGGAGCGCGGCGGAGGTGTCGATCCGCGTGTAGCCGCCGCTGTCGGAGAAGAAGAACATCAGGGACAGCACGGCTGCCCCGATGACGAGCAGCCAGAGCAGCTGCGGACGGATGATGCGCTTTGTCGTCATGCGGTGTTCGGGACTGCGCCCGGCCCTCCTGAACGGTCGTGCGTCGCCTGTCGGGCGGCAATTCCACCCGTCGTCGGCATTCTCGCAGGTCAACGCGCAGGCATGGGGTCGTGTTCCGCCGCCGCTTCGGGTGCCCCCGGCTCCCGGCCCAGACCCACCGCGAGTCACGCCCGAGTCCCACCCGACTCCCCGAGGTCACGCCCGGTCACCCGGCTCCCGCCCGACTCCCCCGAGGTCACGCCCGGTGACGCCCGACTCCCCCGAGGTCACGCCCGGTGACGCCCGAGTCCCGCCGGGGCTACCCGACAGCCGTCCCATCCTGTTGCCCCTGTTGCCCCTTCTTATGCATTGCGTCACCACATGCACGAACGTATGCACGGTCACGGTCACGGGTCACCGCCCCGGTCACGGTCACGGTCACGGTCACGGTCACCGCCCCGGTCGCGGTCACCGCGCCCCCGGACGGACCCGCCGGGGCTACCCGACA